>Ga0180298_1000341_pt1 | contig 11310 bp, 14 predicted proteins | sample GuaBasSediGuay13_FD_121800 | JGI IMG/M metagenome (GOLD analysis project Ga0180298, IMG submission 121800) | Subseafloor sediment microbial communities from Guaymas Basin, Gulf of California, Mexico - Guay13, Core 4488-10 , 4-6 cm | ecosystem: Environmental > Aquatic > Marine > Hydrothermal...
ACGCAGATCATAGCCCCAGTCAGGTGTTGGTGGAGTTACCGAGAGACCTAAGAAACTCAATCCAGCCTCCGTAAGTATTGCATCTGCGACGCTCAAAAATCAAAGGCCAAAATATCATCAAAAATTTAAAATACTCCTATCTACTATTTTTTTCAGTGGATTTCATATCTGCTGGAGACATTGAGAAATATTCTTACTGTCCGCTGAGCTGGTGGCTGAGTAGGATAGAGAAAGATACAAATGAGGAAGGAGTTAAAAAGCACAGAGAACTTGGAGAAAAAATCGATAAATTGAGAGGAGAGAGGAGAAAAATCAAAACACGGGAAAGCCTGGTGCTATACTATTCTCTGGCAGCAACTTTAATTTCCCTTCTAGGCATTTCCCTTTTCTACTCTTCCTTATTTTTGGGTAAGTTTTTCATTTCTATTTCTATCCTCTGGATTATCATTGCTTTATATTTGCTCTGGAAGTATGAGAAAGGAACTTTTGTAGAAAGAAAAACAGAGAAGGTGATGCTCTTGGCATCCTCGTTTTCAACAATATTCTCCATCTTTTCTGTTACTTTCATACTGCCTCCAAACTATCTGCTGGGATATCTATTTGAAATCGCCTCCCTTCTTTGGCTAATATTTGCCACATACTTCCTTTATCTTACACTCAAAAGTGAGATAACATACAATGAAATAAATAAAGAACTCAAGCTTCCTGATGGGGAGATAATATATGTAGATGATCTGGAGAAGGCGCCTATTGTTAAAAGTGAGAAATATGGAATTTGGGGAAGACCTGACCTGCTCATAAAAATAGGTGAAGATTATATACCAATCGAAATTAAAACAGGAAGAATCCCCCGCGGACCGCTCTTCTCCCACATAATGCAACTGACAGCCTATATGCTTTTGGTGGAGGAGAATTATGCAGCGCCACCTTACGGAATTCTAAAATATGGAAATATTATCTATAGGATAGATTATAATGAGGATTTGAAAAATCTTCTATTAAAAAAAGTGGATGAGATGAGAAAGGCCCTAAAAACGGGAGAGGTGCACAGGAATCATAATCGGAGGGGGAAATGTCTTCACTGTGCCAGAAGAGAGAACTGCCCTGAAAGATTAGCTTAAATTCTCCCACCTGCCCTGGTAGTAGGTATTCTCACTACTCACAACCTTCGAAGCCACTAGATTTCCGTATTTTACAGCATCTTCCATTGCATATCCTCTATACAGCGCGGCATAAAATCCGGCTCTGAAAGAATCGCCGGCTCCAGTAGTATCTACCACCTTAGATGGATAGGCGGGAAAATGCATCCATCCTTTGTAAGGTAAGTAAAGTGATGCCCCCTTCTCTCCTTCTGTTCTTATTATTATTTTTTCCTTCAGGATATCAAAGGCAAGTTGCTGAGCCTTCTCATATTCCTTCTCGTTACAGAAGAACATGGAAGAGAGGGAAAGGAGTTCTTTGAAGAGAGAGGCATCATATATATAGTGAATCTCCTGTGAAGGGTCAAATGCTATCTCTTTTCCCAGTTTTCTGGCTTCACGCGCTATTGAAATATAAAAATGAGGGTTACCTGTGGAGAAGTGAATATAGTGATATTTCTCCAGATTCAATAAATCAAATCTCAATTTATCCGAATGTTTCCAAATCCCTTGATATACGAAAGCCATTTGCTCTATTCCATCGTTAGCTATCCAGCATCTGGGAGTCTTCTCTCCTCTAATTATATGTCCCTCAAGTGTTTCAGTAAAATCCTCACCAACTACCGTAAAAATGTCTGTTGGAACATTCAAAGCTTTCAAGCTTTTATAGGCATTGTAGGCAGTACCACCGATTCTTTCTTTTACCTCTATTACTTCAGTGCTCTCTCCTATTCCAGGAAGTTTGGTAACTCTCAGTATTATATCTATGTTCACATGCCCAAAATAGAGAATGAATTTCATAGTCCCAAAATCGTTGTACCCTATTTAATTCTTCTTTTCTCGCACAAACCAGCCTGGAAAAGCCTTTTAGAAAAGAGAAATATGGGAAAATATAATCAGGGATTCTGCCTGCGGTTCTCGCATCAATTTCAATCTGATTGCTCATGAGGGTATTAAACCACTTATCAAAGTGCGTAGCAATGCATCTACTCTACCCAGAAGCTTTCCTGATAGAAGAAAAGCGGTTATTGAACAGAAAGATGAAGATTGGAGCAGAAAAACTGGCTATACCAAAAGATGGTTTGTAGAATCTTTCTTCTCCATCAAAAGATTCTTCCTTCTCCCTCACTTCCCACTTACCATATCTATACCCTCTCATTATCTGATTTGTGTAGCAAAGCATTTCAGCAACTCCCTTACAAATTCCCAGATATCTAGGTTGGGAGAGAAGAAAAGATGGGATGGGGCAGAGGAATCACCTGCTCCAAATTTTTCCACATAGGAATATTTTTCCGCCAGAATCAATGCAATTCTCTCCTCCCATATTTTTGGTAGCTCTGCAGCTATAATATCTCTCAGCTTGGCATGAAGGAGAAAATAATCAATATGCCATCTCATCTTCTTTTTCTTTTTCAAATGCCTCTCCATCCTCTTTCTCAGATTTTTTTGAGCCGAACCTATATACACATAGTATCCTTGGTGGAAATGAATAGTACCCAGCGAACCTACTGGTAAATATTTTTCCTCGCTCCATATAAGCAGAGCATATATACCACGAGATGGTAGAGAATTGATATTTTTCCTGAGCTCTTCATTTTCCATACAATCTCAATTCCCCACATCCAGAAAAATATTTTGCAAAAATTTTTGATTGTTCATCTCAAGATAATAATTTTTAAATTAGAGAATGGAATATCCAGAGGGATGAGAATTAACCATAGAGTGATCATTGGCCTTCTACTTATTTGGCTCACAATCTCACTGGGACTCACAATTCCCACCATCAAAATTTCCTCAAACCTCATAATTACTATTAAGCAGACTCCTGGAGGGGTAACTCAGCCCCCTCCTAGTGGCTCATCTGCATTTTTGTATGTGTTGGAGGCTATAGTTTGGGGTATAATTGCACTGAGCATTATGGGTCTGCTTGTTTACAGGAAAAAAATACTGAGAGAGGCGATTCAATCCCTAGTATCTCTAATTTTAGGTTTTCTCCTGATAGGGGCAACCTTATGGCTGGGAAATAGGGTGAATTTAACACCCTCAGCGGGAGGGATAGAAGATAGTGGAAGTAAAACGTCGCAAATTATTTACCAGGGAAATAATCTCTGGATAATGCTTTCTATGGCCATAATTTTTGCCATAACAATCCTTGTTATCTGGAAAACATATAGGGTGGAGAAAGAAACACCCACCATAAAAAAATCTGTGAAGGAGTATTTGGAGGAGGCAATTTATCAGGTAAAGATAGGAAAGGATGTACGGGGTGCCATTCTATCGGCATATCTTGAGATGGAAAAATTGATGAGAAGTCAGGGGGTAGAGGATAAAAAATATTATACACCTCGAGAATTTCAGGATTTTGCAGTTGAGCAACTTAGGATATCTCCAAAACCGGTGAATACCCTCACAGAATTATTTGAAGTTGCGCGATACAGCATGCATCAAATGGCAGAGGAGGATAGAGATAAAGCTCTTCAAGCTCTGGAGGAGATAAGGAATGAAGTTGGGAAATGACCTTTTTATCTATATTCTTATTCTCATTTTCCTCTCTTTTGTCGCTTTCTTCAGTGTTGAGCTTTACATCCTTCTGAGTCTTTTATTCTCCTTTATTTATCTGCCTCTTCTCTTTTCCCTTCGATATTACAAGCCCACGAAAAAGGGAGAGAAGATGCAGATTCTATCGATGGGAGAGGATATTCAGCATTTCAGAGATACGGTGGACAAAGCTCTTAAGGGTAACGCTGTGGCGCAGAGAGATATAGAACTGCGACTCATAAATTCATTTGTAATTGCTCTCAGCGTGAGATATGATTTACCTGAGACATTAATTCGCAAAAATTTAGAGAACGAGAACTTTCTCAAAAAATATGTGGGGGAGAAGGCAAAGCTTATCGCAGATATTTATAAAAGAAGGCATGAGCTTAAGCTCTCCCTACCCAAAGAAAGATTTTTGAAAGATATCGAGGAAATTATGGAGGCGATAGAATGAACAAAGTGGAGAAAATAATTGAAGAAATTAAGAAGGTAATTGTGGGCAAAGAAGAGGTTTTGAGACAGGTCCTCTATTCCATCCTTGCTGGAGGACACATACTCTTCGAAGACAATCCAGGGCTTGCCAAAACACTTATAGCGAGATCATTTGCTCAGGTACTGGGATGCGATTTCAAGAGAGTTCAGTTTACCCCTGATCTTATGCCATCGGATATAACTGGCACATATATCTATGATCGCAAAACAGCAGATTTTAAATTTTTCAAGGGCCCGGTGTTCACCAATATTCTGCTTGCTGATGAAATAAACCGCAGCCCACCGAAGACCCAGGCAGCATTGCTCGAAGCCATGCAGGAGAAGCAGGTAACAATTGAGGGAGAAACATATAAACTGGAGGAGCCATTTGTAGTAATAGCAACTCAAAATCCAATAGAGTACGAGGGAACCTATCCCCTTCCGGAGGCACAGCTGGATAGATTTCTCGTGAAATTGCGCATAGGATACCCCGAAAAGGATGACGAAATAGAGATTTTGAGGAGAAGAATAATGTGGAGAAGAGACGAGCTTCCCCTGAACAGGATAGCCACCAAAGAAGATATTCTGGAGATGAGAAAAAAGGTGGAGGATATCTATGTGGACAAAGACATACTGGATTACATAGTGAGGGTCGTCAGAGCTACTCGAAACCACTCTCAGGTTGAGGTGGGTGCCAGTCCCCGCGGTAGTCTTGCCCTGCTCAAACTATCAAGGGCTAGAGCACTGGTCTATGGTAGAGATTATGTAATACCAGATGATGTAAAGCTCACTGCCAGAATAGCGCTTGTGCATCGTATTATTTTGAAGCCCGAGCCTTGGATAAGAGGCGTGAGACCTGAGGATATACTGGAGGATGTTCTCAAAAAATTACCTGTGCCAAAGGTGTAAGTATGCGGACACTGCAATACTATGCTTTTATCATATACTTTTCTCTTCTTATTCTCCTTGGATTTGTTTTCATATCTCCATTACCTGTATTTCTATCCATACCATTTCTCTGGCTCATAGTGTTTTCAGAATTTCGAAGAAAGAAGGAAATAGGAGTGAAAAGGGAATTTGAGGAAAAGAGATATGTGGAGGGAAATACTGCAGAATTCAAGTATGAGATAAAGGGAGAGGGCTATTATCACATAAAGGATGCATTAAATGAATTAAGAGGATACTGCAAAAACATTTGCTTGGAGAAGAAAAAGGTCAGGCTCTATCCTTTCGGTAAAATATCCTTTAAAAAAATGGAGATATATTTTGAAGATTTTCTGGGGCTTCAGGCAAATTATCTCGAGAAGGAGGATGAGGGAGAGTTGAGAATTTACCCCAAGATAGAGTATATGAGAAAACTCCAGATAAAGCCTAGGAAGACGAGAACGCTGCTAGGAGATTATCCCTCGCGCAGGAAAGGACAAGGTCTGGAATTCATGGATATAAGAGACTATCAGGCTGGAGATGAGATGAAAAGGATAAACTGGAAGGCTACCGCAAGAACAGACAAACTAATGGTTAACGAATTTGAAAGTGAAAGAACAGGAGATACTGTAATACTTTTGGATGTGAGAAGATTCTATAAAGGAGAGGAAGAATATGAAAAATTGCTCAACGCATCGGTTAGAGCTGCCGCCACCATTGCAACATATCTCTCCAGAACAAGAAGCAGAGTGGGGCTCGTTGTTTTAGGTCGCACGGTGGACTGGATCTATCCATCCTATGGGAAAAGAGCCATGTATTTAATTCTAGATCGGCTTCTCTATGTACGGAGTGGGAGTATAAGCAGATTGTCTTTTGATTACGGGAAATTCATTGTATCCAGATTCTTTCCTCCAAACTCCTTCGTGATTCTCATCTCCCCTCTTCTATCATGGGATATTGATGACGCTGTGGTAGAACTGCTTGCGAAGGATTATGATATTCTAGTAATCTCACCCACGCTGATGGGCGATGGGGAGAACCTGGCAACCAAGCTACTAAGAATTGAAAGGGAAGTGAGAATAAGAAGATTGAGGATATATTCCAGAGTAATAGATTGGAATATAGAGTATCCTCTTACCTCCCTCCTGAAGGTGATGAGATGAAAGCTATATGGTTATCTCTGGCAATATATTTCTTTCTCCTGTTACTGCTAGCATCCAGCTCCCTTCGTATACTTCTTCTTACTCTGACCGTGATTGGAATATCCATCGCAGCTCTGTTTCTCTACAGAATAATCGAAAGTGAGGTGTTTTTCCATCTCTACAATTTTATAGCTGTGGCAGCTTTGCCTGTGGCCCTTGAAGGTTATAACCCGTACTCTTGGGTCACCATAGCTCTGGCTTACGCCTTGCTTGCTCTACTTCTTTTACACATGTATCTCTATAGGTTTTTCCAGAGATTTGGTATGATAAAAAGAGAGACGGTGGTTTATGTTCTCCTCTCTTTGCCACTCTCATTCCTCTCTGCATACATCTTCTTCCACCTTCCAATAGGCTATGGATTCTGGGGAATAGTCGGCCTTGGAATGGTGATACTACTCCTCCTCTACTTCCTAGTTCGTCCTAAATCTGAGGAGAGCAGCAATACCCCCTAAATTCTGCAATATTTTTCCAGCCTCATGGGATGTGCTTATTATATGAACTTCAGCTCCTGTGCGTATAGCCAGATCTAAGAACTCTCTGTAATTTTTGAACTCTCTATCTGTTACAAGAAGCTTATCCACAGCACCCATCTTCAGATAATTCTCCACCTCATCTTTGCCATAGGCGTAAAGTCCTTCTTTCTTGATCTCCTGCAGAAGTTCCTCTATCATCTTCTCCTCCTTAGCCACTCTGTGTTCTTTAAGCAATTTTTCAAGTACTCCAGATTTCAGGACTTCGTAGATACCACGCATATCTCCATGAGATGCCTGAACCACTATGTAATTTTTAAGACCTTCGCCTGCAAATCTCAAAAAATTCTCCTTATAAAAGCCTGGACCCAGGATAACTAATGGACATTTTTCATCCCTGCTTTCTTTTATTACCTTCAAAATTTCACCAAAGAACTCATCATCCTCGTCCCCCCTCTTTCTCAAACTCGTGAGTTCTTGTATTCCGTAACTTTTCAGAGATGCAAGAGTGGCAAGACCATGCTCCAATCCCAAAAAATAAATCTGCGGTCTCTGAGAATTCTCAACCCCTTCATGAAGAAGTTTTATCTCCTCTCTGCTCCACTCTTTCAAGATAGATATTTCATCCCCAATGCCGACATTGATGGATTGATGCGTTCCTAGATAATCCTCCGGGCCCCTGACTATTATTCCGAGAATTCTCAATCTGTCAGAAAAATCTTGGAATTCAAGTTTTTTCACCTCTATTCCCACCCTTATCTTCTTTCTCTCCACCTTTTTTGTCCTCTGCATATCCGATGACTGGGTATCCTTACGATACACAAATCCAAAAATGAGATCTCCGGGAGAGATTACATTGCTGAGATACCAGAGGTCGTCAACATTGTCTACCTTAATCGTTATTTCTCCTCTCTCCTTCTCTTCAATTTTCATTTTGCATCCTCCAGAATGCTCTTTATCTTCTCCTCAATCCTCTGTGTATGCGTGCCATACCAGTAAACCCTACCACATTTGGGGCACATATAAAATTCATCATTATGCTCGTACACATAAGATGGAATTTTATCTCTGAGTTTCTCCTTCTCCACCTCAACTAAGGGTACATTGCAGATTGAGCAGCGGGAAAGAAGATTCTCATCATCCAATTTGAATTTTTTGATCACAGATTTCAGCTGCTCTTTGTAATCCTCACTCTCCACATATACTCCATTGCTCCTTCTTGCTAGCTCCCTGTCTCTTGTGATAATTATCCTTCCCTCTTTTTTTGCCAGGGCAAGTATTTCATCGTCGCTCATTTTCCCTGTGGGGTAATAGGTATCATAGCCCAGGAAACGAAGATACTTGGCAAGCTTGCCCAGCATGTGGTCCACGAGAAATTTCACATCTTCAAGCATGCAGTAAGAAGATTTATCTTTTTTCATATCAACACTGCTAAAAGTGGCATTACGAAAATTATTTAATTTTTGTTACGATATCCCCTCCACAATGGATATTGTCACCTATGATGTTTTATATACTGTGCTTAAAAAGTTGTTGGGGCGAAAACTGGCAGAGGAGGACATAAAGAAACTAACAGATTATGTGATAAACTTCTTTGGTTATAATGATAGAATAATTGATAACATCCTGACACCAGCAGATAGGGATGTCTTTTACACCTTGGAAGAACTGGAAGTAGTAAAACCGATGGAGGAAGAGATAACTATTTCAAAGGGAAAACTGTGGCGTATCCATTACTGGGTTTACAGAAAGGACAAGATTGAAGAAATTCTTCAGAGAAAGGAGAAGGAAGAGGAGGAAGAGGAGAGCCCTGAGGAGTTTTATAGGAAACTCTTCAAAGAAGAGAAGTGAACTCAGAATTTTTTCCAATAGAAAGTTAAAATAACCATTGCGAAATATCCCATCTATGCGACCATCCTGGGATGAATACTTTATGCGCCTTGCCTACTTTGTTTCCACTAGAGCCACTTGTACCCGAAGGAAAGTTGGGGCAGTGATAGTCAAAGATCGGAGAGTTCTTGCCACGGGATACAACGGTCCACCCAAGGGATTGGCACACTGCGATGTTACAGGATGCATAAGAGAGGAGCTAAATATTCCAAGTGGAGAGAGACACGAATTATGTCGCGGCCTGCACGCAGAGCAGAATGCCATAATACAGGCCGCCGTGCATGGAGTATCTATAAAAGATGCGACAATCTATGTGACAAATCATCCATGTGTAGTTTGTGCCAAGATGCTCATAAATGCGGAAATCAAGGAGATCGTTTATTCTGAAGGGTATCCGGATGATCTCGCAAAACTCATACTCATCGAGAGTGGAATAAAGGTCCGTCAGTATAAGCTAAGCGATGAGATTATAAAGGGCATAGTGGGAGAGCTCAAGTGAATTCTATTACTCTCTCTTTTTCCAGAATCTTGAGAGCATCCCTGATTTTTCTCATATCGTATTCTCCATATTCTTCCCAAAGAGCCTGCCAAGCAGAACTTTCATCAAGCTGCTCTCCTAGCATAATCAGTTCGTGAATTAACGAAATATTCCTTCTATTACGATAAATTTCCTGCAATTTCGCCCGGTTCTTTTCCTCTTTTATAATCTCAGGAGTGAGCATACCCTTTCTTGTCCATCTAAGCCATCCATTCTTTTTACCTTCCTTACCAATTTCTATGCCCAAAAATTTTCCATCCCTCTTCAAGCCTGCATCTACAAGAATTTCTGCCACCTTAACCTCTCTCTTCATACTCAGCTCTCCCAGATAAGTTAGTTGAGATGCACGGGCAAATTTTTTCAACTCTTTCTGTGAGAGAAAGAGGGAGGATGCTAACACCGCTTTACCTATAATTTCAATACTTTCCTTGTTGAGCTTATCTACAGAATCTTCACTCGAATGGTAATAGGGATAAGGCCATGTGATCATCATCACTGCTGGAACGCCAAAAAAGTTGAATATATCGTGATCGCTACCTACTGAATATGGCGTTGCAGAAAGAGGTAATCGCGGGATATCCATTGCAAAATCCTGAGTTTCGGAATTTTTCAGTTTGAGGAAAAGCTCCAAAACAGGAGAGAGAAGAGAAAATCGAGAAAGTGGAGTGCGTATAAAGAGAATTTTATTCCCTGCAACCATATCCAGATTTATCACTCCATAATAATTATCCAGTATTGCATGTTTTTCAATAAAGACTGAAGTCCCTATGTGCTCGGGAACCCACAGGAATGCAAATCCAAATCGAAAATTTTCATTATGAAGATCTCTGAGAACTCTGGCAAGTTCAATGAGCATCGCAGAGCCGCTTGCATTATCATTTGCTCCAGGCCTCGGGTGGCATATGTGTGCGGAGAATAGAATATAGGGTGGCTTGCCTATGGTAGCGTATATGATTGGAAGAATCTCCTTTTCTTTTATTTTACTCTTAACTTCCAATCTAACACTAAATTTTTCGCCATTCTCAGTTTTACGGATAAGCTCCATGGCCAAAGATTCCGATATGGCCACTGCAGGTATCTTTGCCCATTCAAGATCTTTTCTGGTTAAAAATAACCCGATATAAGGAACTGCATTTTTCAAACCTTTTCTATAGGCAATGTATCCTTTAGCTCCTTTTTTACATGCTCTTCTGTAATTCTCCCTCCAGTTCTCCCTCACAAGCACAATTTTGCCTTTTACTTTTTCCCAGTCCTCCTCACTTTTTATGGGAATAACTTCTCCTCTCGCCCTACCCGGAGGGCTGTGGGTCATAACCACAAGTTTCGTTTCCTCAGTGGTTATTATTCTCTTCTCCGTTTCAACTTTCCCGTATTCTACTTCCCAGGCTATGGGAATATTCATATTACCAGCAACGCTCTCTCCATCATAGTACTCCACAAAAAAGTGAGTATCGATGCCCATATCTCTCATTGTTTGAAACACAAAATTTGCAGCCTCAGCGAGCTCCTTTGAGCCTTGAATTCTATGAAATCTCCCGAGGTGAGCAATGTTATCTATGACATTTTGAGGATTGAATTTTTCAGCAAGTTTGAGATATTCTTCAAATTTCATGCGTGGTTATGCACCTCTGAGAAGATAAAAATTTTGGCGGTGTTAATTCCCTGTGATAAACTCTTTACTGCACTATGCAAAAATGCAAAAGTAATCTTTGTGTAGAAACTTGGGGTTTTACCTCACATAGAGGGCTATGGAGACCAGCATATTCGTGACTTATATGGTGGATATTGTAGTACTTCTATTCATAAGCACGATAATATCAGGAGCGGAGCCAGTAATATACAAAATCGCAATGTGCTACATTTACGGTCACCAAGAGATTCTCAGGGAATTGAGCTCTCCAGATGGGTTAGTGTTTATCGTAACATATTTATTTTTATCCATGACTTATTTCTATTTTGAATCCTGGTTCGGAATAAGCGTGGGAAAGTATCTGCTCAAAATGAGGACGGCTATAGTGAAGAATGTGAAGGGAAACAAAGTGCTTCGCAGCCTATTTAGAGCAACGATTAAAGTCTCTATTATTTTCCTCTCCTTACCATGGTTCTGTTCGTGTATCTGTACCATTACGGCAGTATTA
>Ga0180298_1000342_pt1 | contig 11271 bp, 15 predicted proteins | sample GuaBasSediGuay13_FD_121800 | JGI IMG/M metagenome (GOLD analysis project Ga0180298, IMG submission 121800) | Subseafloor sediment microbial communities from Guaymas Basin, Gulf of California, Mexico - Guay13, Core 4488-10 , 4-6 cm | ecosystem: Environmental > Aquatic > Marine > Hydrothermal...
ATTATCTTCTCTTTTTCACCAGGAACGGTAGAGTTTACTGGCTCAAAGCATATGAAATTCCTGAGGGCTCCAGGAGAAGCAGAGGGCGTGCAGTTATTAATTTACTTCCCAAAATAGGTTCTGATGTTATAAGGATCATTCCCATATTTACCTTTGAAGGTTATCTTTTCTTTGTCACTAAAAATGGAATGGTGAAGAGGACACCACTCTCTGATTTCTCCAATCCAAGAAGCACCGGTATAAGAGCTCTGCTTCTCCAAGAAGATGATGAGCTTGTGGATGTCAAGATTACTTCAGGAGATAAGGATATCTTCCTTTTCACGAAATACGGTCAGGCAATAAGATTCAGCGAGGATGATGTTCGTGTAATGGGCAGAGCTGCAAGAGGTGTCAGGGGAATAAAATTGCGAGACGGTGATGAGGTAATCTCATCATCCTCTCTCTCTGAAGGGGACTATGTATTCTCAATTCTGAATACCGGATATGGGAAGAGAACCAGCATCAGGGAGTATCGAAGGATAAGAAGAGGAGGATACGGAGTGCGATACATAAACACCCGAAGTGGATATGCGGTGAAGAGTATGCTTACAAGAGAAAAAGATGAGGCTTTGATTCTTACAAAGAGAGGAATGAGCATAAGAATAAAGCTTGAGGATGTATCTGTTCAGGGAAGAAATGCAAGGGGTGTCAGGTTAATACGACTTGAAAAGGATGATGAGGTCACCAATGTGGCCAAGATATCATGAGTTCACAGTATAGTCCCACACATAGTCCTCATTCTCCACTATTTTTCTCCACTTCCTCTTACATGAACACTCTAACTCATTCAGATATTTCTCATCCTGAGTGAGGGAAAAATTCAAAATGCTTTTCATTACTTTTTTGTCACATCTCCCGCAGTTATGGGCTCCCCTCTTAGTTCCACCTGCGGTTGGATAGGATACAACCTCAGCTCCTACCTCAACGGTTCTTTTTAGAACTTCAACAACACTCCAGAGCCAGGGCGCCCGATACTCGCCTCTTCTCCAAAGGTACTCCACAAGAGTATAATTCTGAACGTTCATGGGATTTACAGATACCACCTCCGAATATTTAGAGGCAAATTTTACAGAGTATATCGCTTCATTAATAGCCTTTCTCTCGGTCATAAATGGTGGTTTGAGAAGAATATAAGTTTTCACAGGAATATCATTGCGAAGAAGCAACTCTGCAGCTCTGACATAATCTTCTACAGTAAAGCCTTTGTTTATCCTGTAAATGAGAGTTTCATTATTTGCACTTTCAAGACCCAGTGCAACCATCACATTTTGTCTGGAGGATAGCTCTTCAATTTTTTCCTGAGTGATGTACTCTGGCCTGCTTTCCACAATTATTCTCTTAGCAGAGGAAAAGGTATCATAGAGCTTCTCTCGAACATTCTTTGGAACTTCCCAATCGTCCAAAAAGGATCCAGAGGTAAACACCTTTATTAATTGCTCTCCACCATATTTTTTCTTGGCTTCCTCAATTTGGGCAAGAAGCTCCTCCTCCCTTATTTTTGGATTTGTGTCGTTGAAATATCCACACATGGAACATCCAGAATGATATGCCCACCTGCATCCTTTAGTTCGGAAAATCATCACAAAAGAATCTACGATTTCTTTATTAAACCTATCTTTTTCTTTCCAAACTGCAATAAGCCCCTTTTTCTCCTCTCTTCTAGAATTTTTTCGAATATCTCTTATTCTTTTCTGAAGTTCTTTAAGCTCCATAAAATGGGAATAGACAGCATTGAATAAAAATAATGTGGATGGTTACAGCTTTGAGTAATATTCTGCTATGAGAACCTTAGCGTTAAGCTCTGAATCGCTTAAATCACATACCTCATCAAGAATTTTGTCTATTCTCCTCCTTACCTCATAGGGCATGTTTATTTTTACCTTTGCATCATCTATGATCTTAAGATATTTGTATCCCTCTTCTTCAATTTTTTCCAAAGGCATATCCTTCAGAATATCAGGTAACTTCTCTATATAGAACCCAAAGGGCATTTTTTGATACTTGAGAGTCGTCATTTTTCTCCTTTCTCTTTTAGATAGAAGAGATCCAGCAGAGCAATCAACCTGCTTATATGAAAGGGGTGAAGTCCATCATATTCCTTTAGCAGATAAAGGATGATATCTTCTTCATACATCACAACCACTCCTCTACAACCTCGGCTATTTTCTTAATCTCCATGGAGGCAGAGGAATCAGGAGCAAATTCCACCAGAGGTTTCATAGCTGTAAGAGATTTCGGAACGGCGGACTCGTAGGGTATACGTCCTATAATCTCCAATCCTTTTTCCTCTGCAAATTTTTCTATGCCATCAAATCCTGGATTTATTCCATACTTGTTTATAACTAGATATGGTTCAATTCTAAAATGCTCTGTGAGCCAGTGAACTCGAATCAGGTCACTTAAACTGGATGGTGTTGGTTCTGCAATGAGAATCGCTTTATTTGCACCACTAAAAGATGCAATCACTTGACATCCTATCCCTGCTGCAGCATCTACAATTATATGCTTTGCTTTTCCTTCTCTTATCCATTGCTTTGCTATATTTTTCTCTTCAGTCACAAGCTTTCCACTGTTGGGCTTGCCCACATCTAACTCTGCAGATACTAAAAGACCGTAGGGCGTGTGTGCAGTTCTTATCCATCCTGATATTGCATCGCTTATCTCTATTGCATCCACAGGACACACAGCTTTGCAGGCACCGCAACCTTCACAAAGGTATTGCTTAATTCTGTGTCTCCTATTCACTATATGAATAGCTTCATAAATGCACACATTATCACACATTCCACACTCTATACATGCATCAGTTATCCTTGCTGTTTTTGCCGAGATAAGCTCTCTCTCTTCCATCCATTCCTTCACATTGAACACAATATGTAAATTTGGTGCTTCCGCATCAGCATCCACTGCAACAATCTCATAGTCTCGAAGTAGAGAAATTAGAGAGCCTGTTAGCGTGCTTTTACCCACACCGCCCTTTCCGCTAGCCACCACTATGTCCATGAAATCACCTCCTCAATGCGTTTTGCAATATTCTCAAAGATCTTTGATGGCTTGCTCTCAGGATATTTTACAACTACAGGCACACCTTCAACATAGCTCTTCAAAATTTCATCGCTCATCGGTATCTCCGCTATTATCTCACCTCCATATTTTTCCACCATGGAATCATGGGAGATATCACTCAAATCACTTCTGTTAACCACCACCCACGCTTTAAGGTTGAGTTTATTTAATAATTTAAGGATCATCTCTAAATCGTGCAAGCCAAGAGGTGTAGGCTCGGTAACCGCTATCACCACTTTCGAATCTTCAATGGCTGCCGCCACATGATTTCCTGTGCCGGGCATGGTGTCAAAGAGATGGATGTCTGCTTTTATACCCAAAGCCCTTCTTCTTGCAGCAAGCACTGTGGGATAGGATCTCTCCTCTCCGTTCTCAAGTTTTCCAGTTACAAGCTCAAGATTCTCACTGAGCTTTGTATGGTAGGTGTAACCCACAATCCGATAATCATCAAGAATTGTGCCCTCCTCAGGACACACAAGCTGGCAGGTACGGCACCCTGAACAGAGGGTTGGCATTAAAAAAGGATAGCCCTCTTTGAACTTAAGCAGGGCATTTTCTGCACATTCCTCGATGCATACACCGCATTTTGTGCATTTAGAATAATCAAACTTTGGTTTGAAAAGTTTCACGATTTCTTCATTCTCAAGTTTTGTGGAAAGGAGAATGTGGTCATTGGGACATTCAACATCTGCATCTACAAGAACCACAAGATATTTCTTAGCAAGGGTTAAAGCAAGATTTGTAGCCACTGTACTCTTCCCTGTACCTCCTTTTCCGCCTGTAACCGTTATCTTCATGGGGCTCACTCCTTTTACCAGGGGCCCATACCTCTCCCCATACCTCTGCTTCCTCCACGACTCATTCCTCTACCTCTTCCTCGGCCCATGCCTCTACCTCCACCACGATTCATACCTCCATACTGGGCAGGGGATAATTGACCCTGAAGATACTGCATAACGGCATCTCTAACTCTAATTGCAGGCGAAGACCTCATATCAATACCTGACATTTGAAGAGCCTGAGCTGAGTTGGGGCCTATGGCTCCTGCAATCACTATCTGACATCCTTCATTTATGACTGCCTGTGCTGCTTGAATACCAGCTCCTCCACTGGCAGATGCCCCCGGATTCGGAATGGTGTATGCATTCTTTATCTCCATCCCCTCCACTTCCACTATGGTGAAAGCGGGGCATCTTCCAAACTGCATGGATACCATGTCATCAAGTCCACCTCGAGATTCTGAAGCTACACATACTTTCATTTCGGCTCACCGAATGAAGATAGGGGCATGCTTTTTAAATATTTCTGGACAGATTTGTAGAATGATCTTCGAATGGTGTATGGTATAATTTTCGATACTGTTAATCAATTTCTCTAATTCAACTATGTCGCCATATAAAAAGGGTGGAACTCCACAATATTTCCCTGATGGTCAAGCTCTATCCCTAGGATTAGACCTACAAAAGTTTCTTTATAATAGTCATAAATTACATTCTTAGTATAATATATCTCTTCGATGGTGTCATTTTTATTCACTGTAACATCCATTCTATCTCCTCCTTCTAAATATTATCTATGACTCTACAGACTCTGCCTTATACCTCGCAATCCTATTTTTGGGTTTCTTCGAATCTTTTACATCCCATGCCATATGCCACAATAGAATTATAAAAAGGTTCGATCGGGAGAAGAGAGAGGATTACCCTGTAAAAATTTTTAAATACTTCTTAACTTTCCTCTCCCTGTATGAGAAGTGCTGTGATATCTCTGGCAACCATCGTGTTACTGCTCCTAAGCATTAGTTTTGTTTATGCGGAAGAGGAGGAATCAGCTTATCCCACAATAACAGTTACCTTTGCAGATGGTAAGGTTTATAACATCACGGGTAAGATGTGGGGAGCAACCATATATCCCTATATTGAGGGGCGAATAACATCATTTAAGTGGGTGGACAAGATCACCTACTTATTCTTTGATAAATCCCTCAAGGGCCTTAACCCATATGGTGTGGATTTTGTTCGTGCTCTTGAAAAGCATACCTATGATGAATTTAACAAAAATATCTTCCTCGTAGTTGGAGATACTTTGAATGCTACCAATGAGCTCGATTCTGATCATGATGGATACACCAATATTCAGGAACTGAACAATGGTACATATCCGGGTGATCCAACAGATTATCCGGGAAAGAATGAAAAGAACTTCTGGGATCAGTATGGAGGATACACAGTGATTGGAGTGCTCATCGCTTCTGTATTTGTTTTATATTTTATTTTCAATAGAATGAGTGAGAGCTAAAAATACTTCCACCTTCTTTTTATGGAAATAAAGTTTCGAAAGGTAATAATTATCATCAAAACTGATGTTATAAGAGCAAGGATTAGGGAAAGTGTGGATGCCTGTATTGATGCCACCAGAAGTATCATCCCAGGAAGTATTGTGTAAAGAGAAAATCTGAACACTATGCCGGGGTTGAAGAGAATACTGTTTATCTTGTAACCTGAGAGATTTGCCACCATAGAGAGAAGATAGAGACTGGTTAAATAAAAGAGCGCCACAGAAAATGGAAGAAGAATTAAGTTTCTCCAGGTGAAAACTATTAAAAGGGGTATCGAGATTATAGATGTGATAATAATATGAGCCTTTATGAATCCATAAATTAGATCACCTGCAGTTAGCGGGAGAGTTTCCATATATCTGACATCGTCTAACACACTAAGCCAGCTGTATATTACAACTGAAAAAAGGGAGAGTATTATGGAAAGGGAGAGAGAATTGTAAATACTGTATCCCACCGCCATATTTATGAGTCTCACAAATAAGAAAAGAATTACCATGGGAAAGAAATAAGTGAAGATGGATTTTATTAATATCCCACCTCTGATAGCATCTTCAATAATCTTTGAGAGTAATGGTTCTTTGAAAATATTCTCATATGCGGGAAGCATCATAGAAAGAACTCTCTTCTTAGGCAATATTTCCCTTGGGGTAAAGAAATAGGCAAGAGTAACCAAAGCAGCTATTATTCCTACACTTGTCAGAAGCCATGAGAGCTCTTTTTCTCTCTGGAAAATTTCCAGAGGAAACGGAAGTACGTTGAGGAAGAATAAAAGAAGATATAATAGCAGGCCACAGAGAAAAATATAGTAAAGATGCCTTGAAATGCCCTCCAGAGAAAAGGAAAAATAGCCCAAAGAATAGCCAATGAGCATGGAGAGAAATAGGGAGAGAGAGAATATGGAGACCTGAATTAAGTGAAGAGAGGAGATGAGAGTTCCAAGAACTAACCCCGCATATAATGGAATTATAAAGAGGGCGGTGTAATATATGACATCCCTGAGAAACGCATAGAAGTAACTTTTTCTGGAAGAGATGGGAAGTACTGAAGAGGCATCAATAAGTGTGAATTTCTCTCTTGCTCGGCCCAAGAATTCGAAAGAGCTTACTCCGAATCCGTAAATAAGGGAGCTTATCAAACTTATCTTTATGAAGTAATGGTAAGAGATTATGCGGAAGATGTAATCGTAGAAATAAGAGGCAAATAATGTTGAGAGTATAACATAGAGAGGATATATAAGCAATGAGATTTTTTTTGCCACATACACATGCCGTCTGTATTCCTCCTTGAGATAGAATTTAAGCATGGGAAAACTCCCTCATGAACTCCTCTTCTAAATTTTCAAGTTTCTCTATTACTTTTACTATCCTTCCATCTTTTATAATCCCCACTCTGGTGCACATCTTCTCTGCTATCTCAAGTATATGAGTTGCCATGAAAACGGTATTGCCACGGGAAGCATACACCTCAATTATTTCTCTTATTTTTCTCTGGTATATGGGATCAAGATTTATGAAAGGCTCATCCAGGAAAAGAATCTTGGGTGAGTGAATCAGGGCTGAGGCAAGCATCAATCTTTGCTTTGTTCCCTTGGACAGATCTCTACAAATTTTATTTCTTTCATCTTCAAGATCAAATTTCTGTAGTGTTGTATTCACTGCTTCCTTTCCCAAATTTCTGAGCTTGGCAACAAAATAGAGATACTCCTCCACAGTTAAATAATTGGGCACAGATTCTACCTCAGGGACGATTCCTACAACTTCCCTCACCTTTACGGGATCTTTAATGGGATTAATATTAAGCACTCTCACAAAACCTCTCGCATCTGTTTGTCCAGTCAGAATTTTTATCAGGGTGGTTTTTCCAGCACCGTTGGGGCCCAGAAGTCCAAAAATCTCTCTTCCATTGATTTCTAAATCGAGATTTTTAAGAACATGATACTTTCCATACCATTTGTTAAGCTTTTTAACCCTTATCATAGGAGAACCTTCCTTCCACTCTTATCTCTTTTGAATTTTCCAAGATCATTCATTTGAATAAGCTCCTCTTTCATAAACACCGGGCCATCAACACATACCCGGAAGCCATTTATGCTGCAGGAATCGCATATTCCAATGCCACATTTCATTAATCTCTCCAGGGATGCCTGAATATCCATGTCCCTTTTCACAGCAATATCTACAAGTTTTCTGATCATGCTCTCAGGTCCGCATGTGTATATTATTTCATATTTCTCTTTTTCCAGTAGTTTCTCAACAAGCTCATGGGCAAGACCCTTAAAACCTTCACTTCCATCATCGGTGGCCAGATATACCTTTCTTCCACGGAATCTTTTATGGAAAAGCAACTCCTTTTCAGTTCTTGCGGCTATCACGACATCTCCAGGTAATCTATCAATAAGGGGAGCAAGGGTGGCCATTCCACTTCCACCACCCACGAAGAGAGCTTTTTTATCTGTAATTTTAAACCCTCTTCCATAAGGACCACGGAGCCAGAGCTTATCTCCCACTTTCAACTTATGCATGCATCTTGTTCCTTCACCCACCTTTTTTACAGTGAAAGCTTTGAGCTCCTTTATGTAAGAGATACTCATCGGGAACTCATCTATGCCAGGGAGCCAGACCATGTAGAACTGTCCCGGTATGGCTGAGATATCATCCCTAAAAAAGAAGGTTTTTATTGTGGGTGTCTCTTCCACTATTTTCTCAATTTTTACAACTCTATACATTTATCTCACCTGCGCAATTCCAACAAGCTCAGTAAAATGAGAATAACCGTGTTTTTTCATCCATGCAACCATCTCCTTCCCAATATGGAAGAAGACCTCCACGCCCCTGAGATACACTGCAGTTCCTATTTGAAGTGCAGAGGCCCCTGCCATAAGATACTCTATGGCATCTTTTCCTGTAGTTATGCCTCCAACTCCTATTATTGGCTTTTCCACCTCTCTATATACTTCATAAACTGCTCTAACGCCTATAGGTTTGATGCACGGACCAGATAATCCTCCAAATTTATTGCTCAGCACAGGCATTTTTGCCTCTATATCTATCGCCATAGCCTTAACGGTGTTTATGAGAACCAAAGAATCAGCACTCTCTGCAGCCTTAGCAATTCTTACAACATCTGTATTCGGTGTTATTTTCGCCCAAACTGGAATTTTTATATTTCTTTTTACTTCTCTTACTATCTCTTCCACAAGAGCCTCATCAGTGCCTATTTCCATTCCATAACCCTTGGCATGGGGACAAGATAGATTGAGTTCCACGGCATCAGCACCGTATTCCTCCATTTTTCTTGCAAGATAAACAAATTCCTCAGCATTTCCACCAAATATGCTCCCTATAACAGGTACACCTCCTTCTTTTGCCTTTCTTATCTCCTCGCCATAATTCTCAATTCCCGGATTGGCGAGACCTATTGCATTGAGCAAACCGTACGGAAGTTCATACACCACAGGATTCTCATATCCCTCTCTTTCCTGTATACCAATGGATTTTGTTACCACACCTCCAGCCCCATGCTCAATCACCTTCAGCATAGTTTCTCCACTTTCATCCAGAATTCCAGATGCAAGAATAAGAGGGTTTCTGAATTTCAAACCGTTAAGGGTGAAGGAGAGCATATAAATGTAATGGAGCTGAAATATTAAATCATTTCTCAAGAAGATTGACCATGTCTTCTAATGCTTTAAGGGCAATCTTTTCTTTTGTCTCTTCACGTTTTTCTTTGAAAATATAGCGATTCACTACCATCTTTTTCGGAGTTAAAAGGCCTATATAAGCCAGGCCTACAGGTTTCTCTGGCGTTCCACCCCCCGGCCCTGCAATGCCTGTGGTCGATATGCCCACATTCGCCTTAAACAATTTTATAACGCCCTTAACCATCTCCTCTGCACATTCCCTGCTCACAGCACCATATTTATGTATTGTGATTTCCTTCACACCGAGAAGTGTGAGCTTTGCTTCGTTGCTGTAGGCCACCACATCCCCCAGAAAATATCTGGAGGAGCCCGGTACATTTGTGATTAAATGCCCTATTAAACCCCCTGTGCAGGACTCTGCCACTGCGATTTTCCATCCTCTCTTCATAAGAGAATCTCCAAGAATTTGGGCTATCATTCTTCATCACTCATAGCCAGCTCCTTTAATCTTGTTACCCCATCAATTTCCTTTATCGTCTCTACTACCGCTTCTGGCACAAGATGCTCCCACGGCTTATTTAAAATTATTCTCCTTCTGATCTCCTTGCCTGAATATTTTCTCCTATTGTAGAATGGTGGGATCTCTACCTTATATCCTTTCTCTCTGAACAGCCTTTTAGTAAGAGGATTGTTAGCAAATACCACATCGAAGGGGGGAGCTATCGCCTCCACATGCGCAACCCATATGGCATTGCGATGCAAATCTTCTATAGGCACAAGATAGTAATTGTGTATACCCTCTGCCTCTAAACTCCGGGAGATCATCAGATGTCTCTCTCCAGCGGTAAATGGATTATCCAGGGTATGGGAATACTGAGCGCTGCCAATTCCAATTATCACCGCCTCATATTTTGAGGTTATATACTTCACAACTTCCATATGACCCTTATGAAACGGTTGAAATCTCCCAACTATAAGCGCACGCATATTTACATTAAGGGTTATTCAAATTAAAATCTTACGAATCGCCAAAAATTCAAAATTCCTCAATGCTTTTCTGCTTTGCCTTGGCTTTTATTCTCCTTGCATTTTTCCAAGAATGACGGGTATGTGGTGGAAACTCTCCATGCTCCTTGTAATAATTCTCCAGAAATTTAGATGTCCTAGGATCCGAGGGATATCCAGATCCAAAATCTCCTATTTCCCGAATAATTTCCTCTATTCTCCGATCCCTTTCCACCTTGGCTATTATTGATGCCGCACTCACCTCTGGATAGATTTCATCTGCCTTATGCTCTGATATTATCTTTACCTCCTTTTGGAGATATTTCTGAATATTTCTTGCAAATCTACCAGCATCTACATCTGCAGCATCCACATATACTACCATGCAGTTCAACTCGTTAATTACTTCTGCAAAGCCCATAACCTCTATTTCGTTGAGCGTTATCTCTCTCCTCAATCTATCAATCTCCTCAGGCTCTATTATTTTAACAACAACTCTCTCCGCTATTTTCTTTATCTCCTTCTCCAGCGCTTCCCTCCTCCTCTTACTCAATTTTTTAGAATCTTTCACCCCCAGCTGAATAAGTTTCTCCCTATCTGCACACACTCCCACGATTACCAATGGACCTATAACAGGGCCGCGTCCTGCCTCATCCACACCGCATCCCATCAAGGATGTTATTGCTCCGCACTATATTAAGGTGAAGGTTAGATAAAAATTAAAGTATGAGGGTGCATTTCCATACTCAAGCCCGAGTGGGGTAGCATGGATATCCTAGGGGCCTGCGGGAACCCCTTTCTTAAAAAGAAAGGTGTTTCATCCCCAAAGAAAGGGGTTGCAGGTAGCCCCGGACCCGGGTTCGAATCCCGGCTCGGGCACTTAAATCCGGGAAATTGAGCAAACTCTCTTTCCCGACCCATGTTCACCATGGAAAATTCATTTGTGCAATGTATTTTCACTTCACATGGAATTATGGACACAAAATATTAAATAGTTATTGCATATTCATGCAAGTCATTATGAAGGTTCCTGAGAAGGATATACTGGAAGGAAACGTCGTGAAGGTGATATTCGCGCTCGGCTGGCCTGTTATGATATCAACATTACTTCAAGTTGGTTACAATATGGCAGATACCTTTTGGCTTGGAAGGTGGAGCTCTGCATCCAATTCTGTAAGTG
>Ga0180298_1000344_pt1 | contig 11182 bp, 9 predicted proteins | sample GuaBasSediGuay13_FD_121800 | JGI IMG/M metagenome (GOLD analysis project Ga0180298, IMG submission 121800) | Subseafloor sediment microbial communities from Guaymas Basin, Gulf of California, Mexico - Guay13, Core 4488-10 , 4-6 cm | ecosystem: Environmental > Aquatic > Marine > Hydrothermal vents...
CGAAATGGATGAGGAAATAGGCCTGGTCTTGGACATCGGACACGCGAACATCAACGGGCAGACGGAAAAATTCCTAAAGGCTTTTCCCGACAGAATTGTGCACATGCACGCCCACGACAACGATGGAAAAAATGATTTACACTGGGGAATTGGCTACGGTGAGACGGACTGGGACAGAGTTGCAAAAGCCATTAAAAGCATAAAGTATAGCAGAATAATTGTTGTTGAATCCGTGGAACACGTGGAAGAAAGCGTTCGTACTTTAAATAGGCTTTTAGGCTGAATTCTTAAGCGGTATTTCTATTCTCATGAAGTCTTCTGCTACCTTCGTGTTTTTGAAGATTTTTCTCGCTTGCTCCAGCAGTATATTTGAGTCGTCGTATCTCGCGCTTATGTGTGTTAAAACAAGCATTTTCACTTTCGCTTTCCTCGCGTTTTCAGCCGCTTGACTAGGCGTTGAGTGTCCATCCTCTTCGGCTTTTTCAGCTAGGGAATCGTCAAGCGTGGCGTCATGGATGAGTAGGTCAGCGTCGGACGCGAACTTTACAAGTTCCTTGAAAGGTCTCGTGTCCCCCGTGTAAACAATCTTTCTTCCGGGTCTAGGTGGATCCATAACGTCTTCAGGCTTCACAACTTGTCCGTTTGAAAGCCTAACTTTTTGTCCGCGCTGAAGTTTTGACCATAAAGGTCCCTCTGGAACACCTAAAGCCTCGGCTTTTTCAGGGTGGAATCTTCCAGGTCTAGGCTTCTCCACCAAGGCGTAGGCTAGGTTTGGGATCACATGGTTTGTCCAAATAGCCTGCACAGTGTACTCTTCTTCCTTGTATATGATTCCGCTTTTTTTAACTTCGTAGACTTCAACTGGAAAGGTTAGGGCGAACTGAACGGTTTCCTTGATCGCTTTGACGAAGCGTGCTACTCCAGGCGGGCCGTAGACCTTGAGTTTTTTTTCACGGTTGAGCAGAGCCATTGTTTGTAATAGTCCGGGTAAGCCTAATATGTGGTCTCCGTGCATGTGGGAGACAAAAACCTTAGTCAGCTTGTTGAAACCTACCCTTGCGTGCATCATCTGTCTTTGGACGCTTTCACCACAGTCGAAGAGGATTTGTTCTCCCTTGCGCTGTACGAGTATGGCTGGTAGACTTCTTTTGAGGGTTGGAACGCTTCCGGCTGTGCCTAGGAAGACCACGCGTAGACTCATTGTGTTTACACCTTTTCGAACACCGCTATCTCTCTTGTTAGGCTTCTATGCACATAAACGAAGTGGCTCTCTAAATGTTTATAGCCTAAGGCTTCGCCTATACGGCTGATGTTCAAGGTTTTCGGTGCGGCTATGCATATTCTTCGTTTTCTCTTTAGTATGTTTTGAGCGGACGTTAAAATCTCTTTAACTATCTGTCTTGTCGTTCTCTTCAGTGTTGTTGCACTTCTGCCGTATGGGGGGTCTGTTACAATGCAGTGTGTCCCTGTTATAGGCGTATGTTTTGCGTCTGCAACTATTATGCCTTCTGGTTTTATGTTAAAATATGTTAAGTTTTGAAGAGTTCCCCTCGCCATGTGTCTCTTGATGTCTGACCCTAGAACGCGGCAGCCTATAAACGCTGCTTCAATGAGCATGCTTCCTGTTCCGCAGAAGGGGTCGAAAACCAGTTCTCCAGTCTTAGGTTTAGCTAGGTTTACCATGCACCTTGCGAGTTTCGGGGGCATCGCGGACGGATGGAAGAAGGGTTTTTTTCTCGGGCGTCTCTCAACAAATGGTTTAGGCTTTATCTCAGCGAGTTTTAAGCCGAAGACAAACCTTTCGTTTGTTAAGATTCCGATGAAGGTTTTGTCTGGATTTTTGAGATTCACCCTTGCCTTCTCAACTTTGCCGAGCATGAGTTCTCCAATTTTTCTCTCAAGAAGCATTCCATTAACATCCGCCGCGTAGTTTTTAACACGCTTCACACGAACCGCGAAGCTTTCTCTATCCCTTAAAATTCCACTTAGACTTGTGAACCGCATGGTTTTCAAGATTTCACTTGTCTCCGCCTTGCAGCTGAAGAGTTCCAGACAGCAAGTTCTTGTGAGGGCTGCTCTACGCTTCACAGCTTCAACACAGTTCAGATCAGCCTTAACTCTCAAAACTTGGTCAAGCTTTTCCAGAATTCTGTAAGTGTATCCTTCAACTTCTAGGATAGACCTTAACTCTGAAAAAGGTAGGGTTTCATGTTCACCAGAAAGTAAGAAAAAAAGCTTTGCCACTTGTTATGCTCCTTTGGCTAACTCTCTGCTTAACAAAGGAGCGAGAGAAACTTTGCTGGCGCTGCTTGGAACACTGTCTGTGCCTACAACCTCTTCAACTCCAGCCTCGAGAATTCGCTTTTCCGCATTTTCAATTAAGAGTGGATGAACACATGCGGCGTAAACCTTGTCTGCTCCTTGCTCCTTCAGCACTTTTGCGGCTGCAATGATTGTGCCTCCAGTGCTGATTATATCGTCGAAGATTATCACTGTTTTTCCATGTACATTGAGTCCCTTCTTTTCTATGCTGACTTGTCCCGTGTAACGGTCTCTGTGCTTCTCCAAATAGCCGTATTCTCCGCCTAAAACTTGTTTTGCTTCTTCTGCAAGCCAAACTGCACCTTTGTCTGGAGCCAGTGAAAAGGCTCCTTCCAAACCTTTTTTCTTGAAATATTCAGCTAACAATGGGATGGCTGAAACCGTTTTCGCTGGGAAGGGAAACTTGGCTAGAACTTTCGCCTTGTGAACGTTCACTGTTATGAGGCTGTCGACTCCCGCTGCTTTGAGCATCCGTGCGACGGCTTCTACACTCACGGCTTCGCCTTTGAGGAAAACTCTGTCCTGACGCGCGTAGGCTAGATATGGCACAACCGCTGTTATTTTCTTGGCTTCATGTCTCTTCGCCGCGTCTGCTATCAAAGCCAGCTGCATAAGCCTTGTGTCCTGAGGTGGACTAGTCGTCTGCACTATGGCTACTTCCTCGTTTTCAACGTCGCCTTCCAATCTTACATAGGATTCTCCGTCCGGATGCCTCTTAAAGGCTAGAGGCACCGTTTCTAAGTTTAAAAGCTCCGCTATTTTCTCCCCTAACTGTTTGGAGGCTGGTCCCGGAATTATCTTCATGCTAACTTCCCAAAGTTTAGATTTTTCCGCTCGCTCTGTACTGTTCTATCAGTTCCTTCGCTCTGTCCATGCGAATTTTGCGTTCTTCAACCATTTTTTCAGCAACTAAATCTATGAGTTCACCCGTTGCGCCTGCTGCCACCGCGATGTTCCTTGCGTGGAGGGACATGTGTCCACGTTGTATTCCCTCATGGGCTAACGCCCTCAAGGCTCCGAGGTTCTGAGCTAAACCAACGGCTGCTAAGACCTCTGCGAACTCGTTAGCTGTTTTCACACCTAAGATTTTAATGGCTATTTTGGCTATCGGATGTGTTCTAACGGCTCCACCTATCAAACCCACAGCCATAGGCAGCTCAATTGAACCAACCAAGTCACCGTTTTCATTCTTCTCCCACATTGAAAGCGTCGTGTATCTTCCGTTTCTAGCGGCATACGCGTGAGCACCTGCCTCAATTGCACGGTGATCGTTACATGTTGCAATTATGACGGCTATTATCCCGTTTAAGATTCCCTTGTTATGCGTAGCCGCTCTATAAGGGTCTGCAGCAGCGAAAGCGTAAGCGTTCACTATGCCGTCTACAACTTCTTCTCCGCCTACAGCCTCTTTGGGAACAACGCACCATGCTCTTGCTAAACGTTTAGTTGCTAAGTTAGAGATTATCCGCAGGTAGACACGTCCGCCCGTTATGCGTTCTATGAGCGGGGCGACAGCCTCGTTCATGGTGTTAACGGCGTTAGCACCCATAGCATCGCGGCAGTCTACGTGTAACTCAGTGATAACCATTGGTCCCTTTGTCGTGTGAATCACTTTAGCGTCTAAGTCTTTTGCCCCGCCACCCACGGAGACAAGCACAGGGTCTTGTTCATTCGCCTTCTTCAGAATTTCCTCTTTAGCGGCTAAAACACGCATCTTAGCAGCATACGGGTCTTTTATGCCAACGGCTTGAATTTGTCCAATCATAATCGGCGGAGTACTACTGGTGTGGAAGCCTCCACCTTGCCTCACCATCTTCGCCGCATAGCTTGCAGCTGCAACAACCGATGGCTCCTCAATTGCCATGGGAATCAAATAGTCACGATTGTTTATCAGAAAGTTCACGGCGATGCCTAAGGGTACTGGTATGGCGCCGACAACGTTCTCTATCATGCGGTCAGCCAAATCCAACGGCAAAGAACCGGTGTTCTGCAGTAAGGCACATTCTTCATCAGTTAAACCGGCAAACTCTTTGACGAACTCTAAACGCTCTTTCGGGCTTAGTTTGTAGAATCCTGAAACTGAAGATGTTTTGCTCATTTTGTCTCACTTTATTCCTTTTTAGCAGTTTCGAATAACAGCAATGTCTTACTTTACTTTTAAACTTTAGTGAAATCCACAGTTTTTACAAATGGGTTATACTCTTAGCTTGTACGTAGAGTAATGTCATTTTAGCTTTGAAACTTTACAAAGACCTCGGCGAGAAAGCCCACGTCTTTCAAGCGTGGGATGAATCGCCGTTTAAGCCTAAATATGAGATTTCTTATATTTGTTTCGAGCGAGTCGCTCATGAAGGCTAAGAAAACTATCAAAGCTAAAATTCTTGATCTTAGGAAAGGTAAAGAAGAGCTTCTAAAACGAGAATATGAAAATTGGCAACATTATCTGAGAGGAGACAAAACAGTTCCGTTGTATTCGGCAACCAAACAACAGGCTGAAAGACTTCTTAGAAGACTTAAAGGCAAAGTCAAGCCGAACAAGGAATATCCGATGATTCTGAGGAGAGACGTTTATAGAGCTTATACCAAGCTGACGCCTTATTGGCTTAAGATACCAATCTATGGTATCAGAGGCGGAATAAACGTTCCAATCAAGACGCATGAACCTATAACCGAGGATATGATTTGCAGAGAAACGAAGATTATCAGGCGGAGAGGTGAATGGTTTGTCTATATAACTGTTGAGAAGGAAGTTGAGGAGAGAAACCCTAAATCAGTTCTGGCAATAGACTTGGGCATAAGATGGATAGCTACAACCGTCAACTCTAATAATCCTAAACCGAAGTTCTATGGAAAAGAATTAAGAAGGGTTAAGGGACACTACTTCTACCTTAGAAGGTCTTTAGCCCTAAAGAAAGCGTATAAAACCACCAAGAAAATTGGGCACAAAGAAAGAAGAGTGGTCAATGACCTCCTCCACAAAATAAGCAGAGCGATAGTTAATGAAGCCTTAGAGAATGACTCTATGATTGTTCTTGGAAACCTTAAAGGCATCAGAAGAAATGGCAAAGGTCGAAGATTCAACAGAAAACTCAACAATGGATTCCCATACTACAAGCTAAGCCAATTCATAGAATACAAGGCGAGATGGCTCGGAATAAAGGTCTTCAAGATAAGCGAGAGAAACACGTCTAAGACTTGCCACAAGTGTGGATATAAAGGGTTTAGAGTCGGAAGCCTCTTTAAATGTCCAAACTGCGGATATTCATACAACGCAGACTACAACGGAGCCATGAACATCCTAAAGCGGGCTGTGGGCTATATGCCCATAGTAGGGGTTGCCTTGACACAGCCCAGAACTCGGTAGGATGATTGGGGACCATGACAAACCGAGAATCCCACAGGCTTCAGCCGTGGGAGTGTCAAATAGGATGAAACTTTCTTAATGGTAGAGAATTTCAGTTACAAGTGTTAAATTTTTCATGTTAGTGTAAGTATTCTTTGAAGTTACTACACACTTTCAAGACAAGGAACTGGTGTTCCACAACAAAGCGCGTTCCATTAAAAATATTTAAGAACGCATAATAACGATTTTTACTCCTACACTACTTCAATTTCATAGAGTTATAGATTATAGCTCCAGCTAGCCCTATAAAAAATAGTGTGATAATTAAACCTATGCCCAGCAGTTTTGTTCTATTCTATTAATGGGAGTTTCTAATTTAGTTTTTTCGCTTGGTTCTGTGCGTTGTCACTGGTCTCTGTTCGCGGTTTCTGGATCTGTTTAGGGGATTTTCGGCGTATTCATAATTTCCAGAAGGGCTTTATGGGTGCTGGGGTGGAGAGCATACGCTATGAGGATGCTCCCTTTATTAGGTTTTTCTAGGCTGTAAATTCAGAAAGGTTAAATATATGTCTCAAGAGACAGGTCAATTATGAAAGTTAAAAAGAATCCTTGGGCTGCCTTGTTTCCTTGCCCCGTTGTTCTCGTTACTTGTGTAGACTCTAACGGAAAGCCCAACATAATCACTTTAGCATGGGCGGGGACGGTCTGTTCTGACCCACCCATATTGGGTTTGGGCATTCGCCCTCAAAGGCACTCCTATGGACTAATTAAAGATTCTGGAGAGTTCGTCGTGAATATCCCAACCAAAGACATTTTGAAGGAGGCGGACTTCTGTGGAATGGTTTCAGGTAGAGATGTGGATAAGTTCTCTGAAACGGGACTTACGCCAGAACCTGCGGAAAAGGTCAAGCCTCCACTTATCCGGGAATGCCCAGTAAACATTGAATGTGTTGTTAAAAAGAAGATTCCGTTAGGTGCCCACCACTTGTTTCTTGGCGAGATTGTCCGTGTTCACGTCAACCAAGATATTCTGAATGAGAAGGGAAGAATCGACTTCACCAAAGTAGCTCCCTTCGTCTACAACCAAGGCGAATACTGGAGTCTCCACCAGAAAATAGGTGTACACGGGTTCTCGAAACAATGATAAACATGTGTTTAGATCATCTTGTTGCAATTCATTCAAATACTTAAATGTATTATGCTGAAGACTTAAATAATTTTCAAACAGTTGGTTTTGGCGCAAAAGCAGGGTTTTGGTTGTTTTGCTGGGTTGAGTTAACTTTAAGCGTTAAACTTTAGAATAATCTGCTATTGACCTTATTTTACATGCGTTTAGAACGTTCCCCAGTTAAGGCTGTCTACAATTTTTCATACAGAATATGGATACTGTTAGATGTTTGTTCAAGATTTCACTTAGAAACAGCCGTAAAACGTGTAAAATTAAAAACAAAACAAAATTTCCAGCCAAAACAGCCCAAAACAGCCTCATCTAGGCAAATAAAGCAAGACAAAAATTTTACGCCAAAACCGCTTTTCTTTATGTTTGTTTTCATTTTGTGTTTTCACCTCCTTTTCGTTTTTCTTTCTCTTAACGTGCCTAGCCAGATTCTCACGAGGACGTAGACGCTTATGGTTAGGATGAGGACGCAGGCTATCGTTAAGACTATGGCTGAAACGACGAAGGCTGCCGCTCCCCACGTTGGCTTGTAAAATGCGTATAGGATTCTAGTTATATTTGCGACTTACTTACTAACATTAAAATATTCTGTCGTAAGACGCTACACACAGAAACAACAGAAAGGAGTCTTAAGCCTCATCTATAAACTTACTTGGCTTAGGAACCTCAGAGACCAAACCTCTCCTCTCACGAATCTGTCTTATCACTTCCGCTGCAACGCTCTCCGGTGCCTTCTCCCAATGGTCAAAGGTGCACTGCCAGAAGGCGTGACCGGAAGTGGCCGACCTTATATCAGCTGACAAGCCGAAGGTTTCCGCCACAGGAATATAGCCTGTAATCATCGTTAGGACACCCTTCTGTTCGGACGCTAGAATCCTTCCACGTTTGCGGGTAATTATGCTCGAGCACTCACCTACCCATTGGGCTGGAACAGAGATTCCAATCTTGTAAATTGGTTCAAGAAGCACAGGTTGCGCTGTTAAGAACGAACCTAAGATTGCACGGCGTACGGCTGGCATTATCTGGGCTGGTCCACGATGCACAGGGTCTTCATGAAGTTGAGCGTCCATGAGCTTGACTTTTACGCCTCTCAACGGTTCCTCGCACAACGGTCCAGCTTGACATGCCCATCGGAAACCGGAGATAACCATGTCTCTTACTTCTCTAAGATACTGAATTCCCTTCGTTAAGTCTATTATTATGTTCTTATGTTCCTCCAAAGCCCAGACGTTTCTTGCCTCTTCTGTTGGCCAACCAGCCTCCTTGTAGAGGACATTACCCATTCTTTTTCTCCCCATCTCTTCGACAAGATCGCCCTTCTCAATCATTTCTATGACCTTCTCCTCTAATGGTTCAACCTGAATCCAGAACCTGTTGTGTTTGTTGGGGCTTTTAGCCATGGCTATCGCTCCTTGTCCAGCGACGCTTTCTCTGTAAACAACTATCGGACGAGACGTCACGATTTCCATTCCGCCGCCGTAGTCCCTCAAGAACTTAACGGCGATTTCAAGGTGAAGTTCACCCATCCCGCTTAGCAGGTATTCACCCGTTTCCTTGTTTATGGTCGTCACTAGATTTGGGTCTTCGATTGAAAGCCTGTTCATGGCGTCAACAAGCCTCGGCAGATCTTTCGGATGCTTAGGCTCTATAGCTATAGTGACGACGGGTTCTGAAACGTATTTTATCCGTTCGAAGGGAACCATAATGTCCTTATGCGTAACGTCGATTAGGGTTTCGCCAGCCCTAGCCAGGTCTAAACCTAGCAAGGCTGCTATGTTTCCGGCGCTGATTTCGCCGACGACCTCTCTGAAGGCACCCATGTACATAGAGACCTGCTGCACTCGGTAGTCCTTTTTCGCACCGACTAGGTGAACTTGGTCTCCCTCTCTTATGGTGCCTGAGAAGAGTCTTCCCGTTGCAACCAAGCCTGCGTGAGGATCCATTTGAGCCTGTGTTATGCACATTACGGTGGGTCCCTTGTCGTCGCAGTTGAGCATTGCTTGACCTATTTCCGAGTCTATGTCTCCTTTCCAAACCTTTGGTATACGGTATTTCTGAGCCTCTATGGGGTTTGGAACGTTTTTGACAACCATGTCGAGGATTGCTGTGTGAAGCGGAATAAGTTGAGGTAGGGCTTGATACTCGTTTTTAGAGTAAGCATCCACTACGTCTTTGAATTTCACCCCTTTCTGCTGTGCTATGTTAACTGTGAAACCCCACTTGTGGAGGGCTGAACCGAAGGCCACCGTTTCTTTTGATGGGTCAACCTTCCATTTTTCCTTAAACTCTTTTTCACCGTACATGTCGATTAGGTTGTTAAAGTCACGGATTATGCGGACAAGTTTCTTCTGAATCTCATCTGGAGTGAGCTTCAACTCTTTTATCAAACGGTCAACCTTGTTTATGAAAAGGAGTGGTTTAACCCTCTCTTGTAGGGCTTGACGGGTGACGGTTTCGGTTTGAACCATGACCTCTTCTACAGCGTCCACAACGACTACCGCGCCGTCTATGGCTCTCAAAGCTCTGGTAACCTTGCCTGTGAAGTCAACGTGTCCCGGCGTGTCGATCAGGTTTATCACGTATGGGCGTCCACCCATCTCGTGTAGAAGCGATATGTTCGCGGTTTTTATTGTGATTCCTCTCTTCTGCTCCTCTTCCAGATAGTCTAAGGCTCTTGCTTCACCCGCTATTTTCGGCGATAGTAATCCTGCCTCCGCTAGCAGCGAGTCTGTCATTGTTGTTTTTCCGTGGTCTATGTGGGCGATTATCCCGATGTTGCGTATATCCTCTTTTCTACTCATCAGTCTGAGTATTTCGCTTGTTTGCCTAAACTTCGGCATTTTTTAACCTCGATTTGAAACAGCATTTTAGTGCTGAGGGTTTCCTATTAACTTTACGATGTCACTTATAACGTTTATTTCTCAAGAATAAGAGATAAACAGCCTAGAGGATTAAACTTGAAGAAAGCCTTAAAGGTATCCGTTGAAAAGCTAGGTGAGGAACCTTACGCATCCGTTATGTGTTATCCGAAGCCTGACAAGCGTGAGCTTAAGAAGCGGTTGAAAGAGCTGGAGAAACTGGGTGTTAAAGCCTTAGAGTTTAAAGGAGCAAAAGAGGTTGCTAAACTAAAAGTTTTGGGTAAGGGATGTGTCGGAATAGTCGTAACAGCCTACAAAAACAACGAAAAAACGGCGTTGAAGATTCGAAGGGTTGACGCTGACCGTGCTAGGATGTGTCATGAAGCGGAAATGTTAGAAAAAGCGAACTCCGTAAACGTTGGACCAAAACTCCTAGACGTCAGCAGAAACTTCCTTCTGATGCAATTCATCGACGGAGAACTGCTTCCAGAATGGCTTGAAAAACCCGTGAGAAAAAACGTTGTGAAAAAAGTTCTGCGTGAGGTTTTGGAACAGTGTTGGCGTTTGGATAAGGCTGGCTTAGATCATGGAGAACTGAGCCACGCTCCAAAACATGTTATCATCGACGGTGAGGGTGAACCGTTTATTGTTGATTTTGAAACCGCGAGTGTGAACAGGAAGGTGTCAAATGTAACATCGATGGGTCAGTTTCTCTTTATAAGTGGGATAACCGCTGAAAGGGTGGCTGAAAAATTAGGCGGAGTGGATAAAAAGGTGCTTATTGAGGCTTTAAGGGTTTACAAGCGTGATAAGAACCGTGAAAACTTTGAAAAAATCTTAACGGCTTGCTGTCTCCTTAAACAACATAGTTCATAGATTGTGTTTTTCCTGTTTTTCGCTTCAACCTTTTTAATGTTTAATGATTCAACAAGCGGGGAAGGGTTAAGCCAGATTTCTACTCTGCACTGTCTTGCAACTCTTCTCCGCTCGTAGAGCAGCGGGATGAAATCAACGAACATCCAGCTGAAGGATTCACTCATCCTTCCCCGCTCTCCCTTCCTCCTTCTCCCCAATTATTTAGAGGTTTTCCTCTTTTATAACGATGTATAGAAGAAAGTTCTATAAACGAAAACGGTATTATCCGCTTTGTTTCTGCGTGTTTTTCAAATATTTGTGAAAAAACTTAAAACATTGGAAACCAAATTTTAGCCGACTGGTGAAATTTGATGGTTGTCGAAAGAGAAGAGATGCAGGAGATAGTTAGGAGATATAAAGAACCTATAGGATTAAACCTTGGCTCCCATTCAGCCTTGGATGCTTGGCAGGGACAACGCAACTACGGGTTGAGAAGTATAATATACACGACGCCTAGCAGGGCAAGAATTTATCTTCAGAATCCGATGGTTGGAAAACCTGAAGAACCTATGGAAGATCTACCTAAAACCGTGAATAGAGATCTGCGCGTTGTGAACGACCCTAAAG
>Ga0180298_1000345_pt1 | contig 11150 bp, 10 predicted proteins | sample GuaBasSediGuay13_FD_121800 | JGI IMG/M metagenome (GOLD analysis project Ga0180298, IMG submission 121800) | Subseafloor sediment microbial communities from Guaymas Basin, Gulf of California, Mexico - Guay13, Core 4488-10 , 4-6 cm | ecosystem: Environmental > Aquatic > Marine > Hydrothermal...
ATCCAGCTCCTCTATTGTGAATCTCTATTTCCATACTACTAAGTCCTTCTGAAACCTTTGAAAAAGACCTTGTGGGCATAAAGATGGTTGCCCGATTTCCATACTACTAAGTCCTTCTGAAACGTTATAAGCAAAGAGGATTATGAGAAGCTTCAACAGTATTTCCATACTACTAAGTCCTTCTGAAACCATCAAAAATCACGCCATCTATGATGATTTTATTCTCTTATTTCCATACTACTAAGTCCTTCTGAAACATTTTCCTCAACCTCCTCCTTGCGTGAAATCACATAAATTTCCATACTACTAAGTCCTTCTGAAACGTGAAACATATAGAGAAGTTAGACTCAAGAGACATAGATTTCCATACTACTAAGTCCTTCTGAAACGAGTAACCCCAGAGTAATAGACCATAACATTCTTTACTAATTTCCATACTACTAAGTCCTTCTGAAACCTCACTGCAAAGAAAATAGCTGCCCTAACCACAATAACATTTCCATACTACTAAGTCCTTCTGAAACGGATGGAATAAAGGCTTTCACTTCTACGGCAGGAAGCAATTTCCATACTACTAAGTCCTTCTGAAACATTTTTACACCACGGCAGATATAACCACTACGGCATATTTCCATACTACTAAGTCCTTCTGAAACTGTTAAACAACATTTTTGGCTTGAGAGCTGCAAATGCAGATTTCCATACTACTAAGTCCTTCTGAAACCTTGAACATAAATAGCGTTGCATTTGCACTGGGCTATATATTTCCATACTACTAAGTCCTTCTGAAACCGTCTCTAAGATGCTTTCATAGAGAGCATTGAAAAAAGCATTTCCATACTACTAAGTCCTTCTGAAACATTATTTTAACGAAAGAAGCACGAATTACGCTAACTGGGATTTCCATACTACTAAGTCCTTCTGAAACCATCAGCTACTTCTATCCTCATCCCCACGGGTTGCTTTGATTTCCATACTACTAAGTCCTTCTGAAACAATTTATACTTATCTTATGGAAAGAAATATCACGATAAATTTCCATACTACTAAGTCCTTCTGAAACCATAGGTTTAGATATTATGTAGATTTACGCACAGGTAGGATTTCCATACTACTAAGTCCTTCTGAAACATTATCGTTGCTATCCCTTCTAAATCGGGCTTTCCTTATTTCCATACTACTAAGTCCTTCTGAAACTTTGCCCGCCTGGTAGATCCCACTGTACAGGAAAAGCATTTCCATACTACTAAGTCCTTCTGAAACTCAAAAACGAGATTCATGCATATCTTTTAGGCACAATTATTTCCATACTACTAAGTCCTTCTGAAACCAGATAGGCGTGCTTGCTCCAGGTGAAGTTCTGCCTGATTTCCATACTACTAAGTCCTTCTGAAACAAGATGAGTTCATAGAAGATATCAGCTCAGCAGAGAGAGATTTCCATACTACTAAGTCCTTCTGAAACGAGGATTATATGATACACATACTTCACATGCACACAATATTTCCATACTACTAAGTCCTTCTGAAACTATGTGGATTGGCATAGATGATGATGGGAACATAATAAATTTCCATACTACTAAGTCCTTCTGAAACTATACCCCCGCTCCCCCCTCAAATTTGCAGTTTTTGAGATTTCCATACTACTAAGTCCTTCTGAAACAGTATTATATTCTTTTAATTCGCCCTTTGCTACTTCGAGATTTCCATACTACTAAGTCCTTCTGAAACCATATATTTTCACAATTATCCGTGCAATTCTGGATAATTTCCATACTACTAAGTCCTTCTGAAACATAACAATCGGCTCTGCAGTATTTGGCGAATACAGCGAATTTCCATACTACTAAGTCCTTCTGAAACCCGATTCACATGATATGAGTAGAACTACTTCTTAAAAAAATTTTCCACGAAAAATATTAAGTCACCCTCTAATTTTGTAAGGAATATATAAAGCCTCACTTCTTAGGCTTTGAACTTTGTTCTAAGGGAACCTTCTCATTTGAAAAGTAAAATGTGAGGTTGATAGCTAAATTATCATATCCGTAGTGTTTTTCTCGACCCCCAATGTAACCTTTTCAATATGCTTTCTGCTCTTACATTTGAAAATAGTTACCGAATCTACATCAACTTCAATGATTTCGCGAAGGCCACTGATCATCAGTAAGTACTGTGCCTCTGTAAGTTCTCCTTCAAAAACAGAGTTCTGGATCCAGTGAAGATATTTCTTGAGATATTTATTCACTTTATTAACGCGTGATTCCTCTATGTCATACACTAGGACTATATACATTACCACCACATCCGAAAACTTTCGTATTTTTTATCACCAATAACATGTTTCACCAATTTGTATGCCTCTAATCTGAGTAATCTTCTGTAACTTACCTTCCTGTGAAGTTGTCTATGCATTATAGTTGTTCTCATTTTCTCATCATACACCTCTAAAAACTTCTTCTTAGCAGAGGGTTTTAAATAGTATCCTATGTCCTTTTCGAAATCGCTCTTTTTTATTATCCCATTATTAACTACTGTAAATATAACCCTCTCAACAATTACTGGTTTGAAAATATCTGCTATATCTAACGCAAGAGAGAACCTGCGTTCTGATGGCTCATGAAGATAGCTGATGGATGGATGAAGATAAGTATTGTATATCTCAGTAAGAGCTGCTGTATACAATAAGGAGTTTCCATATGAGATTAAGGCATTTAATTCATCGGAAGGAGGATGATACTCCCTTCTCACCATTTTAAACCCTCTCAGAAAGGAATTAAAACTCTTGTAATAAGTAATCCATATTTGCGCTTCCCTATTCATTATATCTGGAATGGTCCTCCCTCCAATTTCCACATCTTCTATCTTTTCAATGTATTTATCTACATCTTTGCCCCTCTTACGATAGTATTTTAAATTTTTCAAAATATTGTGCTTTATCCCCTCAACCATTTCCTTAGCTATATACATTCTCTTTTCATGGGATAGGTAATGCTCCACTTGCTTAACTATAACTAGTCCAGAATTTAACTGTGCTCTGGGATAAAGTGTTCCTACATAAAACCCATACTTGTTAAAAAAATGTACAGGAATGCCTGCATTCATTAGATAGTACGCAGCTCCAGATCGTAAAGTAATTCTTGCTAAGCAATTAATCTCAGAGATATTTTCTATAGGTAAAGCTCTATTCATTTCCTTGTTAACAAAGTATATGGTATTCGACTCCCTTTTTATTATTCCTTCCTGAGTTAAATATAGTGGCTTTTTCATACACATCACACCCAACAAAGTTCATAATATGAGCATCTTTTGCAGTATGGCTTTCTTTTAGGCGGAGGAGGCTTTTTCATCATGGCAACCTCCTCAATGCCTTTGAGTATTTCCTCAATTTCTCTTTCAACATCTTCTGTAAGTTCCAAAATCTCAGTTTTTCTTTCTTTAGGATAGACAATCTTCCCCTTTGCAATAACACCTTTTTCATGTTTTAAATAATAAAGATAATAGTAAAGCTGATATTTGACTGGTTCCTCAAGTTTGGAGGATTTCTTGATCTCAAATACAGTTATACCTCTTTCCTTTTTCACATAATCCAGAGATATTGTACCATCAATTATAATGTTCTTTTTCTCTCGTTTGTAGGTATCCGCATGTATCTGACGGCCAATAATTATATTGTCATCTTCATAGTTCATATTAATTTGATTAATAAAGAACCATAGCTCACGTTTGCACGCCACATAGTACTGGACCATCACACCTGTGATTTTCATGGAAAGTTACTAAATTATCATACCCTTCTCAACTTTTAGTAAGCCTACCTCCAAATCATATTTCCCATCCACATCTTCTTTAGAAACAAAATAAATCTCTCCTATCTTTGGCAAATTCAAAGAAGTAACAAATTCTTCAGGAACAGAAATAACATAGCTATAGAATCTCTTCTTTATGGTAAGCATCTTATTCTTTCTCTCAATGGGATCTCTCATATTTAGTATATTCTTATACTCTTCTAGCACCTCGGTTGCACTCGAGTCAATTTCTATAAAAACATCAACTTTAGGATATGTTTCATCTATTAACCGAAATTCACTTAAACGTGAATAGAAATGCTTTTTTATAATTTCTTCAATTTCCCGATCTACGGACTTCTTTTTAAGTGTTTCCTCATAGTAGCTTTTAACTAATTCTCTAATCTTCTTTTCTTCAAATCTTTCACCTCCTCCAATTACATTTTTTGTAACCTCAATCAGCACAGGATCATATATTCTCTTCCACAAAGGTTCTTTATCACTTAACTTTAATATTCTCACACTACCCCCCAGTTTTCCATACTCAAAATTTCTATTACACCGCCCACCTGCTTGCACTATGGAGTCAAAAGGTGCCACATCTCTAAAAAGTACTCTTGAGCTTATATCCACACCTGCCTCTACTAATTGAGTACTTATAACAATATTTCTAAAACCATCATTTTTCTTAGCTATCAATATTCTCTGAAACCTGTGCACTGGAATTATATGGGTACTTAGATTTATCATCTTAATATTGTTACTCCAAAATACTCCATATTTGTCTATTTCACCATCTCCAATATACTCTCGTAGCATTTTATATAACTTTTTAACAGCTGAAACTCTATTCAATATGACAAGGATGTCCTCTTTACAGGAGTTAATACATCTTATCAATTGCTCAGCAAACTCTTCCAAAGTGTTCTCAGTAGTGCTCACTTGATATTCATTTCTATTAAAGAATGAGTAATATTTATCTGAGTCCCTTATCACCTTAATCGTCTCATTATCCTTTAATATAAGTGGCATCGTTGCAGTCATTAAAATTATCCAGGTATTGAATTCGTGGGATAATGTCTTTAATATGCAACGGACAATAGGCCAGTAGCGCAATGGGATGTTCTGAACTTCATCTAGAATAATTATCGAGTTGATAATTCTGTGGAACTTTCTTGCGGATGTATTCTTGTTTGTAAACAATGTGTGAAATAGCTGAAAAAATGTAGTGATTATAATTTCTGATTGCCATCCCTCTGTCAAAAGGCGAGAGGCCCCAATATCATATTCCCCCTCCTCTGTTTTATACATCATATCAGCAAGATGATGATGAATCAGAAAGATGTTAGAAGGGAGTTCTCTTTTACCTTTCCCTATACCATAGGAGAGAACTTCATTTATTACCTCTGCATTTTGTTCAATGATACTCAAAAATGGAAGAGAATAAATTATTCTAGGTAAGATTCCCATTTTCCTCTTTATTTTATCTCTCATTTTAAAGGCCAGCGAAATTGAGGATAGCGTTTTACCTGCCCCCGTCGGAAGTTCTACGCTTAATAGTCTGTGTCTTATTGGATCAAAATTCTCTGCAAATTCCACAATTTCTTTATAAATCATTTCTCTGATAGTATTTATTTCTTCTTTTTGATTATTTGAAAATTTTATTTCACGATACTCATCAACAATATTTGGGGGAATTTCTTTTCTTTCAGGCTCCTGGGTATTAGAAGCATCCATCTTATCTGCATCTAGAAGCACAGAATAGAGAAGTAGTAGCTCAATATAATATCCAAAATTGCCATCTCTAAGTTTTCTCAACTCAAGAATTAATTCCCTATAGATTTTTTCAAAATTCTCTATGAAGTAGTCAAAGGACCAATCAAATTTATATTTTTTAAGGAGATTAAAGTAGATGGTTTTTATTTCCGCTTCATTTTTTCTTATATTTTTTCTCTGCCTATCAAGCAAATCAAAGTTATCCTTAAGATTGGATATCTCACCTTCTGTTCCTCTTATATCTCTCAGATCACCATGGTGCCGGGAGATCACAATATATCCCATTAAATGATATCCTTCTTGAAGTTTTTCTGGATAGTTTTGCATTAAATAATTCTTAAGAATATAATAACCCCATACAGCTGATAGAAGCGAATGCCACGCATTTTTGGATTTTACTCCGTCTCTAAGCATCCTCTGAAAATACTCTGTTCCTTTTCCAAAGTCATGACATGCACCAATAATGTAACTTAGATTTTCAAGGAAATTCCTATTTTCAATTAATTTTTCTGAGATAAGTTTCTTAGACATTTCTGCTACATTTTTAAGATGTTTATACAATTCTTTATCCGGATGTGATTTCAATTTAAAAGGGTATGATATTAATCTCACCCCCTACACAATAGTAGGTGCCTTGTGTAATAGTGAGCGGTTTCCCATGCTCTTCATAATAGATTTCAATATATTTTTTAACTACTCTTTTTGAATTTATAAATCCGGGAATCTTTACAGAACCGTAAATGCTTTCTCTATCATTTACATCTATAATTACTTGAGATGTTCCTTTCGGGATAACAGAATGTATCTGCACTTTATCAGACACTACTTTTTTCTCCGCTATTAGACATCCTCCCTTATATGGTTTGAAATTAGCTATGTGCTCTGAAATTCCCATATATAGAGTATATACCGTTTTTCTTGCTGTTATCATCTTGCACAGTTGATCCATTAACTTATCATCTTCTAACCAAACAAAAATACGATATTTAGGATTTTTAAGGAATTCATAAGGTATTTGTGTCCTCTGACCTTCATTGTCCCATAGAAAAAACCCTGTTTTAGTATCAATTAAATTCTGGTTAAAAGTAATTTTTTTAATAGAGTTCAATATCTGCACAGCAATAGCACTATTTTCCTCCTGAAAAAGATCATAGTAGGAATCCCTCTTTAAACCTAAAATTGCTGATACCATTCCTGCAATTGCTGTTCGAGTAGGTATTGGGTATGTAAGAGGAGAGGTTGTAGTAATTCCTCTCCTAAAGTGTCCATAGTCTGACCAAATATCAAATACTGCCATCCTCAAAGTATCTCTCCAGGGAAGTTTCATATATGCTCACCTATCCAATGGTTTCAGCTCACCACCTACATCGCTGAAGGCCTTAACAACATCTCTTCCTTTATACTCTTTTCCCTCTACAATGAAAATTGCATCTTGATTTGCCTCTATTTCCACCTTCTTAATTTTATCTCTCTCGTTAAAAAGTGTCTGATGAAGCTCAGTGAGATCTATCTTAAAGTCTGTAATGTTTCTTATTTCCTTGTCATCTATATCTTTCACAATAGATATCTTTTTCTCTAGGTCGCCAATATGGTAGTTATCTTCCCTATAAATCACTCTTATCAGCAATCTCGGCATTTGCCCTATTTTTGTCCGAGTTATTAGATTCTTAGTTCCATTCCACATTGCATCGAGCATCTCATCAATATCTTCTTCAGTTGCTTTGGTATATTTTGCGCTATTCTCATTTACAATTCCATAGAATGCTATGAGAGAATACGGAAGGATATATTCTTCTCTGAAAGTTTTCTTTTCTTTACCTGCGGCAGAAGCAAATGCTCCTGTGCCCTTTATGTGTTTTATTTCTACTCTATGAAGAGACCTCCCGAATCTGAACTGCACTGGTCCAGTTAAAGTTATAGAACTACCTGCTTCTTTTTCCTGCTCTCCTTTTCCCTTTTTTACTGTTATAGGGATAGTCCCTCCAAAAAGCCGTACATCTATACACTCTCTAAGTATTTTCTCAGGATTATTTTCAAAATCCTTTGCTCTTGCTTTTGCATCCTGTATTTTTCCCTCCTTATCTTTTATCTCCCGAACAAAAATATCTTTTCCTTCTGTATCATCGTATCCCTTATATTCATAGAGATAGTCTCTTATAGTCCTCTTAAGACGAACATCAGTCACTATGTTTATCTCTGTTTCCTCGTCTATCCTTGGTTTATTTTCGTCCAGAGGATCTCCATTGGGGTTTGCATCTTTTATATCATACAGAAACACTATCTCCGACCTATTTCTTATTTCCATATCACTCACCTCCATTTTTCTCCTTTTCCATAAATAGGTATGTTCCCATAACCATTCCTAACGCAAAGTAATAACTTATATCATCTTTACTTAATTTCCATCCATTCCCTGCCTTGCTAAGATAATCAGCAACAACCCTCTCTAATGGTGTACTCCTCTTATACTCACTCAATTTTTCCACAGCAGATGTGAAAATTTTTTTCACCTTTTTTTCGTCCAAGCTAAGTCCATACAACTTAGATCTGAAAGGTTCATCTCCAAATCCAAGTCCTCGCTCATCTCTTTGAACATATAGAAGATAGTTCACTAGTGTTCCTACCAGAAATGATGCCCTTGCCTCAATATGTCCAAATGTTTTATTTCGTTCTTTGAAAAACTCTTCTACCTTTTCAACACTAAACTTTGCCTTACTTTCCCCAATTTGTTCCATCTTATCACCTCTTAATAGACCCATTTCCTGTAAGAAATCATAAATCATAAGAGACTCTATCACTCGCAACTTAAATCCATAATCATTTTTATTTCTAAATTCCTGACGAATAACATTTAAAAATCTGGCAATGAGATACTTCCTCTCAATCACTTTCCCTGATAAAATACCTCCTACAAACTCAAGGAATTCTTTGTTTGTGAAAAATCTTCTTGAAAATGCTATATACCAGTTGTTCTTACCTTGTGAGATTTTGGTTTTTCTTAAATCAAACTCTACAAATGTTCCAACTTCTTTCTTGCCAAATAATACCTTAACCAAATTTTCAGAAAAAACAGATGATGAACGAATCTTTTTCTGTACATCATAGATTTTTTTAAGATGACTTGGTAAAACATTTTCTACATATTTCAGTATATCTATATATCCACCACCTGGTTTGAGCTTATAAAACATAAAAATAAGTTTTATTATATTTCCTCTTTCCATTGCCAGCTCTGGTATGTAATCCTCCTCTTCAATCAATCCCTCGTGATACTCCTTACTGGGATAATTAGATATAGCATCTATAAACTCAGTTAAGATGTCTTCATACGACTCTTCAAATACAACACTTGGGATTACATAATATTTATTACCATAAAAATTAAATGAGAGAGATTTATCCAAATAACCCTTCCCCAGCTCTAATATCATAGCACATTCTTCGCATATCGGGACCTCCTTCCACCTGTTGCTTCTTTTTAAATCACCCACAAACCCTCGCTTATCCGCTGTGGAAAAGGAAAAACCAAATGCAGGAAGGACAAAACCATAAACCTCTCTTTCTTTTCCACAGAGATAACATCTCCCATTACCTTTCGATTCACCCATGCTTGTAAGAAAATAATACTTCATTTTAGATTTTTCAATCAAAATCTCTTTGAATTTCTTGTAATCCCCAAGATACTTATCTTTCTCTCCTTTCCTAAATTTAACAGTTAGGAGAATATTTCGTTTTTCCTCTTTAGGAATACTTTCATATTTTTCATTCAAATCCTTCTCGATGATGTCTTTCTTAGATGAGATTTCTTCGTAAACTCTTTTCAAAAACTCATCATCACACTCGTTTTCAAACCATTTTAATATCTTATTTTGAAAAGTTTTAGAGAGAGACCCAGCTATAAGTGAAGTTGGCATAATATCTGTTCCCCTTGAACTTCCTCTTTTATAAAGATATCTTTGTGCTCTCCCCTCATCGTAATCCTCCATTTCCACTCCCAAATAATCTACCTCATTGTTTTTAATCTTAAATGTTATACAAAGAACCTTCTTTGTATTCTTCAATTTGGCAAGATCCATAAACACACCTATAGGATCCACCCCTTCTTTTTTCATTAGCACATTTCCCAAATGATATATTTCCTCAATCATGACTCCCATCTCCCACAATTTTTACTGGATTTACGAATCCAAAACCTAGCGAGTTCTTCTCTCCAAGTCCTGCATCCATAATAAAATTGTAAAACTTTATTTCATCTTTCTCCATGTGTGTTTTTTCCAATAGATTCCACATGCTTCCTATTATATCAAATTTCTGTGTTCCAATTGTTACTTTTACCGAAACCTCCTTTTTCAGTGAAAACCTATCAAATATTGGGCCTTCTAATAAGAAATCATCATTGTAAAAGGCATTAAACTTCTTCAAAGCATTCTCCTTCAAACGTTTTAAGAAGAAATCGACATTTCCATTTCTCCTAAATGAAAAGTATCTATTTTTCTTGGAATCTTCGTAGAGAACTATCGGACTGCCAGTTATCAAAGATTTCTCTACTCCAACTTGGATTTTTTTGATTTCTTTTATCTTAAAGGATAGATCAGAGAGATAAATATACTTCATTTTAGAGAATTTATTATACCACTCATTTATAAGCCCTTTCCTTGGAGAGGAGATAATTAATGAATAATCTTTCTCCGGAGAGAAATCTGTAGCGGGAAATATATCGGAAAATGTGAAAAATTTATAACCTTTTTTTGAATGAAGATTTTCATACTTTGTGCCGCTAAGGGAGTAATAAAGCAATCCCTGAATAGAGTGCTTATTTATTTTATTAAACAGTGCGTATTCTGTTGGAGTAAATCGTAAAATAAGTCTCATCAGGTACATTACTATCTAACCCTTTATAAACTTTTTCACGAAGAATTCCTTCTCTCATATTCGAAGGAACTAAATAGAACTTATGAATAAAAATATGATGTTTAAAGAGTGTTTTTGTTATCTATAATAATTAGAATGTGAAATAATAGTACTTCACCATTTATCTTATTTTCCTGTCACTTAGTTTTACTACTTTCTCTATCAAAAGAAGAAATTTGAAGATGGAGTCCTGGTCAGATTTTAAAATCACGCTTCCTGGAGGATGGATACTGAGTGTAATATATTTTGGAATTAACCTGGCTTGCTTTTGAGGAATGTTGAGATATTTCTGGAGATTGTGAGCACATATGTTATTCATTCCTCTCCATAAAACCCTCTGTAGTATCCCGAAATCATTTTACATTTCAAGAGACCACCCCGCATACTCAAAGATTCTCTCAGGAGGAAGTTTTCGCCAGAAGGCTTCTTACTTCTCATGATTTTTCCCTCCTCTACAAGTATTCGGTAAATTCTGTTATGCGGTATATGTATGCCGTACATCTTTTCTATCTTCTTTTCAAGAGCTACAGGCCCCAGCCTGTGTAGTTTATGTTGCTCAATCACAAATTCCCTTTCCTCTCTGCTTATCTCCACTCTCTTCCTTCCCGGCTTCTTCAGCTCCGGTATCTCTCCCTTATTTAGATACTTCCTGTACAGCTGCCATACCCTGACCCTC
>Ga0180298_1000346_pt1 | contig 11143 bp, 10 predicted proteins | sample GuaBasSediGuay13_FD_121800 | JGI IMG/M metagenome (GOLD analysis project Ga0180298, IMG submission 121800) | Subseafloor sediment microbial communities from Guaymas Basin, Gulf of California, Mexico - Guay13, Core 4488-10 , 4-6 cm | ecosystem: Environmental > Aquatic > Marine > Hydrothermal...
GAAAAATTGGATGCTGATCTGAGGTATGGACTCAACTATCTCAGAAGAGAACAAGAGTTTGTGATGAGGTATGTGGAATGAGTCCCTAAAACTGGACAAAATGGGTTAGAGCTGTAAAATAGAAAGAAATTGAAAGATGGCTAAGAGTCAGTTTTCCTTTGTTTGTAGATTCAGGGTAATGAATATGCAAGATAGAGAAAAAGGCCTGGGGGGAGGTGAGAACACATATAAGAGAGAAGGCCAGTCTACCTCAATAACGAAAGGGGCCTGAAGAGGAGTTATAATATTTCTCTTTAGGAACCTTCGTGGGAACTTAAGGTTGTGTTCAAAGGAGGCAAAGATGCATAAGAAATTAAGGAAAGTAATTATGCTAACGGCAGCATTTTCCATGGTTATGTCAACCTATGGTGGTTTAGCCATGGCTGCTGAGAAGTCACCTTTTGCAGGTGAAACAGTTACTATAATGGTTCATCCTGTACCTCATGCTACCGGAATTTACATGTTTAAGGATAAATTTGAGAAAAAATACGGAATAAAACTAAATGTAATAGAGGTGCCACCTGAGTCGCTGTATGAAAAGGCAATGACAGAGTTTGTGGCAGAAAGCGGTGCTTATGACTTAGTTGACTTTAATCCTGCCTGGATCGCTGATTACAGCAGATTTCTGGAACCACTTGGTCCTTTAGCTAAAAGGTATAATCTTGATTTCAAGTTAGACGATGTTATGCCGATATTCCGAATGATGAATAGCTGGGCAGGTAAGTGGTACGCTATGCCCTGGGATGGTGATACTCATATGCTGTATTATAGAAAGGATATATTCGATAAGTTTGGATTAAAACCACCGAAAACATTCGAGGATTTCTTAAATATTGCAAAGTTTCTGAATGGCTGGGACTGGGATAATGATGGGGAAATAGAGTACGGATGTGCATCCTATCTTAAAAGAGGTAGAACTTACTGGTGGTTTTTGGGAAGGTTTGCCGGATACGGTGGTAACTATTTTGATAAAGATATGAATCCCCTGATAAATACCGAAGCCGGCGTTAAGGCCCTTAAAAACCTTGTAGAGTGTATTAAATATATGCCTCCAGGAGCCCTTAACTATTCCTATATGGAGCTCAGAACAGCTTATGTTAAGGGAGATGTGCCTATGTGTATACAGTGGACATGTGTAGGAAAAGCAGCTGAGGATCCTAATGAGTCAAAGATAGTGGGTAAAACTGGCTATGGTTTGTATCCGGGAGGCAAAACCATGATAGCTGGTGGATGGCAATTTGGTATTCCAAAAACTTCTAAACATAAGGGAGCAGCTATACAATGCTTACAATTCTACACCAACCCTGAAAATAGCCTTCAGATTGTAATGAACCCTGCTACCTCATTAGACCCTTACAGAAAATCCCATTATAGAGCACCTGAATTCCGTCGTGCATGGCCTACAGCAGGAGAATATCTGGATGCTATTGAGGCAAATTTACGTCAAGGTTTCCCTGACTTAGAAATTCCAGGTGCAGCAGAATATATGGATGCTCTTGATTATGAGCTTTGTTTGGCTTATGCGGGAGAAAAACCTGTTAAAAAAGCCCTTGATGATGCAGCTAAAAAGTGGAATGAGATAACCAGAAGAATGGGGAAAGAAAAACAAAAAGAGGCATGGTTGGCACAACTTGAGGCTATGAAGATCCTGGGAATTGGAGAGTAAAAATTTTAAGAGAGAATCGGAACTCAGGAAAAGAATTAAATAAGGGGGCACCTCAGCCCCCCTTATTTTGTTTTGAAACACATAGGAATTGTACAATGAGAGTTAAGTTATTGGCGCGATACTCATATATCTTACCGGTAATTATAATCTTGCTTGCTATAACTATCTTTCCTTTGATTTATTCATTGACCTTAAGTTTTCATTCTTGTGATCTGCGTTTGGGAGGAAACTGGATATTTAATGGATTAAGCAATTACAAAGAGGCTCTCTTTGGGGATGCGAGAGTCTGGAGTTCGCTGAAAAATACTTTTTTTATTGGAATTCCAGCAATTTTGCTAGAGTTTTTAATAGGGTTGGGATTAGCTTTATTGTTAAACAGGGGAATTATTGGGAAAAAGATCATTACCAGCCTTTTAATTCTTCCCGTGATGATGCCTCCTATTGTGGCAGGACTTATATGGAGGATACTATATCATGAGAAATACGGAGCAATTAATGGTGTTCTAAGGAGTTTGGGAATGAATGCACAATTTGCCTGGTTGAGTGACCCTAAGCTGGCCAGACTTGCCGTTATACTTACTGATGTATGGGAATGGACTCCTTTAATGATGATGATACTTTTAGCTGGACTTCAGTCAATCTCCATTGAATCATATGAGTCAGCAAAAATGGATGGAGCCTCGCCTCTTCAAATTTTCGGATATATCACTCTTCCCTTGCTAAAGCTTCCCATAATGGTAGCAATTCTTATCAGGCTAATAGATAGCATTAAACTATTTGATATCATATTTGTCCTTACCCGTGGCGGCCCGGGTGGTAAAACAGAGACCATTAGCTATTACACCTATCTGATTGGTTTCAGATATTTCAGAATGGGATATGCGGCAGCCTTATCCTATCTTCTTCTCATTATCACCATCATTCTAAGTATCCTCTTTATTAGGGTGATGACGCGCAAGGAGGCATATTAATGAAACTTCGACGAGCCAAATTTTACATAGGGAGCACTTTGATATATTGTGCACTTGGCATTGCTCTGATTATAACTTACTCTACTTTTAACACAGCCTTTGCTGTATGGCTATTAACAGGATTCTTTGAAGAATTTCCCCGGGATATAGAGGAAGCAGCCATGGTAGATGGATGCTCCAGAAGGAGCGCCATTGTGAGGATAGTTCTGCCACTTACTGCTCCGGGAATAGTTGTCACAGCTATGTTTTGTTTTATATTCTGTTGGAATGAATTTATGTTCGCCCTTATACTTACCCGTGAAGCAGCAAAAACAATAACAGTACAGCTTGCCTGTTTTCAATCTCCTACCAAGATTTTGTGGGGAGAAATATCGGCTCTGGTAATAATTGCCATTATCCCAATATTTGTTATGGCTCTCTCAGTTCAGAAATATCTAGTAAAGGGTCTAACATTTGGAGCAGTTAAAGGATAAAAGATATTACAAGGGATGAGGAGGTACTGAATGAACTCAAGGCAAAGGCTTATTATGACTTTGAAACACAAGAAGCCGGATAAGGTTCCTATTGATTTGGGCGGAACGCAGACAGGAATAACCGTGGGTGCTTATAATGATTTAAAAAGATATTTAGGAATAGTGGAGGAAAATGAGATTATCGATCTTATGCAACAATTGGTAAGACCTAGCGAGAGGCTATTAAAGAAGTTTAAGGTTGATACAAGGTATATTTTCCCTAAAAAGCCAAAGAACTGGGAATTAAGAATAAAGGAAGATGATTATAGCTACAGCTTTGTAGATGAATGGGGTATTACATTTAAGATGCCCAAAAAGAAAGGTTATTATTATGATATGGTTGAGCATCCACTTAGAGATGCCACTATTAAGGATCTTAAAAAATATGACTGGCCAGATCCTCGCGATCCAGGTAGAACAGAGGGGCTGGAGAAAGAAGCAAAAAATCTTTACGAGCACACAGATTATGCAATAGTAACAGGTATTGCCGGATCAATGTTTGAATTAGCCTGGTATCTGAGGGGGTTTGAGAGGTTCTTTATGGATATGATAGAGAATCGAAAATTCGCCGAGGCACTTCTGGATAAACTCCTTGAAATATGGTTGGATTTTTTTGATGAGTTCCTGGGTGTAGTGGGTAAATATGTGCAGGTTGTCACAGTAGGGGATGACTTAGCTATGCAAGAGGGGCCTTTAATGTCTCTTGATCTATACAGATCAGTAGTTAAACCTCGACAAAAAGAGCTTTTTAGTTTTATAAAAAAGCACACAGATGCCTATCTTTTCTATCACGGTTGTGGTTCTGTGTCTCAATTTATCCCTGAGCTTATAGAAGTTGGAGTAGATATATTGAATCCTATCCAGGTATCAGCTAAGGATATGGATACCCATAGGCTTAAGAAGGAATTTGGTAGTGAGATTACTTTCTGGGGAGGAGGATGCGATACTCAAAGGGTTTTGCCTTTCGGCACTCCGGAGGAGGTTAAAGAAGAGGTAAAACGAAGAATAAAGGACCTTGCTCCTGGCGGAGGTTTTGTCTTTAATCAAGTTCATAACATCCAGCCAGGTGTTCCTCCGAAAAACATCGTAGCTATGTTTGAAGCAGCCAATGAATACGGAGGATATGAAATTGAGAAAGAGCTATTATAATCATCTTAGATAAGTAGAAGGAAGCGGCTATGATTAAAAAACGAATGGTGAATTTAGGCCTGGAGATGCTAATGGAGGAGTTTGGGGAGGAAGAGGTTGAACGGGCGATTGAGGCAGTGAAGAAGTTTGGGATAACGAGGGAGTTTAATAAGGAGGTTGGATTTTAATGGCAGTGAAAACATATTTAGCTATTGATCAGGGAGCAGAAAGCGGACGGGCAGTACTTGGCAAGTTTGATGGCGAGCGTCTATCTATACAGGAGATTTACCGCTATCCAAATAGTATGGTAAAGATTCATAACCATTATTATTGGGATGTTCTTTATTTATATAGAGAAATTAAAAAGGCTATGTCCATTTGTGCTAAGCAATATACAGGTCATTTAGATGGCATCGGGATAGACAACTGGGCAGTGGATTTTGGGCTTCTGGATAAGAACGGGGAATTACTTGGGTTCCCTTATGCCTATCGTGACCCTAAAAATGTTGAGGCGATCAAAGAAGGGTTTAAGAGGATGCCCAGAAAGAGGATTTACCAAATTACGGGAATTCAGTTTCTTCCTTTCAACACTGCTTTTCAAATGTTATCTCTCCGTTTGATGAGGCCTGCTCTTTTAGACTCGGCAAGGGTTTTTCTCTTTATGGCCGACATTTTCAATTATTTTCTCACCGGGGTTAAAAAGGCCGAATTTTCGGTAGTCAGTGGATCTCAATTATATGACAACAATGAATACGAGTGGTCTAAGGAGATCTTCGATAGCTTTGGGATTCCTTTTTCAATAGCCCCGGAGGTTATCGATCCAGGAACGGTCCTCGGTGAGCTTTTAAAGGATGTGAAAGATGAAACAGGTATAAAGTCTGCCAAGGTTATAGCCCCATTGACACACGACACTGGCAGCGCAATTTTTGCCGTTCCCATCGGGGGAAGGGATTGGGCCTGCTGTAGTTCTGGCACCTGGTCACTTATGGGGTCTATTGAAAAAAGGCCAATAATCACTGAACAATCATATTTGTATAATTTTACCAATGAAGGTGGTTTGAATCGCTCAGTTCGCTTTCTCAAAAATATCATGGGTCTTTGGCTTATTCAACGTTTAAAAAAGGATTGGGAAAAAGAAGGATATTCCTATAGTTACGATGAAATCACCGAAATGGCTTCTAAGGCAAAGCCATTTAAGGCTATCATTAATCCCGATGATGTGTCTTTTTATAACCCTGATGATATGCCAGAAGCAATTATCGATTTTTGTAAAAAGACAGGTCAAGAAGCACCTGAAACTAAGGGAGAAATTGCTCGGACTGTCCTTGAGGGATTAGCATTAGCGTATAGACGTGTTTCTAATATGCTAAGTGAGATAAAGGGTAAGCCTGTTGAGGGGCTAAATATAGTTGGTGGCGGTTCCAAAAATCGCCTCCTATCCCAGATGGCCGCTGATTGTTTGCAGAAGACGGTAATAGCTGGGCCCATTGAGGCAACTGCCATAGGGAATATTCTCGTCCAGGCCGTAGCAGATAAAGCAATCGCTGATCCTGAGAAGGTCAGGGAAATTGTTAAAAATTCCTTCAAAATAGAAACTTTTGAACCAAATTTAAAACAAAAAGAACGCTGGGATGAAGTATTTGAAAAATTTATGGATATCGTAAGACGTTCGAAGTCTATAGAGAGAAGTCAGGATTGAAATAATAAGGAGAAAGCCGGTTATGATTAAAAGTGAGAAAATGGTGGAGTTGGGCCTGGAGATGTTAAAGGAGGAGTTTGGGGAGAAAAAAGTTGAGCGGGCAATTGAGGCGGTGAAAAAATTTAAAGTGGAGGTGCCAAGCTGGATTTTTGGAAAGTTTGGAGGGGGAAGGTTTGGTGAGTATTCTCCTCCCGGAGCAGCCAGGGATATCTTTGAGAAGTTAGACGATGCGGCATTTATCCATAAGCTCACCGGCGCCACCCCTCGTATTGCCACTCATATACTCTGGGACCTATCCAAGGATGGATATGAGGGTGATTTTGAGATAGCAAAGAAGGTCAGGGAAGAAGCAAGAGAGAGAGGGTTGGATCTGGGAGCGATAAATCCTACCTATTTCTTAAGTGGCTCCCATCGGGGAAGCTTTTCCGCCGACGAAGAAGAAACTCGAGAAAGGTACATCAAGCAAACTATATTAGGAGGCAGGATTGCTAAGGAATTGGCCAATGGTCTTTTGACTTTATGGTTTCCCGATGGCTCCCTTTATCCCGGTCAGATTGAGTTAAGAGGCGCTTACCACAACTTAAGAGAAGCATTAGAGAAATCATACGAAGATATCCCTCGGGATGTGAGGATACTGATCGAGTACAAGGTATTTGAACCGGGAACTTACAGCACCACCATTCCTGATTGGGGAACAGCGGCTTTGCTTGCCAGAAGGTTGGGCCCCAATGTCGGGGTATTGGTGGATTTAGGACACCATCATCATGGAACCAATGTGGAACAAATAGTGGCTATGCTCATCGCCGAGGGAATCCCCGGTGGATTTCATTTTAACACAAGATATGCTGCGGATGATGACCTATCAGTTGAGCCAAATCCGGAAAATGCCCGCATTTTCTATGAATTGGCGGTAGGCGATGTGATTTTTAATCCAGACCCACTAAGGAACTGGGCCTATATGATAGACCAATGCAGCTCCCGCGAGAACAGAATGCACGCGATCCTGCATTCGGTGGATTCCCTTCAGCAGTCATTGGCTAAGGCTTTTTTAGTTGATAGGGATTTACTTAAAAAATATCAGGATGGGGATGAGATAATTTTAGCTAACAGGGTTTTCAACGATGCTATAATAGGTGCTGATGTGAGACCAATTGTAGTCAAGGCAAGGTTGGAGAAGGGTCTTCCCATTGATCCTGTGGAGGAGTATGTGAAAAGTGGGTATCAGAGAAAGATAGAATGGAAAAGAGCCTAACTTTTAGGTATCGGAATTATCTCCGACGATTCCTTCGAAATCAATAATTTTTGGATTATTTGAGCTAATAATTGGTTGAATGAAAAAGTTTTAAAGGGGGAGCAGCGAAGAGCGCCCGTGGGGGAAACGTGAAACATTGCTCCCTCAATGTGTTCTGAGGTTCAAAGATGAGGTTAATCAATAAGGTGGCCATTGTAACGGGAGCGGGGCAGGGTTTAGGAGAGGCAATCGCCTTAAGGCTGGCAAAGGAGGGATGCAAGGTAAGCATAGCAGATATTAATCTTCCCGGTGCAGAGAGGGTAGCTCAGAAAATAAGGGAGATGAAAAGAGACTCACTTGCTTTAAGGATAGATGTAACCAAAGACAAGGATGCTAAATTAATGGTTGAGGAGACGGTTAAGAAATTCGGCCGTCTTGATATACTGGTAAGCAATGCCGGAATATTAAGGTCCTATGAACTTACGGAATTTCCTGAAGAAGATTGGCGAAAGATAATCGAGGTTAACCTTGTAGGATACTTTTTGACGGCGAAGGAGGCAGCTAAGGTTATGAAAAAACAAAAAAGTGGGGTGATCATTCAGATAAACTCCAAATCCGGCAAGAAAGGAAGCCTGTGGAATTCCGCCTATGCCGCCTCAAAGTTCGGAGGGATAGGCCTTACCCAAAGTATAGCCTTAGACTTGGCCCCTTACGGCATCCGGGTAAATGCCGTCTGTCCAGGTAACCTCCTTGACTCACCATTATGGGTAAACAGTCTTTACGATCAATATGCTAAGAAATGGGGAATCTCTAAGGAAGAGGTAAGAAAAAGATACGAAAGCCAGGTCCCCTTAGGAAGGGGCTGCCGATATGAGGACGTTACCAATGTGGTGGTCTTTTTAGCAAGCGAGGAAGCCTCTTATATGACTGGTCAGGCAATCAATGTGACCGGTGGACAGGAGATGAGGTAACGTTTTGGATTGTGGCCGGGGCAAAGCATCGAAAGAGGATAAAGGTTTCCAAAATGACCAAATTTAAACTGGGAATGAACTGTGGATTTGCCATCAACCGATTTCCTGAGCCAGAGGTCTGGCTGAGAATTGTGGGAAAAGATCTGGGATTAAGGTATGCTCAATATGTGGCCGATCTTTTAAATCCCTTCCTCCCGAATGAGGTGGTAAATCAGGAAATTGCTAAGTTAAAGAAAAATGCGGCTAAGTACGAGGTTAAGATAGATACCACCTTTACCAGCACCTTTACCCGGGTAAATCACCTTATGCATCCAGATGAGCTTCAGAGGAAGGTCTGGTTTAATTGGTGGAAGAGGTGGTTTGAGATCTCAGCCAGATTAGGGGCAAGGGGCTCGGGTGGTCATTTTGGCATTTTGTCTGTTGCGGATTTTAACGACCCAAAGCGAAGAAATTTCCTCATTGAGGAGGCGATTAATTCCTGGCGAAGATTAGCGCATTTTGGGGCAAAGTTGGGATTTGAATTCCTCATCTTTGAACCTATGTCAATACCCCGGGAGATGGCCTGCACGATTGACTCAACCAGAAAGCTTTTAGAAAGGTTAAATGAGGGGGATTTACCCATCCCTATTCGGCTTTGTTTGGATGTGGATCACGGGGATTTAGCCTCTTCCGACCCGCGGGATACAAATCCCTATGCCTGGCTTAAAGAACTGGCGCATCTTGCCCCGGTAATCCATATAAAGCAAAGCACAAAGGATAAAAGCGCTCACTGGCCTTTTACCGAAAAATATAATAAAATAGGAGTAATTTCGCCTCCTCGGGTGATGGAGGCCATCGAGAAATCGGGGGCAGAGGAGGTGGTGTTGCTGTTTGAGATCTCCCATCGGGAGCGCTATCCAATGGAATATCAGGTGTTGGATGATTTGAAAAAATCGGTGGAGTACTGGAGAAAGTATATTAAAGATTAAGGTGTGTAAGGGAGGAAAATAAGTGAAGGCAGCTGTTTATTTAGGTCCAGGGAAAATCAAGATAAAAGATGTGCCCAGACCAAAGCCAAAAGAGGGGGAGGTCTTATTAAAGGTAGAGGCCTGCGCTATCTGCGGAACGGATGTTCGCATTTATAGCTTTGGTCAGAGAAATGTAAAGCCCCCTCATATAATTGGCCACGAGATTGCAGGAGTAATCGCGGAAACAGGAGAAAAGGTAAAGGGCTACCAAAAGGGGAAAAAGGTAGTTTTAGTGACGTCCGTAGGTTGTGGAAGGTGCGATGTGTGTCTTCAGGGAAGGCCCAATCTTTGTCCCCGGAACAGGGCTATTGGCTATTATTACTCTGGAGGATTTGCTGAATATATGATAGTCCCTGAGGAGGCGGTGAAGCAGGGGAATATCCTTTCTATGCCCGATAATTTGTCATTCGTAGACGCCTCCTTGGCTGAACCATTATCCTGTTGTATAAACGGACAGGAGTATTTGAATATTGGAATAGGAGACACGGTAGTGGTGATAGGAGCAGGACCGATAGGATGTATGCATATGGAGCTGGCGAAGATATCCGGTGCTACTAAGGTCATAATAGCCGATTTATCCGAGGAGAGGCTAAACTTTGCCAAGGCAATCGGGGCCGATGTTTACATAAATTCCCAAAAAGAGGACATAGTAAAGAGGGTATTTGAGGAAACCAATGGTTTGGGAGCGGATGTGGTGATAGTAGCCTGTCCTTCTCCCGAGGCTCAAGAAAGCACCTTAAAGATGGTCAAGATACGGGGAAGGATAAGCTTTTTTGGAGGGCTGCCCCACGACAAATCAAAAATCAACTTTGATAGCAATATCCTCCATTATCGGGAGATATCCGTCTTTGGCTCATTTGCCTCTTATCCATTCCAATATAGAAAGGCCCTATCTCTTCTTGCCTCAGGAAGGATAAGGGCTGATAAGTTCATCACCCACAAATTTTCCTTAGAGGAAGTGGAAAAGGGAATTAAGACGGTTAAGGAGGGGAAGGCCTTAAAGGCAGTGGTTGTGATGAAATAAAAAGGGAGGGAATTTGATGGTCAGAGAGCTCATTTTATTGCCCGATTTTAATCCTGGAGTTGTTAAAGCAGGGGGAGAAATTCCCAAATTCCAATATAGAAAATCATTACAAGAAGAGTTAAGGGAGGAAAGCTTAGGCAGGGAAGAATGTATAGACCTGCTCAAATGTATGCTCTTCATCAGAAACTTCGAGGAGATGATTTGGGAACTGAGGGAGAGGAAGGGTAGATATGGTTCTATGAAATATCTCTACATTGGGGCAACTCACCTCTCAATTGGCCAGGAGGCGGTTTCCACAGGGGCAATATCAGCCATCCAACCAGATGACTATATCACAAGCCACCACCGCGGGCACGGAGATGCCTTAGCCAAGGGATATTTTGCTATCAGGAATATGGATGATTCCTCTTTAATCAGCCTGATCACAGAGGATGAGGAGATCGCTACTCTTTTAGGATTGGAGGTAGAGGGAAAAACTCACGAAGACCTTCTCGAGGAGGCCATCCGACTTCACCTTTTCAGAGCTATAGCAGAGCTATTTGGAAAAGAAGCAGGCTATTGCCGGGGAAGAGGAGGAGGAATGCATATAGCTGATTTTAGCAAGGGCCACTTAGGGGCAAATGCCATTGTCGGAGGAAGTATGGGTATAGCTGTTGGTTCAGGAATTGCCTCAAGATACCTTGAGGATAAAAGGGTAACCTTATGTTTTGCCGGGGACGGTGCCTTCAACAACGGAATCTCCCATGAATCAATGAATATGGCCACTATGGCCCAGTTCAAGAACGGACTGATGGGAAAGAAATACGGCATTCCCTTAATATTTGCCATTGTCAACAATCAATATGGGATGACCGGTCAGCAAAGGGGAGAGGTCACAGGGATAGATTTCTTAGCC
>Ga0180298_1000354_pt1 | contig 11061 bp, 7 predicted proteins | sample GuaBasSediGuay13_FD_121800 | JGI IMG/M metagenome (GOLD analysis project Ga0180298, IMG submission 121800) | Subseafloor sediment microbial communities from Guaymas Basin, Gulf of California, Mexico - Guay13, Core 4488-10 , 4-6 cm | ecosystem: Environmental > Aquatic > Marine > Hydrothermal vents...
CCATTAGTTATCCCCTCTTTACTTTTCTTCCATTATATGAGGATAACTAACTTTTTTCACCTCCTTTTTGGAGTACTTTTTTATATGATGCAACGATACGATTTCGAGTACTTTTTTTGTGGTGCAATTCGGTCATTTGACATAAAAGTGATTTTCCTGTATACTATGTTCAATTTTGAGAAAGGGGGCGATTCAAAACTAAATATGTTAACAGATCTATCGATTTTAACAGGCTAATCTTATCTAAATCTTTGGGGGTGAAAATTGTGCTAAGAAAATCGTTTTTTGTTTTGGTGATGGTGCTTTTTGTATGGAGTGGTGTTGTCCTATCCGCTCCACGAACGGGTGGAACCTTCGTTATAGCTTACGAAGGTAATCCTATCAGCTTCAATCCAGATTGGAAGACTGATGATATGGGAGCTGGTATTTATCCAAATATCTTTAGCAAACTCATTACTTTAGATGTAAATTACAATGTTATACCTGATTTGGCTGAGAGTTGGGATGTTTCAAAGGATGGGAAGGTTTATACCTTTCACCTGAGGAAAGGCGTAAAATGGCATGATGGAATTCCTTTCACATCAGCAGACGTTAAATGGACATTCGATAAGATCATATCGGCAAAAGGAAGTGCATACAATAATCTTGAGAAAGTAAAAGAGATAACCTGTCCGGATGATTACACAGTGGTTATGAAGCTGAAAGAACCTTATGCGCCATTCCTTGGTTTCCTCGCCTGGTATGGAACGTATGTCATGCCCAAACATTTATATGCAGGAACTGATTGGGGAACCAATCCTCACAATCAAAATCCAGTTGGGACAGGTCCGTTTAAATTCGTCGAATGGGTAAAAGGTGATCATGTTACCCTAAAGAGAAATGATAATTATTGGGCAGGGAAACCCTACCTGGATAAAGTGGTTTATAAGATAATTCCTGATTCCAATACTGCTATGCAGGCATTTCTCAATGGTGAGGCTGACTACGATGAGAATAGACCTGGTCTTCCTTTAATACCTGTATTACAGAAAACGCCCGGAGTTAGGGTTATCATTACTCCTTCGCCCAGTAGATATTACATCTCGTTCAATCTTCGCAAAGGAAGAAAAACTTCTGTCCTTCTTGTAAGGCAAGCCATCGAATTAGCTATAGACAGAAATGAGATAGTGAAGAAAGTTCTCAAGAACTTTGGAAAAGCGGCTACTGGATTCTATACCCCTGCTATACCATGGGCATGCGCCCCTGATGTCAAATTACCAGCTATGAATGTAGAAAAAGCAAATGAGCTTTTGGATAAAGCCGGGTATAAAAAAGATGCAAAGGGCATCAGATTCACTCTCGATCTTCTTTACTTTCAGGAATCTGATTGGGCAGATATGGCTGCAGTTGTAAAGGAAAATCTTGCCAAAGTAGGTATTAAGGTCAATCTCGGTGAATACGAGATAGCTACCTGGATCGATAAAGTAGTTAAAGCGCATAATTTTGACTTCGCACTATTAGATGGTTTCCAGGGACCGGATCCAGATAACCTGAGATTGAGAGTAGGTACGCATGGTACCCTTCAATTTATGGGTTACAGTAATTCTGAAGTTGATGAGGCACTCGATAAAGGTTCACAAATTGCAGATATCCAGAAAAGAAAGCCGTATTATTACAAAGTAGAAAGATTATTAGCCAGAGATTTACCCATATTACCCTTAGCAGAAGTTGTATATGTCCACATATTCAAAAACTACGTACATGGCCTTCCCATAGAGGAACCTGGTAAGGTTGGCACAGGAAATTATTATCTCGTATGGTTAAGTAAGTAGATAATTCTCTAAAACTTCAAATGGCGGTGGATTTCTTAAAGATCATCCACCGTCATTTCATGTAAAGTGAGGAGGTTGGTAATTGTCAGGTTTTGTTAGATTTATTACAAGGCGTGTTATTAGTATAATTCCAATGGTCTTGTTGATCGTACTCATCAATTTCTTTATAATACATTTAGCTCCTGGGAATCCTGCTCAGATAATATCAGGCTTAGAGCAACCTTCTCAAGAAGTGATCAAAGCATTAGAACATAGATATGGTCTTGATAAGCCTTTGGTCGTTCAGCTAGGAATCTATTTTAAGAATGCACTCAAAGGTGATCTTGGCTACTCATACATATACAGCGAACCCGTGATAACCCTCATTAAGGAACGTATAGGAGCTACTCTGTTACTTACGCTTACCAGCGCTGTTTTGGCATTTATTAGTGGCACACTGCTCGCTGCATGGTCCAGCAGATACAAAAAGGGTATCCTTGATTCTATACTCTCTATATTATCTTATGTATTATATGCCATGCCATCATTTTGGTTAGCCCTCATACTCATATTGATTTTCTCTTCCAATCTGAGATGGTTTCCTACCGCTGGAATGTTTAATGTACGATTGAGCCTACATGGATTCTCGAGATTTGGTGACATCTTATACCATCTTTTCCTGCCTGTACTCACTCTCACGTTAATACAGATCCCAGTATACTTTAGGGTTACTCGCTCTTCAATATTTCAGGTAAGTAGAGATGAATACATATTAACGATGACCGCTGCTGGACTCGAGAGGAAGAAAATATTCAACAAATATGTACTTAAGAATGCTATTCTTCCGAGTGTGACGATCTTTGGATTAACACTTGGTTATGCAATAACCGGATCTGCGCTTGTAGAGATCGTTTTCGCATGGCCTGGTATGGGCAGACTCATGTTGGATGCCGTGTTCAAGAGGGACTATAATTTGCTTTTAGGAATCTATTTCGTATTAGCTGTGTGTATTTGTATAGCAATTCTGCTCACAGACGTATTTTATGCAATTTTAGATCCCAGAATAAGGTATAAATAATCATGCTATGGATGAACTACAATGCAAAGTGAAAAAGTCATGATCAAAAGAAAAAGTAACAATATAATAAAATTCTGGCATAGTTATAGGCAAAGCCTTTACGGACTCATTGGATTTGCTATATTATTGATCTTTATCATCGTAGCTCTCTTCGCCCCTATTATATCTCCATACAATCCACATGCCATGAAAGGAGAGGTATTGTTATCCCCCTCTCTTTCTCACCTCATGGGGACAGATCACTTAGGAAGAGATGTATTCAGTAGAATCGTGTATGGTACCAGGGTTTCTCTATCCGTCGGCTTTATCGCTGCCGGACTATCTGCAATCATAGGAATATTCATAGGTTCATTTTCGGGATACTATGGCGGCATCGTTGATGAAATAGTGGATAAAATCGTTGATACTTTCCTTATGATTCCAGCTTTCTTTTTAATCTTGATAATCGTAGCAATATTCGGTAACAGTATATTTTACATAATGCTCGTTATAGGGTTGACAACCTGGCCTCAAAACGCCAGATTGATGCGTGCCCAGGCACTCAGTTTGCGAGAAAGGACGTTCGTAATGGTGGCAAGGGCTACAGGAGAATCCAATATCAGGATATTATTTACTCATATTATTCCAAATGGAATTTATCCCGTTCTTGCTAATACAGCGTTACAAATGGGAGGGGCTATATTAACAGAAGCTGCTTTGAGTTTTCTTGGATTAGGAGATCCAAACTTTGTCAGCTGGGGAAAGATGATATATCAAGCCAGACCATATATGACTTTCGCCTGGTGGGCTGTGGTATTTCCTGGGATATTCATAGTTTTAGCAGTTGTATCTTTTTCTTTTATAGGTGATGGTTTACAGTATACTTTTAATCCTAAGCTAAATGTAAAGCAAAAGAAGGTAAGTGCTTAACATGTCGTTCATGAGATTAAAAAATGTAGATATATCTTATAAATTAGAGAATACTTCTGTAAGGGCTGTGAGATCGTTTTCTTGTGATATAGAAAGAGGAGATATAGTGGGTATAGTTGGAGAATCTGGCTCTGGTAAGAGCACACTTGCATTAGGAATAATGCGGCTCTTACCTCCAAATGCTTCTTTATCCGCTGAAACAATGCTATTTGACGGGAGGAATATACTCAGTTTTAATCAAGATGAATTGAGGAAGATAAGGTGGAAAGAGATTTCCGTGGTATTTCAAAAGGCAATGAATGCTCTCAGCCCTGTACATAAGATATTCACACAGATGTATGATGTTATAATTGCTCATTCTCCAGATACATCTAAAGGTAAAGCATATAAAATGTTAACAGAACTTTTTAGTAAGGTTAATCTCCCTTCGAAGGTCTTGAACATGTATCCTCACGAACTAAGTGGTGGAATGATGCAAAGAGTAATGATCACTATGAGTTTGATCCACAATCCTAAGATGATCATATTCGATGAAGTAACAACGGCATTGGACGTTATAACTCAAGGACAGCTGTTGGATGAAATAAATAGGCTTGTAAGGGAATTTGGCTTAACTGCTATCATAATCACACATGATATAGGAGTTGTTAACGAAGTGTGTAATAAAGTAGCTGTGATGTACGCTGGTGAACTATTAGAATTTGGAAAAGTAAAGGATGTCATATTCTCACCTATGCATCCGTACACGAAAGCTCTTGTTAAATCCCATCCAGATTTAAGAATAGGTAATGAATTAATAAAAGGGATCCCAGGTTCTTTACCAGATCTTACCGATCCTCCCGGAGGTTGCATATTTTATCCCAGATGTGATGTGCGATTAGATCTATGTAAAAGTGTAAAGCCAGAAGTTAGTGTATTGGGCGATCGTATTGTGAAATGTCATCGTATACAGAGGTAATTTGAATGACCCAGATATTGGAAGTTAAAAAACTTAAAAAGTATTATCCTATAAAGAAGATCGGACGAAGATCTTACGTAAAAGCGGTAGATAACATCTCCTTTTCGGTAAGAAGGGGAAAGATCCTTGGGATTTTGGGAGAAAGTGGTTGTGGTAAATCTACTCTGGGTAGAGTGATAACGAGATTGGAGATGGAGAACGGAGGAGATATATTTTTTCTGGGTAATAACATATCAGGAATTAATTACAGAAAGATAAAAGATTTCAGACAAAAAATGCAAGTGATCTTTCAAAATCCTTATGATTCTTTCGATCCAAGAAGGGCAATAATTAAGAGCCTTGAGATTCCTATGAAATTACTCAACATAGGTCAAAACAGGAGGAACAGAATAGAAATTATCATGGATGCTATGGAAAGAGCAAAACTTACCCCTGCTTATGATTATTTAGAAAGATATCCTCACGAATTAAGTGGCGGACAGCTGCAAAGAATATCAATGCTGCGTTCCATGCTTTTGAAGCCAAATTTTCTTGTAGCAGATGAATGTGTATCTATGCTGGATGTTTCTGTACGTGCAGAGGTACTGAATATGCTTTTACAATTCCGTTCAGAGCTTGAAACATCGATACTATTTATTACCCACGATATATCTGTAGCAAAGTACATGTGTGACAGAATAATGGTGATCTATGCTGGAAAGGTAATGGAAATAGCTGATGCAAAAGAACTTATATCCAATCCTATGCATCCTTATACTAAAGCACTTATATCTTACTCTCCAATTATTTCACCTCAGAGAGAGAAAGATAGATTTACCATAACTGGAGAGGTAGTAACTCCCATAGATCCTCCTGCAGGTTGTCGTTTTGCGTCGAGATGTCCTTTTGCAAAGGAAATTTGTTATACTGAAGATCCAGAGATGACAGAAATAAGTCCTGGCCATTTCGCTGCTTGTCATCTGATAGATTAAATCTGATAAACACAAAGGAGGTTTTGGTATGAAAGATGTTCTTAAAGAGATCGTAAAAAGTGTACCAGATTACAAAGTGTTTAAAACGGTTGATGAGTTAGATGAATCTTCCAAAGAATTGGCTAAAAGATACTCGAATGAGGTTAGCCTGCTGGAAGTGGGAAGATCTCGAGACAATAATCCAATCTATTGTCTCAAGATAGGAAATGGAGAAAAATCCGCACTATTATATGCCTTCCCTCATCCCAACGAACCAATAGGCAGTTTGGTATTAGATTACTTATCAGAGAAGCTGGCATCATCGAAGGAATTGAGAGATGTTTTTGATTTTACATGGTATATAATCAAAGTGGCCGATCCCGATGGTGCGAAGCTCAACGAAGGTTGGTTTAAAGGCCCTTTCAACCCGTTAAACTACGCTTTGAATTTTTACAGACCAGCAGGTAATCAACAAGTCGAATGGACATTTCCTATAAAATATAAGACACTCGATTTCAATTCTCCTATTCCTGAGACTAAAGCGCTCATGAATATAATGGAAGAAGCGAAACCAGACTTTATATATAGTCTTCATAATGCTGGTTTTGGAGGTGTATATTTCTATATAACCGATGAAGCTCCATTACTATACCCTATATTCGAAAAGGCTTACAAGGATTTAAACTTGCCGGCAAGTCTGGGAGAACCAGAAATGCCTTATGCTGTAAAACTTGCTGATGCGGTGTACAAGATGCCAACGACTGAAGATACCTATGATTACTATGAAAAGTATTCTGATAAGGACCCTGCAGAGATAATAAAAAGTGGGACAGCGAGTTATGGTTACGCCAGAAGATTCAACGATAAGATCTTTGAATTGGTCTGTGAGGTTCCCTATTACTACGATCCAAGAATAGAAGATCTATCATCGGTCGATAAGATCAGGCGTGACCTGGTATTGAAAAACATAGATACAATGCAACATAATTACGAAGATCTTGAAAACATATACAATACGGTAAAGAATAAGCTCATAGTCAAAACTCCCATGCAACAGGCTATAGATTACTTTTTAGATTCTGCAAAGAAATCTATTCCTGCAGAGAAAAAATGGGCACAGCAAGCTAAAGAGCTTGGAAGAAAGGCAACGGTTGCAGAAGAGTTCGATAATGAATTGGTGTCGAAATTTTACAGGATGTTGATATGGGGTATGTTCAGAAGAATGCTGCTCATTAACTATGAAGCGAGCAAAGACATGGATCTAAAAAGCGCAGCAGATGATGTTTATCAGAAACTTCAATCCTTGAATGAAAAACTCGAAAAAGGGCTAAATTATACCGTTATACCAATCCAAAAACTCGTAAAAGTGCAGCTTATGGCTGGATTATACAGCGCCTTACATGTAAAAGAAGGTTGTAAATAGCTTTTGCTCACACCGTAAAAGGAGTAGATTTTAACTCCCTTGTCTGTTTTCGCCAAAGACGAACAACTACGCAACTTCTCTTCACTTGCCTGTTTGCGTGCAACGCACAGGCATGTGAAGAGATATTGAAAGCTGAATTTTATCGCAGGATGGATCAAAAATGGGTTGACATTCGTAGGTATAAAATATATTTGATGATTTGTCGATTTTTACCAAAAATAATAAATATTTCGTAAGATGATTTCGAAGTTCTATTGGATTTTTGAAAAAGATCAGACAAACTTTATGGGTTTATTCTTTTTTTCCTTTCTAACTGGAATCTTGGGTGCAAGAAAGTGCTATCAAAACCTGCTTTTTATGATACAATGCAGTTATGAAACCTCATCGCAATAGTGGGTTATTTTCCAATTATTATTTAGATGAACTTCTGCCGAAGGAAAAAGAATTTGATATCCCTTCGTCTGAGGTTAAAGATATCTTTGTGCAAGTTAAAGGGTTATGGAATAAAGACAGGTTTCAATCTTTGAATGAATCTCAACTCCGAATGCACTTTCTCGATAAAGTACTTAATATCCTTGGCTGGATAGTCGATGTAGAACCTCCTACTCCATCAGGTGAGTGGTCAAAACAGGTAGATTACGCCTTATTCAAAAATGAGAAAGCTCTTAATGATGCTCAGAAGGGAGGTAGGGATGAATATTTTAAAGAAGTTGCTTGCATAGGAGAGGCAAAACGTTGGGAAAGATCACTCGACAAGAAACTCAAATCCGAATCTGATCCCTTCGAAAAACAAATTCCCTCTCTTCAGATAAGTCGATATCTCTGGCTTACTAATGTCAAATGGGGTATTCTGACCAATGGGAGATATTGGAGAGTCTATGAAAGAGAAACTTCAAAAAGACTCGATATATTTTATGAGATAGACCTGGAAGAGCTCGTCGAGAACAGGTCTGTAGACAATTTTAAATATTTTTATCTTTTCTTTAGAAAAGATGCCTTTCCCGATTTTGTTGAAAAAGTGTATACAGGAAGCATAAACTACGCGAAGGCAGTAGGAAAAGAACTTAAAGAAAACGTCTACAAGGCGTTGGAATATCTTGCGGAGGGTTTCTTGGAGATGAACGATCTTGGTGAGAATGATTTGAAAGAAGTCTATGACAATTGCCTTATCCTTCTATACCGTCTTTTATTCATCCTTTATGCCGAATATCGCAATCTGCTTCCTGTAAGAGAAAACTCTGCTTACTATAGTATGGAGGCCATCAAAAAAGATATAGCAAAACGATTGGATGAAAATGAAATTATTCCTACTTCAACTCATAGGTATTGGGATAGACTAAAGGAATTGTTTGAACTCGTAAACTCCGGGAATGAAGAACTCGAGGTTCCTCCTTACAATGGCGGACTCTTCAATCCAGAGAAGCACAAATTTTTGGAAAGATATAGGATAGGTGATCTTTACATTGCTAAAGCCATTGATCTTCTAACACGTTCTCGTTCTAAAGATAAAGCGTATATCGATTATGGAAGTCTTGATATAAGACACTTGGGTTCTATTTACGAAGGGCTTTTAGAACACAAACTCCAAATCACAGACGAAGAACCTGCTAAAGTTTATCTTGCTGCTGATAAAGGAGAACGCAAGGTAACCGGCTCTTATTACACTCCTGATTACATTGTTAAATATATCGTTGAAAATACATTGGGCCCATTGATAAAAGAGAAAAGAAGGAAAATTATTGATAGAAAGAAAGGAATTGAAGAAAAATACAAGAAGGCAAGGGGATACAACCGAGAATTCTATGAAAGGAAATCAAGAAATGTTGAAGAGGACTTTGTAGATGAAATACTTTCCATCAAAGTTCTTGACCCTGCTATGGGAAGTGGGCATTTTTTAGTAGAAGCAACAGATTATTTGGCTCATGAACTCCTCAGAGTTCTTGGTGGAGAACCTCTTGAGGAAGAAAATAGAAAGATGCTTTCTAAGGAATCTCCCATATCTTATGGGAATGAACCAGAGGAATTAGAAGAGGATATCCGCTGGGCGAGACGAGAGGTCGTAGAAAGGTGCATATTTGGGGTGGATCTCAATCCTCTGGCGGTAGAATTGGCAAAGGTTTCACTATGGCTCTATACAGCCTCTAAAAATTACCCTCTTAATTTTCTTGATCACCATTTAAGATGTGGTAATTCCTTGATCGGGGCGAGAATAGAAAATTTGAAAAATCTTCCTGATTTGAGAAAGAAAAGGCAAAAATTAGCAACTAATCCAAATCAAATTGGCTTATTTGAGAAGTCCTTCGAGGAGAAAGTTAATGTCCTTGTGGGTGCATTTGCTCAGATCGAAGGTATCCCATCGAAGACAGTCGAGCAGATCAAAGAAAAGGAGCAGTTTTACGAGAAGTTCAGGAATATAATTTCTCGATTCAAAGATGTAGCAGATATATGGACAAGCATATATTTTGGTAATGAAATTGATATTGTCAAATACCAGCAACTTCAAAACAATCTTAGGACATCTACTGAAGAATGGAATAAATTAAAACAAGAACCCTATTTCAGAAAAGCCCAAGAAATCGCAGAAGAAAAGCGATTCTTCCACTGGGAATTGGAATTCCCTGAGATTTTCTTCGAAGATCATAGAAGAAAGGAGAATCCAGGCTTCGATGCAGTGATAGGAAATCCACCGTATATAGGATTTCATGGTTTTAAAGAAACCAAAGAATATTTACGTTTTACTTTTGTAACTTGTAAGGGTAAATTTGACATGTATATACCATTTTGGGAACAGGCTTTATTTATGGTAGGTAAGGATAAAACAGTAACTTTTATTTGTCCCAGTGGTTTTATGAAACGTGCTTATGGGAAGAGATTAAGGAACGTTCTTCTTTCCTATGAGTTAGTCAGTTTACATGATTTTCAACATGATCTTGTATTCGAAAAGGCTACAAATTATACTTGTATCTTACAAGTTCGAAAAGTAATGCCAAAATCCAATCATAAGTTGAGGATAACTCTCGGTCATGATCTTTCAAGTGAAGCTGTAGAGCTTGTTCAATCTCATTTAGCTAAGAATAATTGGTTGATCAGTGAAAAATACTTGAATTTTGAGCGCATAATATCGTCACCCAATATTGTCCGATTAGAAAGCATAGCAGAATTCATTGCTGAAGGAATTGTCACGGGTAAGAATGAAGTATTCTTGATTGATGCTTCAACTGAATTTGGTAAACAGCTTATCACTGAACCTATTGTTTGGCCTGCATTACGAGGTAAAGCAGTTGATCGTTACGAGTCTTGCTGGGATGGAACTTTATTAATATACCCTTATGCTAAACAAACAGATAGACAAATCCTTCACTTAAATGAAACAGCATTCGAAAAAATAGCACCAAAGAGTTATAAATACTTGAATAAGCATCGCAATAATCTTGCTAGGCGTTCATACTTTGAAGATTCTAATAAAAATTGGTTTGAACTTTGGAATCAAAGAAACGTAAATCATCAGATTAGCAATAAACTTGTAGTTCAAGAAAACTCTGTTCGATGTGAGTTTTATTTGGATAATGGGAATTATCTTTACTTGGATACAAGTTGTGGAATTTCATTACCTTCTAATTCTAACCTTACCTATACATATCTCTTGGCAATTCTTAATTCCAGACTCCTTGATTTAATATTTCAAGTTATTACTGTTCCTAAGCTAAATGGACATTTTATCCATAAACCCTTGTATCTTAAACAACTCCCTATTCGCCGCATTGCCTTTACTACTTCTAAAGAAGAAAGAGAAAAGTTAGTTATGAAATTTAAAGAAATGTATAGGAAATTTATCGGAGAGGAGGTTGAAAATGGGAAATAGTAAAGATAAAAGGGAAAAAGTTCCGATTAAAAAGGGATATAATCCTGATGAAATTAGGAGAAGGCGAAGCAGAAAAAAGCCTAAAGGTGAA
>Ga0180298_1000355_pt1 | contig 11056 bp, 12 predicted proteins | sample GuaBasSediGuay13_FD_121800 | JGI IMG/M metagenome (GOLD analysis project Ga0180298, IMG submission 121800) | Subseafloor sediment microbial communities from Guaymas Basin, Gulf of California, Mexico - Guay13, Core 4488-10 , 4-6 cm | ecosystem: Environmental > Aquatic > Marine > Hydrothermal...
AAGTTTGTTAATAACATAGCTACTGTTCTTGCCTTCAACTTTTGCTAATATAAACGCAGTCAGATTAAATCCCAATTTTTCGGAATTTAAGAGTACTGTGAATTTTTTAATTACTCCATTTTCCTCTAATCGTTTTATTCGTTTGTGTAGTTCTGGCATTTTTAAGTTAACAGTTTTAGATAACTCTCGAATAGATATACTACTATCCTCTTGGAGCATGGAGAGAAGTTTAATATCGATTTTATCAAGATCAATTTTAGTCTTCATAATTTGTTCACCCTAGTATCTTCAGCTGTAATAAAAAACTTGTAGGCCGGCAACAGAGACCCGCGTTCATTTCTCGCGCGGGTGGATGCACCGGCCCTGTGGGCTCGGCGTGAGCACGCTTCGCTCATAGAGCCCGATACCTTGCGAAGGCGGGTATACCGAGCCCATGCGAGGAGACTAATTGTCCCCCCACTGTCGGCGATATATAATAGAGCCCAATACCTTAAATTCTTTACGCTGTTTATCAGATTTTTAAGGATAGCTTCAGAGCTTTCTTCATTTACTTCATCTTGACAGCATTTCTAATAAACAATGATAAAAGCAACTAAAGCCGGTCCTCCTTGATCCTTGTCTTAATGAACGGTACTTATTAAAACAACACCCACAACTGCCAATATTAATCCAACAAAAATCTTGCTGTTTGGTGGCTCCTTTAAGAGTGCAACTGCCAGAAGAGAAGATACGATTGGATTTATGGCGCTGATAGGTGTTGAAATATGAGAACCAACAAGACTAACGGATTTTACAAAAGCGTATTGTCCAATTATTAATCCGAGCAATGCAGCTCCAGAAAGAACCCCTATTTCATTTTTAGTTACTCCTTTGAGTTCCTTTGAATATTTTGGTAAGAAGACACTAATTCCTATTGCGGCAGATGTCATTCTAAGTCCTGCAAGTGAAAAGGGACCAATATATAAGGACAAGAAATCAAGTAGAACTATCGCAATGCTCCAAGAAATCGGCGCTAGAATAGCATATACAAACCCCTTAGGGCTAAGACGTTCCTCTAATCCCCCCTTTCTGACAATAACAATTGCCAGAAATATGAAAAGTGCTCCAAGGAGAGTTTGAGTGGTGATTTTCTTTCCAAAGAACATCCACGCCCAAAGCATTGTCCAAAGTGGATATGATGAAGTGATTGGGACGGTCCTGGAAACACCCATAAGCTTAAGCGCGTTAAAATAAAAGTAATCCCCTATAACAAAACCAAAGAGGCCCGAAATAAATGTTACCAAAATTATCTCAGGGGAAAGGGATAGTATCCCTTTATACTTACCAGTGATTAAGAAAATTGAGGCATAGACAAATGTGGTGATATAAAGCCTGATAATATTGACAGTAATAGCACCTTTATTTCTCATTCCAAGTTTTATCAGAACTGAAGCAGTTCCCCATCCAAATGCAGAGACCAATGCTAACAGAGCTCCTATTAAGGTATCCATGTATGTGGGAATGAAAATTCAATTTAAAAACTTAACGTTTCGAAAAAGATTTGAATATCATCACCGCAGCACTTAAAAATTCAATAATGAAAATCTAAATGATGATGACCTCGGCAGATCTGAGCTTGGCCATGATGAAGATCTTGAGTACTGAGGTTACTTTTTGAAACCCTTATCATTATGGCGGAGGAGAAGGTCATCTCACATTAATGTTTGTCTTTTTGATTTTGATTAGAATGTTATGTTCCTTGGATATTTCTTGAATGCTCATGTTAAGCACTTGAAGGGCATCTTCTATGATTCTATCGTCTGAAACTACTCCTATTAAGGTCTCTCTCTTGTCAAAGCTTGCTTCTAGGCTTATTAGGACCTCATTTCTCTGAAGTTCCCAATCCAGTCTCATCCATCTAAATACAGAATTTGGAAGGTCTTTAAACATCTCTTGTACTCGTCTTCTTAAATCTTCTATCGCTGGTTCAACTTTGGACTTTAATAGAGTCTCTTCAACTTCTCTTCTCTTTTCCTCAGTTAAGGCAGAGAATTCATCCACTCCTATCTCTTGAAGGAGTTTTTCTATTTCTTTTTCTAGTTCCTCTTTCTTTGATAATATCTGTTTTACATTCTCTGAAACTTCTTCTTCAGCCTCTTCTAGGTTGATTTCTATTCGGCGAATAGTTATGTACTTATTTAGGGCTTTAGAGATCTCTCTGGTGTGTGTTCTTAGAATACCTTCAACTAGGCTCCTTACTTGAGCATTGGTTTTTCCGGGTGCTTTGCCCCATAGGATTAAGTTAATCTCATGCTCGCTTCTTCCTTTTATATCAAGGTGCATTTTTTTGACTTCAATTCCTCCATTTTCTATATCTTGGAGAATTGCTTTGGCATACGTAGCAAAGTATGGTCTAATACTCTCGTGAGCCTCAACTGTTATGTTGCTTTCAATTTTTTGGGGAATAATTTGTTTTTTAGGAGCTGTGGGTTCCCCTTCACTTTCAAAGGATCCTTTGGGGGTGGATACCTTTGCGTGAGAGCTGCTGAGGATGGGTTTAAGCCCTGTCTTTCTCCAGATGATCGGCAAATGTTTGTTTATAAAGTACAATATTCGCCTTTCTGCTGTTTGGAATGTGGTGGGATCTTTGTTACTCCTCCCATAGAAGTCCACATGGAGGTAGATAACACCAGAACCGACTTCTCCGGTTATTTTAACTTGCTCAGGGGAGATATCCTCTAGTGTTTGCACCTCCTTTAGGACTTCTTTTCCATATTCCTCAAGGATAGGCTTGAAGATCTCTCCACCTATTACTTCTACTATAATTTCTGGTTTGGAAGGTTTCTTTTCTTTTTCAACTTCTTTTTTTTCAGAGGGTACTGTTTCCTTTCTTTGAGTTTTTGGTTTTTTATGTGTTTTTTCAGCTTTTGCCTTTTCTGTTTTCAGGGTCTTTTCTAAGATCTTCTCTTTTTCAATGATTTCCTCATGTTCAACAATCTTCTCTTCAAAAATTTCGTTTATCTCAACTTTCGGTGTAGTATTATATATCTCTATGTTATCTGTTATAGAGGTCTTCAGTTCTATTTCATCTAGGCCGTAAATGTCTACAACTAGAGGGTAATTCAAAATTTTTTTCAGGATATTCAGCGTTTCATCACCTATTACTCTTTTCTGAGAAGATAATAGTAGGAGTTCTAAGGCCAAAAGTTTTCGTCTATCCATTAGCAAAGTCACATAGTACTTTTCGGCTTTATCTTTCGCGAATATCTTCAAAAATAGACCACTAAATGTCTGATTCGATAGGGCATTCTGCATTAATTTTAAAAGCTCCTCTTTTCTTGTGCACACAATATTTTCCTCTATCGGTGTAATCGTTGGAAGTTCCATTCTTCACCACCATTAGATATATATATCAAAAGTCGAATAAAGTTTAGAGAGATCCCATTATTAATGTTCCATTCAAGCATATATTTAAGTATTGTTGTCCTTATAAGGTGAGTGCCATGAGGGTATTGATCCTAGGTGGTGGAAGTATAGGGAGAAGTGTTGCACAGGCTCTGAAAGGTGAATTCGAAGTTATTATCATAGAACAAGATGAAATTCGAGCAAAGTCTCTTAGTGAAAGCGGATTTCACGTTATTCACGGTGATTTTTCATACACAGCTTCCCTCTTGAAGGCCGGAATTGAAAAAGTAGATCTTGTTGTGATGACTATAATGGATGTCAACGGAATAAAAAGGACAATTCAGGCAATAAGAAATAACAATTCTGAAGTTCCAATACTTGTTTTAATCCCAGATGAGACAACTGTAGAGGAGATTATATCCCAGATAAAGGAAGAATTTGAAACAGATGTTAAGATTGATTACGCCGTTTCCCCAAAAGCAGCCACAATTAAAGTTATAGTGGACACAGTTAAGAATCTTGGTAAAAAGAAAAATGCAACCTTGCTATCTAAAAAACTCTCAGAAATAAAACAAAAAAGTGATTCTCTCTTAATAGTGATGCACGACAATCCCGATCCAGATGCAATGGCCAGCGCTGCTGCTCTTCAAGTTATTGCTCAAAATACAGGACTTAGGAGTACAATAGTATATGGTGGTGAGATAACTCATCATGAGAATAGGGCATTTGTTAACCTACTTGGCTTAGATATACGGAAAGTTTCTCCTGGTTCCTATGAAGTCAAAAGGCACCCTACGATAGCATTAATTGATTGTCAACCAAATGGAAATCTTAGTATTTTGGATGATGAGGACCTGAAAAAAATAGAGATATTAATAGACCACCACCAACTTTTGCAAAATTTGGAAGAAAAGCTTCCTAAGGATGCATTTATTGATATACGCCCCGATGTTAATTCCACAGCCTCTATAATAGTAGAATACTTCCAAAGCCTTAACATGGAGGTGAATGGTATCTTAGGAACCAGCCTCTTCTATGGTATATATACAGATACCAAAAAGTTTTCAAAATTTAGTACTACAGATCTTGATGCACTGGAATTCCTAGCAGGAAAGGTAGATTATGAAATTTTGGAAAAAATAGAATATCCCGACATTTCTGTGGAGACTGCAGAGGTTCTGGCAAAAGCCATCATGAATAGAAAGGCTTTTAAAAACGTTATTATTTCGAACGTTGGGTTCATAACAGATAGAGATGCCATTGCAGAGTCGGCAGATTTTCTGCTCAGACTTGAGGGTGTAAATACAGTTCTAGTATTTGGAATAGTTGATGACAGGATTGAAATATCTGCTAGGACAAGAGATGTAAGGATCAATGTAGGAAAGGTCTTGAAAGAAGCTTTTGGAGACATAGGAAGCGCCGGTGGGCATGCACAATCAGGAGGAGCTAGAGTTCATCTTGGAATATTCAAACTTGCTAAGGATAAAAACTCCCTCTTAAAATTAGTGGAAGAAGCAATAACAGAGAAGTTCCTAGAGGCACTTAATCTGAAAGAGGCCTAGGTTCTCTTTGCTTCTATTAATATTATGTCCCCAATGGCAGATACTCTTTCATAGGGGATTCCAACTTTCTCTCCTGGCAGTCCTAATGCCAAGATCTTACTTTCTCCTGCTTCTATTTCGATAAGCACTTCATCAACGTAACCGATGTAATATCCAGCAGTGTTGTATATTTGCTTTCCATAAATCTTTGATAACCTCATTACCATGTTGCCCACCATCTAAAATTCGTACTTTATCCTTTTAAATTTTCGCACTGAGTTTTGCAGTATTTTCGAGGAATGATTTCAAAAAATCCCCACTGTTGCAATTACAGCTCCAGCGATTCCGGTGAGGATTATGCTTTGAACGGCTCCATCAATAGCATACATGTTAAAATTCATAAACAGCAAATTGGCAAGTGTGAACTACCCCGTCCGTCAGGGCGGGGTTTTGTGAGAGTTCATTTGGCATCCCGTTGCCGGTAGCCTCACTCTCACTGGCCGGTTCACGCGGCCACTACCCCCTATCCTCCCGGATTCGGGGGCTACTTTGCACACCAGCCCTAGCAGGTTGTCCAGCCATTCGGCTGTTACGAGGTTATTATTTTCTGCATCCTCAGAGTATTTAAACCTTACCCACTCCCCTCCCCTTACGGAAGGGGTCTTGCAAACAACAGAAAGAATAAAAGCATACCCGCCCGCATTTGCTTTTCCTTTATAAAGGCCAAAAAGTGCACCGAAGAATAGTCCTAATCCGTAAATTGGAAGTAACACTCTTGTGGAGGTATAAGGGGGGTAAATAAGGAGTATTATCAAGAAACTTGTGGTTAAGCCAAGTCCACTATACCCCAAAGATGAGAGAATCCTTTTTCTCACTTTATAACCTCCACTTTAACTTTGGAACCATCTTTTAGGTTGAGCTTTTTTCTAAGGCATGCGGGGGCGATAATTTCTGCGACTTTAGGAGGATGAATTGTTCTTGAAGGAACTACTATTGCCCCATCAATCCCGTTTATTCTTACCTTGTATGCTTTTACATCCCCAAATGTTCTTCCACCTTTTGAGAATCCCGGTATTGTTATGGGCTCAACATTGTAAAGAGCCTCATAAATCGTCTTGGGGAAAACCACTAAGATGTTCAAAGTTCCAGGATATGGGCTAAAGCCAAGGTATTCCCTTATTCTCTCTTTATACTGTTCTACATAATATTTCCCTTCGCCTACTCCGGACACTACCTCTCCAACAATGTAGTTTCCATAGAGTACCTTGCCTATTTCTTCAAAAATAGATTCCAAAAATTGAATTCCTGGAGAAGTTACTTCAACAAGGGTTCTTTTTCCGGAAGTGCCTTTGATTACATATCCTTCTTTTTCCAAAGCTTCAAGTTTCCGCATAACTGATTGTGGTGAAGTTCCAATTTCTTGAGAAAGTTCTCTCAAGGTTATTCTAACCTTCTCCCCAACACCTCCCCGCTTTGCAATTGATATGAGCAGTTTAAGTTCCTCCATCTCCAGCACCTTTGGAAATTTTATCTGCAATCTTTAAGGGTTTTGGGTACCCCCCTTCATTTATTACTCTCACTATCTCTTCCGCAGAGTTTAAGTCAATTAAGTTGCCAACACTTACATAAGCTTTTCCAATTTTAATGCATTCTCCTATCGAATTTGGAAGGGGCCTTTTTGCAATTCCAATGGTTGGTTTCCCAATTAGGAGGCCTATATGGGAAGCTAATCCATATCCGCGGGGATGGGCTTTTCCATGTCCTTCCACAACTAGTAAATCGAACTGCTCTTCTTTTAACAATAGCAAAATCGGTCGGGTTTCTCTTAGAAAAAAATAAGTTGGAATATATGGAAAGGTGACTTCTGTTTCAATGGTCTTTGTTTTCAAAACTTCACAAGAAGGGAAGGAACAGAGAACAAATGCAGCTTTAGCTTTATTTCCCTTATATGACACATCAACTGCAGCAATAGTTTTAATTTTTGAAATATCCTGAGGTTTCTCCACGATTCTTTTACTTAACTTTCTCTGGATCTCTGCAATTTTTTTAAGGTTCATTTCTCCACTCCTCGAGTTTTTTCTCTAAATTTTTGTTAATTTTGGCACGGGTAAGATCTTCGAGAGTTCGTTCAAGAATATACTTAACTTGATCTTGTTTTTGCCTTATATTCACTAATCCTTTCGGATATTCCAGCATGGCAAGCTCGTCGTAGAGTTTTTCCATGAATGCATACACTTCTTGGGCCTTTTCAATTTTGTCATTCAGCAAAAGGTTTAGAAAGTATCTCCTCAATTCTCCGATGAAGTCCCCTATACCTAAGGCATAAGCTGTCTCTGGAACCCCGATTTCTTTGGGATGCGGGAATTCCTTATCCAGAAGATATTGATAGAAGATATTGGCTTCTACGTACTCTTGATAGGCATTTTGGACATAACCAGTGAAATAAAGATCTTTATGCTCTGTGAGCCTCTCTTTTAATTCATTTACTAGGTTTTTAGCTACCTCCAGTCTTTTTTCTGCAATTCTAAGGTCTCCTCGGTGAAGGGCCTTTATACAATCACCACTTAGCCTAACAATATCCCTAGTGAGTCGGAGTGCTTTTTCTCGCACCTCATCTTTTTCGTCTAGAACCTCTCTTATTTCGTTGATTATTTCAGAAATATTCATTAGCATCACCAAAACATTTTAAACATAGGCGAATAAAAACCTTCAGTTGTGAATGTAGCTTATCTTATCATCTTCTTATGAGGTAGTTTCAACTATCTCAGGTAAGTCTGGAGTTAAAAGCGTGTGTATCCAAATTTGTGGGTACTCAAAGTTCCTTTAATCGCAACATCTGGCGGATTAGATGCATAATCTACTCTCACTTTTCAAAATTTGCTTTCTATGAGAAAATAACTAACAGTTATATATTAGCCCTGATATCATGCCGAAAAATATATAAAGAAACTTTCAAAGCTATGCACAGAAGAATCCATTGAGGTGATGATCATGGTCAAAAAGAATAGAAACATCATTGTTGAAGAGCTTGTAAGGACTCCAATTGAAATGCAAAAGGTGGAGCTTGTAGAAAGAAAGGGAGTGGGCCACCCAGATAGTATTGCCGATGGAATTGCCGAGGCCGTTAGCAGGGCCCTATCAAGGGAATATATAAGGAGATATGGAATTATTCTTCACCACAACACGGACCAAGTGGAAGTTGTTGGTGGAAGGGCCTATCCAAGATTTGGAGGTGGGGAGGTAATAAAGCCGATATATATCCTTCTATCGGGTAGAGCTGTGGAATTTGTCGATAAAGAAATGTTCCCTGTTCATGAAGTTGCTATTAAGGCTGCGAAGGACTACCTCAAGAAGACAGTTAACCATTTGGATGTTAATAACTATGTAGTAATCGACTCGAGGATTGGTCAAGGGAGTGTGGATTTAGTTGGAGTTTTCAATAAGGTTAAGGAAAATCCAATTCCTCTTTCGAATGATACCTCATTTGGGGTAGGTTACGCTCCTCTTAGCGAGACTGAGAAGATAGTACTTGAAACTGAGAGGTTACTAAACAGTGAGGAGTTTAAGAAGAAATGGCCAGCTGTTGGGGAAGACATTAAGGTTATGGGCCTTAGGAAAGGAGAAGAGATTGACCTCACAATAGCGGCTGCAATAGTTGATAGCGAGGTCCAGAATCCACAGGAATATATGGAAGTTAAAGAGGGTATATATAATGCCATTAAAGAATTAACTTCTAAATACACGAATAGAGACGTGAACATATATGTTAATACTGCGGATGATCCAGATAAGGATATTTACTACATAACAGTAACTGGAACCTCCGCAGAAGCTGGCGACGATGGAAGCGTTGGAAGAGGTAACAGAGTTAATGGTCTAATAACTCCAAATAGACACATGAGTATGGAAGCAGCAGGTGGCAAGAATCCAGTTAGCCATGTGGGTAAAATATACAACATTCTTGCCCACTTAATAGCAAGGGATATTGCAGAAGAGGTTGAAGGTGTCCAGGAAGTATATGTGAGAATCCTCAGCCAGATCGGGAAACCTATTGACGAACCTCTTGTGGCGAGTATACAAGCTATTCCAAAACCAGGTTACAAAGTCGAACAATTTGAAAGACAGACACACGAGATAGCAGATGAGTGGTTAGCAAATATAACAAAAATCCAAAAAATGATATTAGAAGACAAAATCAACGTCTTCTGATTTAACTTATGCTTCCTTTCATCTTTTTCTGCATAAGAATTCTCAAGATCCTAGCTTCCTCAAGCATTAGTTTCTCCTTTTGTTTTTTAATAATTTCAAGCTTTCTTTGCAACAATTTGTCATCTTTCATCAAGCAATCACCAGAAAATATATGGATTCATCATTTAAAAATTTTCGTTTAATGCCTATTCAATAATCGACAATTAACGTAAAAAAGCATATCTTTAAAAACCTTAAGTTAATAAATCATGATAGAGGTGTGAGAAAATGCTCATAGCTGTGAGTGGGACACCGGGAGTTGGAAAGACCACCGTAGCAAAACTCCTTGCAGAAAAAATGGGTTATGATTATGTTGATTTGAGAGAATTTGCTCTTAAGCATGGAATTGACAAGATAAGAGGAGATGAGTTGGAGATCGAGGTTGATAAACTTGCATATTATGTAAAGGAAAAACTAAACAATCGGAATGCTGTATTAGACGGACACTTAAGCCATCTAATGCCAGTAGATCAGATTATCATACTCCGTGCACATCCCAAACTCATTGGAGAGCGGTTAAAAGGAAGAGGATACAGCAAGGAGAAGATAAGTGAAAACGTGGAAGCTGAACTTGTTGATGTGTGCCTTTTAGAAGCCCTTGATGAGAATGAAACTATTATAGAAGTAGACACTACTGACAAAAAACCCGGGGAAGTGGTTAGTGAGGTCTTGAGTTTACTGGAAAGAGGAATAAAAAGAAGGGTAGGTATTGTGGATTGGAGTAAAGTTTATGATGACATAATCCCATATCTCAATCTTGGAGGTGATGATGAATGGGTCTAGGCATGTGGCTAAGAACCGGAGTGCTTATGGCATTTCTAACCGGTCTCTTAATGGCAATAGGGTATGTTCTGGGTAACGAAACTGGTATGATGTTTGCTTTCATGTTCGCATTAGTGATGAATTTCTTCAGCTACTGGTATAGTGACAAGATCGTCTTAACCTGGTATCGAGCAAGAATTTTAGAGGAAGATGAAGCTCCTGAGCTTTATGAGATAGTGAGAGGATTGGCTCAGGAAGCCGGAATCCCCACTCCCAAGATTGCAATTGTGCCAACTGAAACACCAAATGCATTTGCCACAGGAAGAAACCCAAAAAATGCTGTGGTGGCAGTAACTCAAGGACTTTTGAGGATATTAAACAAAGACGAACTTGAAGGAGTTATAGCTCACGAGTTAAGTCACGTCAAAAACAGGGATGTCTTAATTCAAACTTTGGCCGCTGTTATGGCTGGGGCAATAATGATGGTGGCAAGATGGGCCGGATGGATGCTCTGGCTTGGAGGGTTTGGAGGAAGAGATAGGGATGAGAGTGCAGGTAGCGCATTAGGTGCAATACTCCTAATAGTTTTGGCTCCAATAGCGGCAATGCTTATTCAGATGGCAATAAGCAGAGCAAGGGAATATCTGGCAGATGAAACGGGAGCAAAGATAAGCGGAAAACCATGGGCGTTAGCAAGGGCCCTTGAGAAGATTGAATATGCTGTTTCAATGAGGCCTATCAAAAACGGTAATCCAGCAACGGCTCATATGTTTATAATAAACCCATTTAGAGGAGTCAGCTTTGCAGAGCTGTTCTCTACACACCCGCCAACACAGAAGAGAATTGAAAGGCTTAGGAAGATTGCAGAAAATATGGGAATTGCCTTTTAATTTCATTTCCAATTTTCTTGAAATTATCGAAAGGGATTTATATTTACGTGTGGTACTTTTATTTGGGATAACAATGAGGAAATTGATTCCACTGGTTGTTATTGGAATAACACTTTTCTCGGCTTACTATGTCACTACACTTAAAGATAGTTCCCAAACCTGGAGTGAAGAGGACTTATATCTCTGGCGGGTGAAAATTGAACGCCTAGCAGCAAATTCGAGCTATGGAAT
>Ga0180298_1000358_pt1 | contig 11005 bp, 7 predicted proteins | sample GuaBasSediGuay13_FD_121800 | JGI IMG/M metagenome (GOLD analysis project Ga0180298, IMG submission 121800) | Subseafloor sediment microbial communities from Guaymas Basin, Gulf of California, Mexico - Guay13, Core 4488-10 , 4-6 cm | ecosystem: Environmental > Aquatic > Marine > Hydrothermal vents...
TCACAGAGTACCACAGAGTGCCACAGAGAATCAGTCTTTGATATTTTATGGGAGAATGAGCCTTCAAAACACCTAACAATCAATCCGTTCAATCCCCTGATCAGTTGTACTGATTGCTAGAAGTTTCATGCTGGTTTTTATTTTTAACGCAAGAGGCGCAAGAGGCGCAAGAGGCGCAAGAGACGCTATTCTTTCTCTTAACGTATCTTTAGCGTCTTTAGCAATTAGCAGTCTGAATTAGAAACCTTGTCCAGAATGTCCGATATATGTCCGATAACGTCATTTTTGTCCGATATATAACGATACTTGTCCGATATGAACCAAAAACAGCAATCACTCCTCACATTACTGAAAACATTCAGCCATCCAGCAGCTATCTCAGAACTGTCGGAAGAACTGAATGTATCTGATAATGTATCGGAGCGCACTATTCGTCGTCATTTACAACAGCTAATTGAATTGGGTTTTGTTGAGTCGCAAGGTAAAAACAAAGGGGTACGGTATTTTCCGGTTTCTACGGGAGAAAACCTGCCAGTTAGTCACCTTGATAGCCGTGGCTTTATTTTTACAGCAGAAAACCAGACTATCATTGATCAAATACGCCAACCTTTGATCAAGCGTGATCCCTGTAGCTACAATGCAGATTGGTTAGAAGCCTATCAACCTAACCAGACTTACTATTTATCTTTAGAACAACGTCAGCTTTTGCACCAGCAAGGCAAACCATTAATGGATGAATTGCCAGCTGGAACTTATGCTCGCAAAATTTTCAATCACTTGTTAATCAACCTGTCTTATAACTCCGCACGGTTAGAAGGAAATACCTATACCTTCGCAGAGACTGAAAAATTATTATTGGAAGGCAAAACAGCGGCAAACAAACTGGATATGGAAACAGTGATGCTCCTTAATCATAAAGAAGCAATCCGGTTTTTGGTGGACGGTATCAATCGGTTGGAAATTAATATTGATAATATCCGCACATTGCATTATTTATTAGCCGATGGCCTGATTCAATCAGAAGAAGCAGGGCAAATCCGTGATACAGGTGTCAGGATATCCTTATCAAGCTATATCCCATTGGAAGGAAAACAACGACTCACAACCCAGTTCAATCGTATTATTTCCAAAGCTCGGCAAATACAGGCACCTTATGAACAAAGTTTTTTCTTATTGGTACAGCTTTCCTATCTACAAGCCTTTATTGATGTCAACAAACGAACTGCGCGGCTTACCGCGAATATTCCCCTAGTTCGGCATAACCTGGTTCCGGTTTCATTTAATGATATCGCAATTGATGATTACATCTCAGCACTTATTTCATGCTATGAACTCAACAAAATTGAGCCATTGGCACAGCTTTATGTCTGGTCCTATCTACGCCGTTGTAAGCATTACGAAACACGCGCAAAATCATTAGGGATTGATACCTTACGAGTCAAATACCGTCAACAACGTCGTCAACTTATTGCCAATATTATTACACAAAAATTATATGACTCGGCACAAGAGGAATATATCAACACTTATCTCAAAGAAAAGGTACCTGAAAACGATCAGGAAAAATTTGTAGCCGATTTACAGCATGATCTGAATACATTGGCCCCATATAATATTGCGGGGCTGGGGATTACACAAAAAGAATTGGAAGAATGGCAGAAAGGAAATAGACGTAGGAATGCGCCATGTAGGGTGGGTAAGTTGCCCACCATCCTCATTAAAAAGTTTGTTACCGCGCTAATATTATTTATAACGCAAGAATGTCTGTTCAAAATATAAAGTGACGAATAGAAATTTTACGGGGCATCGCAAAACTAATCCAAACAAACCTTCTCCAACCATTTTAGCGCGTGGCAATGGTAAAGGGGGAGTCGTTGCCATCCAACATCCAAACAATCATCGCAGAATGTCGGTACGTGAATCGGCAATTATTCAAACTTTTCCACTGGATTTTGAATTTTTTGGCAACTTGGGTTCAATGTACCGACAAGTCGGTAACGCGGTGCCCGTGTTATTTGCTAAACAGATTGCACAAGAATTTAATCAATCTTTTTTTGCTACCCCACCATTTCACGCGCGCCGCGAAGCGAAGCGAAACGAAGAGCGTGAAATACATAAAAGTTGTGTTATGATCGCGTATAGTATAAAAACAGATTATTGGATTCCCTGATTGATACTTTTGCAAAACTCAAGTTTGGATTCCAATTTTTTTCTAAAATGTAACACTATAGCGTTTCCAGATTGAATAAAGTACACCTTGAAAAACGCAAAATAACATGCATTCCAAATGCAAAATAAATTTGCAACGACAATCAAATTTGTACTGACAGAAAATCGGGAAACGCTATAATCGACAACACACTCATTATGACTGAACTCATCACGGCATTATTCCTCGACATTATTTTCGTCGTAGGCGTATTTGCATTACTGTCTTATATTGGTTTGTATTTTATGCAAGATAAAATACTGTTTGAGCAACCGCCACTTCAAATTGACACAGAAAACTGGATTAGCGAAACCTATCCTGATTCTGAGATCAAAATCACAACGGATAATGGAATTCAACTACAGGGTTGGTTACTCAAAAAATCGCACCCCGAAAAAATGCCCTTGATAATTTATTTTGGGGGTCATAATCAGGAAGTATCAGGGATGGCATACCATTTTGAACGTTTTGTGGATTGCTCGTTTTTGCTGATCAATTATCGAGGTTACGGTTTAAGTGAAGGCCAACCTTCTGAAAAAAACCTGTTTAAGGATGCCGAAACGATTTACGATAAAATCATTCAAAGGCAAGACATTGATCCCAACTTGATTATTGCGATGGGATGGAGTTTAGGTAGTGGAATTGCAATCCATTTGGCAGCACACCGCCCTTTGAAAGGTGTTATTTTAGCTTCGCCGTATGATAGCCTCATTCGTCTGGCACAACATCATTTTCCTTTTTTTCCCATGAAATTACTCCTCAAAAATCCGTTTAATGTTATTAGCTTGGCACCTTTAATAACAACACCGATGTTAGCTTTAATAGCCCAAGAAGACACCCTGATTCCGCCGAGTCATTCCTATCGTCTTGCCAACAACTGGGGAGGTTTCCATGAAATTCAACAGATTGAAAATGCTAAGCATCACAACATTTTAGACAACGAAATCTATTGGAATGCGATTAGGCGTTTTTTAGTGCGTTTAGTCTCGACAACGGCCCAAACCTGATTTTCAAAACCTCTATTGGAAAATAAACAGGGCGAACACGCAGGTTCGCCCCTACATTGCCCCCGTAGGGGCGAACCTACGTGTTCGCCCAATTCTAAAATTAATCTATTACAAAACATGTTTTCTATTACAAAAAAACACATCCAAGCCTACTACCAAGAACAAGCCGCATTTGAGCGCGTAGAGCAAGCGCACGAAGGCACTGTCAAAATTATTCTTCGATGGCATCCTAATATAAATAATAAATATTACGCCACCAGTACGTCCAAAGGCCTCAATTTTTTGTGTCACACATTAGTGCCTTTGACACGGGTATTTTTTCTAATGGCACCACGCACGAGAGAAATGTCGGCAGGGCGGTGTCTCGGGGACAAACTTTTTTTGATGAAACGCTTGCCAACAAATTAATAGTGTGTTTTAATCTGCATCCCTTTCGAGGGCATCTAATATATATAAATAATAAGTAGATATACATATAGGGATTATTGGTATCAAACCCAAGTACATCAGAAGGCGTTAAAGAGTGCTTTAAAGTAGATAAGTACTGAAGCACAAATAAACAGGTATTTTACCGCAAGGGGCATCTTCTTGGTTGTTTCTTTTAATTAAAATACCTGAAAATTTATGGTTCAGTACTTAGTGAAAAACGCGGGACACGATCAATGATGTGATGATTTTAGGCGATTGGTTTGATCAATGGACTTATGTGCCAATGCCATATCGTATCGGGCAGACACGCAATGAAGCCCCTACCAAACATAGCAAAATGACGGTTTTGTAGGGGCAGCCCTTGCGTGTTCGCCCAGGCGAAGGTGGCATTGGCTTATGCGCCCTCTTATTAATGCTATGCCTGATATTGCTAAGATCATGATTGACAACGCTTTTCACGAAACTGCAAGATGGCAGCGGTGATTTTCTTTCAGTCATGGAAAGCATTTGCGGCAAACGGCTGTTTGTTAATGGCAACCCTGATCTGCTAGAAAACTATTCAAGCACAATGCCCGATTCATCGTTATGGGCCATACCCATGTCCCTACCTTGCTTCATTAGTGAGGGAAAAGTGTATATGAACAGTGGTTGTGCTTCTGTCCCGGATATGAATAGCGGCAAGCCTAACCTTCGTTTCGTTGAAGTAACCGAAACGGATAAAGTCGATTTGACAACCAGAAAATTGTTGATTACCAGACTGGAAATGTGACAAGTGGAAAATCGGTAAAGGTAGATTGGTGAGTTTGTAGGTTGGGCGTCGTTCCTCAACCCAACAAAACGGGAGTTGTGAGTGAAGTTTGATTTTTAAGCCTTTTTCTCATGATTCTCTTAAAGGTGTGACACTGGAACGTCACAGTATGTATTTCCAACGAAGACGTTGGGAAGGATAATAAAATTGATTAATCGCTACGGATAAGTCAAAATCAATAACTCGCTCTTTGATTTATCCGTCGTTTTATCGAGTGGGTAAAGTTTTTTTAAAAAAAATAATTATCCAGAATCAATTGGATTTTTGAAATATTGACAAATCATTTAGGATTATTTTGAATGGTATTCATTCTGAAACTCTAAGTGAAACAGGTGGAGTAGTTGCCTTGTACCAAAATGCAAGGAAACCTAGAACGAAATTCCGAATTTTTGGATGGAGGCTAGAAATAGAATCCTATGAATAATGGAGGACAAAAAAATGTATAAATATTGCCAGGCAATATTAAAGGCATGTTTATATGTGTTAGTTATCAATGTCGCTAATATAACATTTGCGTATTCAGACAATTCTAATGTCTATGAATTCTTTCCTGAATTAGACTTGAAATCCGCCAAAACTGAGAGTGAAATAAATCACAATTGGGAACGTAGGATTGAAGGAGAATTCTTGGGTGTCGATGACATTAAGATTAAATATGTCTCAATCCGCAATGAGGATGAAAAAGGGGCTGTTGTTATCTCCAGTGGACGTACTGAAAGTTACATCAAGTACAAGGAGCTTATCTCTGATCTTGGCAAACAAGGTTATTCGGTTTACATTCACGATCATCGTGGGCAAGGTTTTTCTGGTAGAATGACAGAAAATCTGGAAATGGGTCATGTTTGGGATTTTGATGATTACATAAAAGATTTAAAGACGTTTTATACGAGCAACGTTACACAAAAGGAACATAAGAAGACATTTCTGCTCGCTCATTCAATGGGAGGTGGAATAGCTGCTTTATATCTAGAAAGGTATCCCAATGATTTTGATGCCGCCGTTTTATCGTCTCCAATGCTTGAACCATCAACTAAGATAATATACTCAGATGAAATCGTATGTGATCTAGTTGGGATCACCAGTCGAATCCGAAATTTCTTTATCTGGGCTTTTGGATGGGAGCCTAGATATATTGTTAGTCTTAAAGATGAGGGTTACCACAATATTCCTTTTCAGAACGAGAAAGGGGAGAAAGAACACGAACTGACTCATAGCCAGATACGGTATAAAATCTTCCGAGATTTATATGAGGCTAATCCAACCGTCAAATTGGGCAAACCAACGAGCCATTGGGTGGCTTATGCTTGTGATGCGGCAAAAGAAGCACGAAATAACGCTGATAAAATAGTCATACCCGTTTTAGTTTTACAGGCGGGTTTAGATACATCAGTCACAGCAAAGGGTCAGAATGAATTTTGTAAGAACCTCAAAGCCGGGGGTAAAAATGAATGTGATGGTGGCCGTCCGTATGTGATAGAAGGTGCCTTTCATGAGTTGTTTATAGAAACAGACAAATACAGAAGGCCAGCTATTACCAGAATATTTGATTTTTTCAATAGGCAATACTTAGAAGCAGAATAGGGGCTAAGGTGTTGATTTTGAGTTTTAAAAGAAATTCCTGTTCGATTCGAGCGGGGATTTCTCCATGACTCAAAATTGTGGTCAATTTTCTGAGTCCAAGCTTTAGCTTGGCATAAGCACAAACTAAAGTTTGTACTCACACCGGATAATTTACAGCAAGAATTAGTTTATAGCGTTTCCCGATCTCATGACGTACAAATTATTTGACTGAAAAATTTATTTTGCGGCCCTCTGTTCGTTCCAAATTTATTTTGCGGCCCGTTTTTCGTTCCTTGTTATTTTGTGGCCCTCTGTTCGTTCCTTGTTATTTTGTGGCCCTCTGTTCGTTCCAAATTTATTTTGCGGCCCTCTGTTCGTTCCAAATTTATTTTGCGGCCCTTTGTTCGTTCCAAATTTATTTTGCGGCCCTCTGTTCGTTTCAAATTTATTTTGCGGCCCTTTGTTCGTTCCAAATTTATTTTGCGGCCCTCTGTTCGTTCCAAATTTATTTTGCTGCGGTTAGATTTTCTTGATATGAGTGTACGGTATTCAATCGGGAAACGCTATATATTGTAAATGGTTTTGTTATTGCCATTCTTTGCTTTCGGGAATACATTGGATTTATGAACGTCTGTTCAAAAAAGTTACGAATCCAGAGTCATAGGGTCATAGGGGTTTTGAATTTTTATAATCAATTGATTAATATAATTTTGTCGCGCGAGTTCAATTCAAAATGACTGATGGTTAACTTGACAATGTCACATCTTGGACGCTCCCTCCGTTTTTTTCCAAACTCAAGTTTGGACTCCAAACGAAGCAAACGGGGTTTTTGGAGTTCAAACTTTTGGATGCAAAGTGTCCAATTGTTCACAGTTTAGATTTAACATATTGTTAAATAAAGGTTTTTTAAAAACCCCGAACACCTATGCGTTCAGAGTATAGTTTGTCAATTCGTTGTACTAAATAGAAAGTGCAAAAAAAAGGCCCTTGTGTCATCACGACGCAAGGGCCTTTTTTTTTGATGTCAACCGTACAACGAATTTTAAATTCAACCACGAATACATACGAAAGGGTTTATTCGTGGTGGTTTTTTGAATTCGTGTACTCTTCTATTCATTGTACTCTGGTTCCAACTGCCGACACGGGCTTAAGGAATCGTCACAAAATAAATTGGAGATTTATTGTTTCAGAATTTCTTATGGGCGAACACGCAGGTTCGCCCCTACAACATATCGGGTCGTAGGGGCGAACCTGCGTGTTCGCCCTTTATCCACTGAATCTGGCTTCAACGGTAGACTTGCAATTTAAAGAAGAAATTAAAGAAAAAAATCGGATTTTCGCTTATCTTAAAATAAAACTCAGTGTTCAAGTTTTTTCCACCTTGTTCTATAACGGAAAGCGATTGCTTATAATAAAGAATAAGTACTGGGCAAAGTGTAAGAGCATAAGTCTCACCCTCATTCAGAAAGCCGCATTTCTATTTTCCCACTATATAAAAGACAATAACTACAAGGATTACTTATAATAAAAGATAAGAGCATCTCAAAGTTAAACGAAATGCACTATTGCCAGAGGCAGTCTGTTCATCCACTTTAGATTAATGTTTTATTATCCTTTATTTTTTATTATCCTTTATTATAAGCAATCCTTGTCGTTATAAGAAAATGGTAAAAAACGTGATCATCAAGTAAAAGGTGCATGAATACTCATAATGTATGAGCGTCTGAAAGCGGCTAATGATAATAATCTATTAATTCAATCCAAAACATGTTTTCTATTACCAAAAAATACATCGAAGCCTACTACCAAGAACTCAAAACATTTGAGCGCGTAGAGCAAGCGCACGAAGGCACTGTCAAAATCGCTTTTCAACATCTGTTGGAAAATATAGCGAAACAATCGAAATGGGTACTCACGCAAGAAAATACCTTAAAAAGAGGCCAAAAGTGTATCCGTTTAGATGGCGTGCTATTTGATGAGGCTAACTTACCGCGCGGTTATTGGGAAGCTAAAGATACTCAGGATGACTTAAGCAAAGCTGTTCAAAAAAAGCTTTATACCGATAATTACCCTGATGATAATATTATTTTTCAGGCCCCTGATCGCGCTATCCTCTATCAAAATGGGCGAGAAGTTTTAGATGTCTCTTTAAATGAACCCGATAATCTGCTCAAAATCTTAGATCAGTTTTTTAACTTCCAACGCCCAGAATATGAGCGATGGGATTTGGCGGCAGATGAGTTTAAAAGTAGGGTGCCTAAGTTGGCGAAAAAGCTGTTAGTGTTGATTCAATCTGCCCGTGTTGATGATAAGCCTTTTGAAAAGGCGTTTAACGCTTTTGCCGATCAATGTCGTCAAGCGATTAATCCGAATTTGGCTTTGGCTGCGATTGAGGAGATGTTGATTCAGCATTTGTTGACGGAACGCATTTTTCGCAACATTTTCAAACATCCTGATTTTTCTAAGCGCAATATCATTGCGCGTGAAATTGAGAATGTGATTGATAAACTGACGGCTAAATCATTCAATCGTGATGCTTTTTTCGATGAACTCAAATACTTTTATAAGGCTTTAGAGGATGTCGCCGCGACGATTGACGAGTATAGTTATAAACAGCATTTTTTAAACACCGTTTATGAGCGGTTTTTTCAAGGCTTTTCAGTCAAAGTGGCGGATACGCATGGGATTGTGTACACCCCGCAGCCGATTGTTGATTTTATGGTGAAATCGGTTAATGAGATTTTAGACAAGGAGTTTGGAAAGTCTTTAGCGAGTCAAGGGGTGCATCTGCTTGATCCGTTTGTCGGAACGGGTAATTTTATTGTGCGGATTATGCGAGAGATAGCCGCTGAAAGTCGTCTGGATTTGAGTTATAAATATGCTCATGAACTGCATTGTAATGAGGTGATGTTGTTGCCCTATTACATCGCTTCTCTGAATATTGAGCATGAGTTTTTGGATTTAATGGGCGAATATCAGCCTTATGAGGGGATATGTTTAGCCGATACGTTTGAATTGGCTGCGGGGATACAATCTGAACTGTTTGCGCCAGAGAATACTGAACGGGTGAAAAAACAGCAAGTGGCTGATTTATTTGTGATTATTGGTAATCCACCTTATAATGCGGGACAAATTAACGAGAATGATAATAATAAGAATCGCAAGTATCCGGTGATTGATGGGCGAGTTAAGGAAACTTATAGCAAAGATTCTAAAGCGACTTTGAGAAATGCTTTAGCCGATCCGTATGTTAAGGCGATTCGCTGGGCTTCGGATAGGATTGGGGATGAAGGCATTGTGGCATTTGTGACTAATAATAGTTTTTTAGACAGTATCGCTTTTGATGGAATGCGTCAACATTTAGGGCAAGATTTTTCGTCTGTATATCTGCTCGATTTGGGCGGTAATGTGCGGAAAAATCCCAAATTGTCTGGCACAACACATAATGTTTTTGGTATTCAAGTCGGTGTCAGTATCAATTTGTTGGTTAAGAAAAAGGAGATTAAAAACACTGAGATTTTTTATGCGAGTGTTGCTGAAGATTGGCGTAAAGAGGCTAAATATAGCTATTTAGATGAAAAACAACAAGTTAGTCAAGTTCAGTGGAAAATAATTGCCCCTGATAAAAAACACACTTGGCTAACTGAAGGCTTGCATTCTGAGTTTGATGAGTTTTTGCCGTTAGGCACTAAAGAAGCTAAAAAGACTAAAGAAGCTAAAAAGGCTAAAGAGGCTGAGGGGGTTGTTTTTAAGACTTATGGGCGAGGTGTATTAACTTGTCGTGATGCTTGGGCTTATAATTTCAATCAAGAGGTGCTTGCTAATAAGATGCAAGGAATGATTGAGGTTTATAATGAGCAGGTTGATAAATGGCAAGACTGGTTAAACGATGATAAGAACCAAGCTATTTTTTCTAAATTAACGAAAAATGAGCAAAATGCTAAAATTGATGATTTTGTTCTGTATGATGACAGTCAAATGAGTTGGGATGGTACTTTAAAAGGTGACTTAAAGAAAGGGAAAAAAGCTCTTTTTTCTCTTGAGAAAATGAGACAGTCTTTGTATCGTCCTTTTACCAAATCCAATCTTTTTTTTGATAGGATGCTCAATAACAGTATTTATCTTTTTCCCAAATTCTTTCCCACACCCAGCACTGAAAATCGGGTGATTTGGATAAAAGTGGGGTCAGATTGGCCTATGTTTGCTCTAATGGCAAATATTATACCTGATTTACTTCCTCAAGGTGGTTCTCAATGCTTCCCCTTTTACACCTACAAAGAAGACGGCACCAATCGCACAGAAAACATCACCGATTGGACATTAACCCATTTTCACAACCACTACCAAGACACCAGCATCACGAAATGGGCAATATTTCACTATGTCTATGGTTTATTACATCATCCCAGTTATCGTGAAAAATACAAAGCGAACCTCAAACGAGAACTTCCTCGTTTACCAATGGCACCCGACTTTTGTGCCTTTTCAAAATCAGGGGAAAAACTGGCCAATTTACATCTTAACTATGAAGATCAAGCACCTTATCGGCTCAAGCTGATTGAAAATTCAAAAGTGCCATTTAGTCTCAAAGTCGATAAAATGAGATTGTCGAAAGATAAGCGGCAATTGAAATATAACGATTTTCTGACATTGGATGGGATACCAGAGAGCGTATTTGAGTATAAATTGGGTAATCGCTGTGCTTTGGATTGGGTGATTGATCAATATCGGGTTAAAGTGGATAAGCGGAGTGGGATTGTCAATGATCCGAATCGGCAGGATGATGAAAAGTACATTTTGGAATTGGTGAAAAAGGTGATTACCGTCAGTTTAGAAACGCTGAAAGTGATTGAAACGTTGCCGAGTTGGAAAAATTGAAATAACTAACATACCGGTTTTTTAAAACCGGTATTAACATTAATTAATAGTCTACTACCAAACATGTTTTCTATTACCCAAAAAAACATCCAAGCTTACTACCAAGAACTCAAA
>Ga0180298_1000361_pt1 | contig 10989 bp, 9 predicted proteins | sample GuaBasSediGuay13_FD_121800 | JGI IMG/M metagenome (GOLD analysis project Ga0180298, IMG submission 121800) | Subseafloor sediment microbial communities from Guaymas Basin, Gulf of California, Mexico - Guay13, Core 4488-10 , 4-6 cm | ecosystem: Environmental > Aquatic > Marine > Hydrothermal vents...
AACACGTGAATTGCCAATTATGATACCGTGGGCGCCGTGATCTCTCAGTTTCTTAACGAGAATATCCTCTCTGTCCATCTGTCTGAAGGAGTCCATCAGAATAACGAGGGCGTTGTTCCCAAGGAATTCCATAACACCTCGGGTTAATCTGCCGAAGAAAGGATTTGTTATATCCGGAACAACAAGTCCTACAGTCAGTGTTGCCCCAGAAACCATGCTTCGGGCGTGATAATTTGGAGTGTATTTCAACTGCTCAACAACCGACAAAATTTTCTTCCTCTTTTCAGCACTGATGCGTCCTTTCCCACTCAATGCCCTTGACACGGTTGATACAGAAACACCAGTTATTCTTGCTATGTCTTTTAGTGTAGCCAAGAGTCTCACCCCTCCGTTTCTTCACATTTCTTCTGGAATGCCGAGCTCCTTGAGCGTGTTGCGAAGCCATGTAACGGATTTTTCAAGAAGAGGGCCTCCCTGTCCTTCACACTCGATACTCAATACACCAGAATAACCCGTATCTCTCAGAATTTTGAGGATCTCCTTGATATTCTCGGCATTGACTCCCTCACCAACAGCGGAATGACTGATACCAATGCCCGTGTCATGACCTCGCATCGCTGCGGCTAAGCTTTTAGAAACATCCTTTACGTGTACGTGCTTTATTCTTTTCACAAAGCGCTTGCAGAATTCTACAGGATCTTGGCCCGCGATGAAGCTGTTGCCTGTATCGAGGTTGAGACCAAGCCTTTCACTATCTACAAAGTTGAGCATCTTTTCGAGCAAATCCGGATTCGTTGTGAAATAGCCGTGCACTTCTATATTGATGTTAATTTCGTATAGTTCAGCCGTCTCAACGATAGTTCCATAAGCTCTTTTCATCAGTTCAAGAGCTTGCTCGTCTGTAAGGCCTTGTGGTTTCTTCAATCCATCCGTTGTTGCTATATTCGGGCATCCAGCAATTTTCGCCCAGGGTATAGACTTCAAAACATATTGAACTCCGTAGTACAAACCATTTTCACCAGATAACGGGTAAGCTGAGTCAATTTGAGAGAATTTGACCCCGTACTTTTCCATCAAAATCCTCATTTTCATTGGATCCTCGCTCAATGAAATGTGCGGAAAGTAGCCCAAACCATGAATCCATGAAACTCCCTCGATAACCCCTGCTTCAATGTTGTGGATATCGTGCTCCTGAGCCCAGGCAAGAGCCTTTTCAAAATTGAACACAGCGGAGTTAAACGCATCTGTGTGGAATCCTATCTTCATGTTCGTATCCCTCCCTCTTAAAGGTTTCTCACAATCTCTTCTCGTTCTCTGAAATAATCAACGGAATCTCTTACGAGCTGGTCCATGACATCTGTCTTACAAGGTTGAGTTGATAAAACATAAGGATCTGCATAAGGTCCAAGCGGTTCAAATGTGATGAATCTGTTTCCTTGATTCATTCCCACCAGATAGGCAGCCATTATTACCACATCCACGTTCATCATGCCCTTACCGGGAGCATCACGGTTGCTGTCGGCAACATGCAGATTTACAAGCCGCGATCCACACCTTAGAATCGCATCTCCTACGTGAGACTCCTCATTCAACATGTGATATGTGTCGGCATTTATGTGAGCAATGCCGGGGTGATCAACAGCTTCAATATACTGAAGGGCTTCGTCCACAGTATGAACAAGACTTACTTCCGCGGATCGTATAGGCTCCACTACGGCTTTTATGCCTGCTTTTTGAAAGTCATCTCCACAACGTCTCAAAGCTTGTGCGCTTCGCGTAAACTCCCGATCATCTACGGCGCGAGTTCTTCCAACCGCGCTCGGTACGACAATGAAGTAGCTTCCTTCCACCGCCTTTGTGAATTGTATTTCCTGCTTTACATATTTCACGGCATTATCTTGAATCTGAACATCAGAGCTGGCTAAATCACGGTCTAAAGGAAATAATCCACATACTCCAGACACGGTGAATCCATGTCTTTCAATGACCTTCGTGACAGTTTCTGGATCTTGTGATGGATCGCCCTTGAGTTCAACATAACTTAATCCTGCTTTTTTAAGCCTTATCAGCGATTGTTCTAAGGGCTCGATTCCAAACATCCAAATACTCCACGAAAGCTTCAGCTTCGAAGCGAATTTATCTGGATTGCACCGCTTTGCGGTGAGATACTGCTGTCGTATCGCTTGATCTCTTTGTTCAAAATTCTGAAGTTTCATTCCTTTTGCCCTCCTGTCCCAATGCTTAATCGGGTTTTCTAACCGAAAAATGCCCTTTTCTATAGGAGCTAAGAACACTCACAGCAAGAGAGGCTATTATCAAAATACCGAATGTTACCTCTTGAAAATACGGATTCACACGCATCATGTTCAAAGCATTAGATATTATTCCCATTAATAAAACACCGAAGAATGTACCCATGATATTGCCCTTTCCTCCTGTAAGGGGTGTACCGCCAATAACGACAGCTCCTATGGCCTTCAGTTCTATGCCACTACCCGTCGATGGCTGTGCAGCGCCAATTCTGGAAAGCAGAACAATTGCTGCAATACCCACAAAAAGACCATTGAGCAGAAACGTTGTTAGCTTGCTCCAAGTTACGGAAATACCCGAAAGATATGCCGCTGATGGGTTGCTTCCAACAGCATAGATTCTTCTTCCAAGTTTCGTATACGATAAAATAAAATGAACCACAAAATAGGCTACAATGCTGATGATAAAGCTCAAAGGCAAAATGTTCCACAAACGTGTTGTACCAATTGTTTCAAATTTTCCATAAATTGTCTGAAATGAACCTTTTGTAATCGCCAGCGCGATCCCCCTGAACACGCTTGTGAAGGCAAGAGATGTTATGAAGGAGGGCGCTTTGAACACTCTGGATGTGGCCCCTACAAGAAAACTGTTAAAAATGGTTATAACAACCCCCACTACTACTGGTAGAAAGTAGCCCCAATCTGATCTAATCATCATGGCTGTTACACAGGAGGCTAATCCAATGCTGGCACCCACAGAAATATCTATTTCACCGGAAATTAGAAGCATTGTCATTCCAGAAGAAATTATCCCCAAAACCGCAATTTGTTCCAGTATATTCATGAGGTTGCTGGTTGTGAAGAATCTAGGATTAATCATGCCAGTTATAATGGCAAGGGCTATCTCAACCATTACTAGGAAGAACCACTGATTCTTATATATGGGTTTCTTCGCTTTAGCAATTCTTTTTGGTTGAGTGGGTGAGTCACTGTGTTTTCTTTGGTTTCCCATTGGTCTTAGTCCCTCCCATTTTAGGATCTACACCAACAAAATGTCTTATTAAATCTTCCTCACGAACTCCAGAATTTTCTAAAATATCAACAAGGCAACCATCGCGCATGATAACTATCCGATCACTGAGTGAAAGAAGTTCAGGCATGTCTGATGACACCATTATGATGCTTTTACCGTTTTCCACGAGATGTGTCATGAGTTCATATATTTGTTCCTTTGCGCCTACATCTACACCCTTTGTCGGTTCATCGAAAATGTAAAGAACCGCGTCGTCCAACAGCCATCTTCCAATGATAACTTTTTGCTGATTACCTCCTGAAAGCTCTTCGATTTTCTGATCATCATCGGCAACTGAAATGGACAGTTTGTCTATCATATCTGCTGTGAGTAATCTTTCAGATTTTCTATCTATAATTGGGCCTCTGAAGACCTCATTGTGTACGAGAGCAGTGTTCTCAATAACGTTTCTTCCAGTGAGCACCCCATATTTTCGTCTGTCTTCAGTTATGAGACAAATTCCAGCACGTATAGCATCTCTTGGAGATCGTATCTTTACAGACTTACCGTTCAAAATGATCTCGCCGGAATCAGGCTTGTCTACCCCAAAAATCAAACTTACCATTTCACTCCGACCAGAACCTACCAAACCACCGATTCCAAGTATTTCTCCTTTTCGCACACTAAAACTCACTTCTTCAACGACTCCCGACTTCGCCATGTTCCTTATTTCTACTTGCACATCTCCTATTGGAACGTTCTTCTTAGAGTAAAACATTGAAGCATCTCTACCTACCATCTTTCTAATGACCATCTCCACATCTATCGACGATATATCATAAGTTCCCATATCTTCACCATCTTTAAGGATAGTTACTCTATCTCCTATCTCAAATATCTCATCAAGGTAATGGGATATGTAAACAATGCCAATACCCTGATTTCTGAGATTCCTTATTATTTCCATAAGAGCCTCGGTTTCTTGAAGTCCCAAGGAGCTGGTCGGCTCATCCATAATGATTATCTTGGAATCTCGGTGCAGAGCCTTAACAATTTGGAGCATTTGTTTTTGTGAGGCTGAAAGTTCCTCTACCAATGAGCTTTCTGGCAAATCTATATGAAGAGCATCGATTGTTTCTTTGATTCTTTGAAACTGACGATACTTGTCTACAACGAATGGCAGGAAGCCAGTTTGTTCGCTTCCAAGAAAAACATTGTCAGCGACAGTGAGTGAATCGACGAGCTCAGCGTCTTGGTATATTGTTGATATTCCCAGCTCTATCGCCTTACGTGGATTCATTGATCTAATAAGATTACCATTTATGTATATCTCTCCGTCTTCCGGAGTAATAGCTCCAGACAAAACCTTTATCAGAGTTGATTTACCTGCTCCGTTTTCACCAACCAGACAGTGAACTTCGCCTCGCTTGAGATCAAAAGACACACTGTCTAATACCTTATGGGTACCATATATTTTTGTTATATTCTCCAACCTTACGAGTGTCTCTGAATCTGTCATAGATTGCCACCTCGCAATACCGTTTTAACTAAGCGGGGGCTTTGTTTAGCCCCCGCTTGTGAATATTAAAATCAATACAAGCCAAGCGCGTTATATTCAGGAAAGTAGGTTTTTGTCAGTTCAATCCACACTGGATCAATATCCCACGGAACAACCTTTGTCTTATCGTTGATTGTTTCCGGCGTTATCGGAGTGTTCGGCAAGAGTATCTGCTGATCTGTTTCAGTTATAAGACCCTGTGTATAGGCGTGCAGTGCAAGAAACGAAACAAAACCTTCCCAACCTGGAGATGTTGAAATAGAATACTTAATGCTCCCTTCTTTGATGAGTTCAATGCCATAAGGAGCGCCATTTGTGGAAATAACCTTGATAGGATTGTTGAGAAGACCGCGGGTCTTCAGCATTCTCACAACAGCAGCAGCCATCTCTTCATTGAAAATGAACAGCACAGAAAAGTCGTACCCGGACTCAATCAAATCCTGGGCCTGATCCACCGCAACTGTTGGCGTGTATTTTCCATCCCTGACAGCCACAATCTTATTTACACCAAGCTCTTCAACAAGTGGTTCGAATCTTTCACGAAACATTTGTACCGGAACATGTTCAAATAATCCCATAATCGAGGCTATGTTTTCACCAGGATAGTTTTCAGCGATATAGTGAGCGACATTCTCTGCCATGCCCTTCCAGTCAAAATCGATACACGCAACCACGTCGTCGTCGGAAGCCAGCACCTGTCCCACATTATCTGTCACAACTAATGGAATTCCGGCTTTGGCACACTCTCGAGCAGCTATGAAAGCACCATTCGGGTTAAATGAAAAGATGCACATGCCGTCTACACCCATGTTTACCAGTGTGTTGATGTTCGAAATTTCTTTTTCTGTGTCATAGTCGGAGTTGAGGACTACCACTTCAACGCCAGCCATCTCGGCTGCGTATTGGAAGCCCTCCACGTCCCTTCGATACCACGTGTCTGGTCCTGGTGTTACATAACCGTAAACGAGTTTCTTCCCAGCAAACAGCGTGAGACCGCTTAAAAGCAAAGCCGTCAAAACTGCCGAAACCAAAATTGTTCTGAACATTCGCATTGCAAACCCCTCCTTCTTGGAATCTGGAAAAACGCGCAAACGTTTGCTCACTAAACTACTTTACTATGACATATTCATTACTGCAAGATCAAAAATGCCATAACCAACTGTCCTTAGAATTGCTCATGCTCAATTACAGCATTATTTCTTGACCCTTCTATCATAATTGGCTAAAAGCTCACTATTACATACAATAAGAGCATTAGCGGAAGACTCAGAAAAAACATTTTAATAGGAAGGACAAAGCACAATGTGAAGTGTGTGTTAACATTTTACACGTTCTCATTTAGACAAACGTTTTCACATGAATGTTCTTTCATGAATTTCACTGTTTGAAGCAATATCTTTTTGGTGAAATTATCCTTGAGTTCAAATTCGAAACAGTGGCCACCTGTGGGATGAAGTTTCAGCTTTGATTGAACACCATGTTCACGAAGTTTCTTGAACATCTTCACTGATGATTTTGCCGGAACAATAGTATCTTTCAAACCATGTACAAGCATCGTTGGAATCATTCTGCTGCTTACCCATGAAATAGGGGAAAAGTATTCGTAGCTTCTTCTGTTTTTCTTAGGAAATTCCTTGACGATAGTGAGAGTAGAAAACCTTGCGAACAACGATGCAACTTCCATGTCCCATATATCCAGCAAATCGGCAGGTGAATACCACGCGACAACAGCGTTGATCCCTCTCAATTTCTCTTTCTGACCCATTTTTGAAAAGTAGGTCGCATAGAGTAAGGAAAGATGCCCTCCTGCGGACAAACCCATGAGTATCATTTGGTCCGGATTCAATTCAAGTCTCTTGGCGTTCTGCTGAATATAGCTCACGGCATCTGAATAATCCTTCATTATATCCCTAATATGACACCGATACCCATAGCGATAGTCCATGGTTGCCACCGCGAAACCGTGATAGTTCAAGAATCTATACCATGAAACGTTGTTGGGCTGGTTTCTAAAACCCGATATCCAACCTCCGCCGTGGGCGAAAATAACAACCGGAAATGGGACTTGTCCTGTGGTAGGGTAGTATATATCGATCTTATAAAGCTTTTTGTTCTCTCTTTTGTAGATTTTAGTGTAGGGACCAACAGATGATTTCTTAGAAACATCCAGCGGTAGTTTCCCAAAAAGAGTTTTCTTTATATTCTTGAAGTTCGCAAGCAAGATGAGCACCAAAGCAATAAAAAGATTCCAAACGGCAACAATCGGAACACTTACAAGAAACAGAAGCTTCAAAATTCTGATAATTCTCGCTTTGATGGCATTCAAACAAACCCTTCTCCCTCAAAGCAATGATACCATTGCTGAACGAATAGTTTGAAACGCAGGTGCAGGTATATCTGTGGCTTATCCCTTCTCAGCGCCTGAAACTATTCCAACACTAAAATATCTGAGGAGAATCGGGTAAAGTGTCAATATTGGTATAACGGTGATTATTATTATGGAAGCTTGAAGGCTCCTAAACGGCAAAGCCGTTTCTCCTTGAGAATACAGAACCGACTGAAGTGGTCCAAAGAGAGACGCCTTATCGGCACTTACTATAAATTGTCTGAGAAGCACTTGAAGTGGCCATTTATTTGGATCACTTAGATAAATCATGGGTTTAAAGTAATCATTCCAATGATATATGGCATAGAACAGCGAGATTGTTATCACACCTGGTTTGGCAAGCGGAACAGCTATTTTCCAGATACTTTTCCAATGACCTGCACCATCTATTTCTGCCGCTTCAAAAACGCTTTTTGGTACCCCCAAAAATAGATTTCTAAGCAGCATGGTGTAATAAACGTTTATAGCGCCGGGCAAAATGACAGACCAATAGCTGTTGATCAACCCCAGATTCTTGATCAACATGTAGTTGGGAATGATTCCAGGATTGAAAAGCATAGGAATTATTAGAAAAATAGTATAAGCTCTCTTGCCGAAAAAATCGCCTCTTGCGAGCACGTATGCTGTTATAATTGTGAGAAAGATATTTATGGCAGTGGCTACGACTGTAATATAGACGCTGTTGAAGAAAGCGCGCCGAACAAATGGAGTTTTTAACAAAGCGATATAAGTCCTAAGAGTCGGCTCCTTCGGCAAGATGGCTGTACCAGGTAACGAGGAAACATATTCAACATCTGTCAAGGAAACTGCCAGAAGGTTTAGAAATGGATAAAGCGTTGATACCATAACAAAGAGCAATATAAGGGCATTAAGTATTTGGAAAATGGACACTTTTTTATTCATTGTTCGTGCAACACCTCACCACAAGCTGCCTGTTTCGTATTTCTTTGCTATCTTGTTTGTTATTAAAACAAGAACCAAGCCTATAACTCCTTGAAACAGTCCTACCGCGGTTGCATAACTGTAGTTCATTTTTATGAGGCCTATTCTATACGCGTAAGTGTCTATAATGTCTGCCACACTAATCACGGAATCATTCATCATGTTGAACACTTGGTCGAATCCAGCGTTCATAAAAAATCCGATGTTGAGTATGAACACAGTAATCATAGTTCGAGCCAACTCTGGGATCGTTATGTGCAACGTTTGAGATAACTTTGATGCTCCATCAATTTCGGCTGCTTCATACAACTGAGGGTCTATATTCATAAGAGCAGCGGTGTACAGTATTGAATCCCAACCAGCGCTTCGCCATATCTCAGAGACTACTAAAACTCCTCTGAAATGTTTACTAGAAGTCATGAAAGGAATGGGTTCGAATCCAAAAAATCTTATTATCTCATTCACAAGTCCATTTACCGGAGATAAGATAGCGGCAAAGATTCCTGTGATAACAACCCACGAGAGAAAATGTGGTAAATACACAACAGATCTCACAGCTTTAGCAAAGGCCTTGTTTCTCATTTCGTTCATTAATATTGCAAGAAACACAGGTACAGGAAAAGTAAAAATAATTTTCAATGCACTAATCGTGAGCGTGTTCCTCAAAGCCCTATAAAAGGTAGGGGATGAGAACAACTCTTTAAAGTACTGAAGCCCAACCCATTCGTTTGGACCAAAAATCTTATACTTCTGGAAAGCCAGCGACACACCAAAAATTGGTATATAGTGAAATATCACGAAGTACACCGTTGCTGGAATAAGCAAATAATAATACTTTCGGCTCTTATATATTCGTCTCGCCAATGACTGCATTTTCCCTGGGGAACGAGTGCTCTTCATCAGACTTACTTGATTACCTCTCTTTCATTTATTTTGACTTTCGTACATCCTGTTCTATCTTGGACCAGCGCAACAACTTTCTCTTTGTATCGAGGCCTTTGCGCATGTCCAACGAGCTTTTCTACCTCCTTGTATATCTCCTCCATGTCCAAAACAGGTATTCCAGCATCTATGAGATTTTTCTTGTAAACATTATGTTCCTCTTTGAGAACAATACCTCTCTCATTTATCCACACATCAACGTATTTTCCGTCTGTTACCCGTGTTGTAACCTCTTTCACAACCACAGGAATTCTTTCCCTTATTGATGGAGATACAATTATTGTTAGTTTGGAACCTTCAGCTACATCTTGATGGCCACCAATGGCTCCCATGAATTTGCCATTCGATCCTGTAAGAACATTTACATTCCAGTTAACATCTATCTCAAGCGCGCTTAAGATCGCTATATCTAAAAAATTTACTGCACATGAATCGTTCTGCGGATTAGCATAAGTATTAACATCTATTTCGTGATGTCTTGAATTTCTAAGTAATGATTTGCTGACACTTGCATCAAAGCTCTGAACGTCCAGCAAACTTTGAATGTATCCATATTCAAGCGCTCGCACCAATTCAGGAGTGACTCCTCCTATGGCAAATTTGATCCTTTTACCAGATTCCTTTAGATAATCAATAAGATATTTTGTAGTTTCAAGTGATATACCGCCACTTCCCAGCTGAATTGAAGCATTATCAAGATCAACGCCGCTTTTAGCCAGAAATGCAATCACATTTCTTGCAATTACCTTTGTGATGGGATCACTTTTTGAAACCAAGGCACCGAATTTTAGCTTGGAACTGTCACCAATTGATGGAACTACTAAAATCGCATCTACTTGGGATTGGCAAATGCTGATGTTTTCAAGTACTCCCTGTACAAGATTGTCTGTTACAATCACAACCTTTTTCGCATTTTGTGCTTCCCAAATGCCATACCCAATAGAACCGAATGAATTGAGACCACTCATGCCCGTCGCATTCCCATATATATCAGCACTTGAAGCTGCTATAAAGGCTATATCTACTGGCGCTTCACCATCACTGATAGCTCTTGCTCTTCCCCCATGTGACCTGAAGATTACCGGGTATTCTAAATAACCCTCTCCACGTGATACAAATTCACCTAAACTACCTCTCAATCCGGAAGTTTCCAGAGAAACAATGGTGCCATCCCGTATAAAGTCGATCAAAAAGTCGTGGCAAGGCATCAAAGAGGTAGCCGAGAGCTTTATATTTTTGATACCCAGGCGACTCATAGCACCAACCACATGTTTGACCACAAGATCCCCATTTCTAAGGTGATGATGAAAAGATATTCTCATTCCATTTCGAACGTCAATTCTTTCAAAAAGTTTCTCAATTGATGTGAATACTTTATTCAACCTTACCACCACTCAACTGCAATATTCTTCTGCATCTCTCTACGATAGGTTTGTCAATCATTTGTCCATTGTATTGAAAGGCTCCATCTTTGTTTTGCTTTGACAATTCAAGAATTTTCTTGGCGTGTTTGATTTCATCGCTTGAAGGAGAAAAAACTTCGTTTATCACCCAAATTTGATCTGGATGTATCGCACTCTTACCACTGATCCCAATAGACTTGGCTTCAAGACACTCTCTTCGAAGCGCTTCCAAATCATAAAAGTCAGGAAATACACTGTCTATGACATCCTTACCAAAAGCTTTCGCGACGGTCACGATATGAGTTTTCACTATTACTAACTTGCTACGTGATATATTTGTTTGTGTCATAAAGTCTTCACTGCCGAAGCTTATATAGGAGATGCGCTCACTACCCACTTCGCAAATTTCTGGCAAACACATAACACCCATTGCATTTTCTATTGTTGGTATGATTTTTGTGGTACCAAGGGGTGTATTGTTAATTCTCTCCAGTTCC
>Ga0180298_1000362_pt1 | contig 10989 bp, 11 predicted proteins | sample GuaBasSediGuay13_FD_121800 | JGI IMG/M metagenome (GOLD analysis project Ga0180298, IMG submission 121800) | Subseafloor sediment microbial communities from Guaymas Basin, Gulf of California, Mexico - Guay13, Core 4488-10 , 4-6 cm | ecosystem: Environmental > Aquatic > Marine > Hydrothermal...
CTATACGCCAGTCTTTTAAGCCTATTTCTTCAGGCTTCTTTCTAGTATTCACCACGATCACGCCGTCTTTTTTAAGTCCTTCTGTTACGTCCACAATCTCTTGAAGTTTTGGTGCTAACACTATGATGTAGTCTGGATTATAAACTTGGCTGTGTACAAGTATTGGTTCATCACTTATTCTTGCGAAGGCTCTTACGGGTGCGCCTCGTCTTTCCGCTCCAAAGTATGGGAAGGCTTGAACCCATTTGCCCTCAAGGAAAGCGGCGTGAGCTAACAACTGTGCAGCGGTGACAGCTCCCTGCCCACCGCGACCGTGAATTCTTATCTCTTTAAGCACAGTTTTTCCCCTCGTTAAGAGAGAATTGAAAGGTAAACGTTTCAACCTTATTAGTGTTAGCATGTAAACTGCTGGTTTCTTATGAATTTTTCACGGAGTAAAACAGTGTCTTAGGTTAAAAGCTCTAATATTTTCTCTTTCAATTTCTCAACAAGTTTGTCCGACGTGCACGGTGGAATTTTTAAAATTTTAAGGGGTTTTAACAGTTCGCAAACTTCGTTTGCTGTAATCTCCTTTCTCAAATCCCTTGAAAGCTCCACCGCTGACAGATACTTATGCGAGTTATAGATGTATACGCGTCCAGGCTCTGTGGCGAGAACTAGGTCAAGTTTTCTTATCCCCATCCACGGCAAGGCGTTATTTGCGTAGCTCTCATAGACTACGATTTCATGTTCCTCAGCTATTTTTTCATAAGCCTTCTGCGTAGCATAGTCATAGTAATGGTTTACAACGGAGTTCAATTCATTCAAGGTTGACACGTGATGGATTTTTACTGATCGTTGGCAGAGTTTTTGCACAAGCTCTTCTTCTCTCAGTTCTGAAGGTAACGCATCGTTGATAACCATATGATCGGAACATCCACCATCACACACCGTTATCCTGTCAGCTATAAAGTATGGAACTTCCGAAAACACTGTTTTCTCCAACGGTGGAAGCGTCCAAAGTCTATGTATAGGACTTATGACCTCCTCCGGTAAGTCCGTTCCAGAAGCTGCCTTTAAGAGCTTGGCATCCTTCCCGTATAATCGTCCCTTGCTTATGGCTTCATGGATTACATCATAGTCGTACCAGATGTTGTTGCCGGCTTTAGGCTTAAACCCGCAGGCTTTAAACCCTTTTTCTCTTAAGTAAAGAAGCAGAGCTTGAGCCAGAGATGTTTTTCCGGAAGAAGACTCCCTAAGTCCAACTATCAGAACTCTTTTGATGTTCATCGCTGGGAAATTCCTCCAAAAATTAATGACGTTTTTAGGTGGCTTAAACGTTAATATTGTAAGGTGTCTTAGGTGTCCAAAGTTGAACGTAAACCAAAGGTGATTGTGGATGTCCGTGAAAGCCCAGTGGTTAAGGCTGCCCTTGTAGAATTTGGCTCTAAGGTTGTTGAGAGAACCTTGACGCCGGCGGATTATGTGGTTTCCGAGAACGCTGCTGTGGAGAGAAAAGAACTGCATGATTTCTTCCGTTCAGTTTTTGACGGTAGACTTTTTGAACAAGCAGAACGCTTGACAGAGGCTTATGAAAATTCATGTTTGTTGGTGGAAGGTGAAGTTATAAGAAGTTTGAAATCCCTTCACAATCCCTTAGTCTTTTGGGGAGCATTAGCCAAAGTTGTAGCAGATTATCATCTTTCCGTAGTTTTCACTCCAAACGAGTTGCACACAGCCATGTTTCTCCACAGTTTAGCCAAGAAAATGCAGGAGGAGAAGAAGAGAAAAGTGGCTGTTAAGCACAAGCCCAAAGTTTACACTCTAAGACAAATGCAGCTTCTAGCAGTACAGAGTCTCCCACAGATAGGTCCGGAAAGAGCGAGGATGCTGCTGGAAAAGTTTGGAAGTGTAAGACGCATTTTCCAAGCTTCAAAACCAGAGCTGCTTTCAGTTAGAGGGTTAGGCGAAAAAACGGTTCAGAAAATTCTAAAACTGCTGGACGCTAAGTATCACACAGCGTAATCATGAAGTTTTAATATTAAGTCGTTTAATGTTATCTTGGAAGCATTTAAAGATGGTTTATCCTTCAGGTCTCCCTAGAATCCCTAAACGCCCAGAGGAAGAGAGACAATTACCTCAGCCAATGCCTTTTCTAGCACCATCAGAAGACCTTGGAAAGATTTTAAAGCAGATCCTTGACAGACTTGACGCTATTGAGAAGCGTTTGGATAAAATAGAAAAAATTTTGGCGCAATCGAAGCCAACATTATAAGTGACGCGTTATCCTCGGCTCTAACAACTGTCTCGGCATGGCACCGATGATTCTGTCCACCAGCTTACCGTTTTTAAACACCAGAAGCGTTGGTATACTCATTATCCCGTACTGCATAGCAACCTTAGGATTCTCATCCACGTTCAACTTTCCGAAGGAAATCTTACCAGCGTAATCCCGAGCCAGCTCCTCTATTACCGGAGCAACATATAGACACGGTCCACACCAAGGCGCCCAACAGTCAACCACAACTAAAGAATGACTTTTAATGAATTCGTTAAAATCGTTGTCAGTTAGCTTAACGGGTTTATTCAAGATTTGCTCCTTCGTTTGCCCACGTCTTTCAGAAGCTTTAAGTAGCTCCCGCAGCTTCCTTAACTTTATCCTCTCAAGCTCCTTATCCTCTTCATTATCCATGGTTATTCACCTTTTCATGTAAACGTGGTTATCTTAAGACGATAACGCATTTTCAGAAAAGGGAACGCTCAAAATATAAACTTTGTTCAGATAAACATTAAATATAGAATCAACAGGAATCCAGCTGTTCCGAAAATGGGAATTATGAGCTTTTTTGCTTTTTGAAGAACCTTATCCGTGAGAAGGCATAACGTTTCCAGTCGTTTCGCTCCTATGACCTTAACCTTAGGAACAGTTATGCTACGGCAGGAGACCTTAACACGTGTCAGCTTAGACAAGGCGGAAAGCGTTGTCTTCTTGATGTACTCAATTAGTTTTTCATGGTCCATAACCTCACCGACTGGATGGTAACCACGGCGGTTTCGCACAATCGCGTTAACAGCGTGAGTGTCCGTTGTGAAAACCTCACATTCATCGATTCCTAAAGTTTGAACAGCCGAAATTATTTTTTCACGCAACCCGGAAACCATGTTGTTGCCATCTATGACCACATAAGATGCTTTCTGTTCGCCAACCTCAACCACAAAAACAGTGATTCCACCGGGTCCCATGCCGTCTTCAAGGCTGAATTCCTCTGGCATGACTGCTGCTGCTCCGATTTTAAAAGGTAATCGTCTAGAGGAAAAGGCTTCTGTCAAACTTTTCGCTCCAACAGCTTTTAACTTTTCCAAAACCATGCGCAGGTTCATCGCACCGTCAGTGCTGTTATGCGCGTTAATCACAGTGCAGTGTTCTAACCCCAGTTTTTTCGCCTCTTTGTAAGCGAACAACCCTAACTCTTGCGGTAGATCCTCCGTTGTTTTTGGAGCGAGAGTGAAGGAAAGAAAAGCGGATTTGCCGAAAATCTGGCAGTAAGCAGTTGCAGTGCCGTTACTAACCTTGACGATGGGGGAAGCCTTCGTCTCGGAAGCAGAAAAGTTAGCTGCGGCAACGACTTCTTTAATGACTTTCTGGTTTTGTTGTTGAGAGGTTAAGTCAACTTCATGCCCCAATAACCCGTGTGGAACACAAGCGATGCAATCGAACTCTTTTTCCAATGCCTCTTTAAGCATTGAAGATAAAAGGCTACTACCAACGTTTTTGAAAGGACCAGGATGAACCGATGGAACCACGATGATAGCCTCAGGTTTGGAAGCTGCAAATTTTAATATTGAAATCTCAACATCTTGTTCCCTACCCAGCTTTTCGAGAAAACTCTCAAAGGGAGCCGTTAAACCAGCTATCCAGTTAAGCAGAAAAGCCTTAAAAAGAGAGAGAGAAGGAACACCTAGGCTTTTTTCGCCAACACTGTTTAAAGCGTAGGTGAAGAGGAAGCTTGAGATAAGGCTTATTATAGGAGAATAAGCGAGGAAAAGCCACAAGCCTATTGTGAGATTATGCTCCACAGACCACAGAAACAGAAATGGAGTCAAGCAGAGGAACGGTTGGAGAAGAGAACTCACCAAAATTTTTTTGTTGCTTGCAAACGTTGTTGAGTTGAACACTATTAAACGTAGAATTAGGATGGCGGAGAATCCTAAAAGCCAGAGTTTAGCCCACAAACGTAAATCACCAAAAGCCAAGGCAAGGGCAACACCTATAAACACGAACAGAAACCAGAAAAGCCAAGAAAAAAGGGAAAGCCCTATCGTTCTTCTCAAATCATAAACAGGGTCCCGTTTTAAGATTAGCCTACTTGTAACATAATCAGCGAACAAATCAACAAGGAAAATAGAGAAACCGAGAGCTAACCCGTTGATTACTCCTTCAAAGGGAGGGAAAAGGGTAACCGTAGAGAAAAACCCGCCGGTTACGCAGAGTAAAGCTAGAAACAGAAGTGCTTTTTTGAATGATGGAAGCCCAAACAATGAGGAATAGTGCTTAACTGCCTTGTCTATAGACGCATTTAAAGAGTCCCTTGTTGACAACTCTATCCTTCCAGTTGATTCTATGAGAAAACTTTGACATATTAAGGTGTCGAAACAAACCGAAAAGAACTGCCGTTAAAACATTATTAAAATAACCCTTATATTAAGTGACTTAACGGTTTTAACATAAAAACAGAAAAGAAAACATCCGGAACCTTGACGTAAGATTCTGAGCTTTAACCGTTTGATGTTGTGCTGGAAGGGTAACTGTTTTATCCTTAAACCGCTAATTTAGAATCTTGCGAACGGTATGCCTGAACAAAACCTACCCCCAACAATATTTCACATGTTAGAGAAAAACCTAGGTAAAAAAATACGAGTAGTCTTAGACCCCGCTTACGGTTTTGAGGGGAAATTAGCAGCTGTAACCCGTGAACCCGCTGGGATATGGCTCTCAGACGCCGAAGCAGTTATACTGCGTGCAACCATCGCCCAGCCCATACCTCAAGTTGCAAGTCGAGAAGAGAGAAGTGAAATATTCATTCACCTAAACTCTGTTCAGCGAATAGAAGTTTTACACTCACGACGTTAAACGTCTTGTTTATCTAAAAAACACATGAGCTAAGACGCACACAACTATCAACGCTATTGCCGCAGCTACAAGAAACTCAGGTTTAACCTTAACCCCTTCTGTTTCCTCCTCAAAGAATCTGAGAAGCCCCGCACTCGCAGCAGGCATCGGCGCCTTTTTCTCTTTCTTTTTCTTGCTCATATCCTAACCCCTCGTTTTAACGGTTCAACAATTAAATTTCGTTGTTTTCTCCATTATTAATGTTGCGCATTATTCAAAGAATTTTTATTGCTGTACGGCTGATAGTTGTTGATGTAAGAAGGTGTTAGAATGTCAACTCCAAGAGACGAATACAATCACGTGTTTGAACTTTTACAGCAACATCACAAATGGTTTCAAGAATGCATCCCTCTAATAGCAAGTGAAAACATTCCAAGCCCGGCTGTCCGTGAAGCCCTCACAACGGATTTTGGAAACCGTTACGCTGAGGGATGGCCTGGAGAACGCGTCTACGCTGGCTGCCGCTTCATAGACCAGGTGGAATTCAAATGTATAGACCTTATGAAGAGACTTTACAACGCTGAATTTGTTGACGTAAGACCCATATCCGGTGTTGTTGCAAACTTGGTTGTTTACACGGCTTTCACGGAGCCAGGTGACACCATGATGGCGTTGTCCATCCCCTGCGGTGGACACATAACCATGGGTAAGAAGAAGCTTGGGGGCACGGCTGGTGCTGTTCACGGTTTGGTTGTTGAGTATCTTCCTTTGGATTACAAGGAGTTGAACATAGACGTTGACAGAGCGAAAGCGAAGATAGAGAAGCTTTCGAATGAGGGGAGACCGCCGAAACTTGTCATGTTCGGCGCAAGTGTCTTTCCGTTCCCACATCCGGTTAAAGAGTTAGCCGACACCCTTCATTCGGTGGGTGCAACCGTGGGTTACGATGCGGCTCACGTGGCTGGATTAATCGCTGGGAAACAGTTCCAAGACCCGCTTAGAGAAGGCGCAGATGTCGTTAGTTTAAGCACGCACAAAACGTTCTTCGGACCGCAACACGGTGGAGTGCTCTCATGGGAAAGACATGCGGATAAGATAAAGCGCGCCACTTTTCCGGGTATGGTGAGCAATCATCACTTACACGCTGTTGCAGGTGTAACCATAGCTTGTGCTGAACTGCTTGCGTTTGGAGAAGAATACGCTGGTCAGGTGGTGCGAAACGCAAGGGCTTTGGCTCAAGCCCTCTATGAGAGAGGTTTCAACGTTTTGGCTGAACACAAGGGGTTCACAAGGTCTCATGTGATTCTAATAGACATAACTAAATACGGTGACGGTGGCACAATAGAGGAGACATTGGAAAAAGCGAACATCATAATAAACAGAAACTTGTTGCCGTGGGACATAAAAGAGGGGAGACATTTCATGCATCCGGGTGGCATAAGGCTTGGCGTTTCAGAGATTACAAGGCTTGGCATGAGGGAGTCTGAGATGACGGAGATAGCTGAGTTCATGAAGCGTGTGGTGATAGATAAGGAGCCTCCGGAAAAAGTAAAGACTGACGTTGTTGAGTTTAGAAAGAACTATCAAAAGGTACATTACTGCTTCGAAAATGCAACAGAGGCATATAAGTACATAAGAATCCGATGATAGAGCTAAACGCGGGAAAATGCAAGAGAAACTGCAAATATGGACTATTGGACACAGCAACCGTTCGTTAGAAACCTTTCTAAACTTGTTAAATGAGCATGAAATTCAAGTTTTAGCGGATGTCCGTCGTTTTCCAACGTCTAAACTTGAACACTTCAAAAGAGAAGCGCTGGAAAAATGGCTTCCCAAACAAGGTATAAAATATGTTTGGTTAGGCGAGGAACTCGGCGGATACCGTAGAGGCGGATACAAGAAGCACATGAGAACCAAGCTTTTCAGAGAGGGAATAAAAAAGCTGTTGGAAATCGCAAGAACCAAACGTACATGCATCATGTGCATGGAGGTAAACCCGAAATACTGTCATCGAAGGTTCATTTCTGCACATTTAGAACGGAAAGGTGTTAGAGTGATTCACATAATTAATAAGGGACAGCGGAATCTCGCAAATCTTAAACCAATAAGAAGGTAATATCACCTTAAATTCTAAAAGCGGTGGAAAAATGCGTATACATGAATTCCAAGAAATGATGCGGCGCATATACTTTCATAGAGACTCTAAACGCGGTGTAACCGGAACGTACAATTGGCTTGTGGATGAAGTGAAAGAGTTAGGTGAAGCGTTAACATTAAACGATAAAAAAGCTTTGGAGGATGAATTTGCAGATGTTATCGCTTGGTTATGTTCGCTCGCCAACATTACTGACGTGAACCTTGAAGAGGCAGCGTTAAACAAGTACGACAACAAGTGTCCAAAATGCGGGAAATCACCTTGTCATTGTCCCTTCCGATGACACGAATTCAGTATTTCAACCTTTTTTGCCCCAAACCCGTGAGCAGCCACACGTGTGGTCTCTTGCCTTTCCTTTCAACTATCTTTTCAGCCTCCAGAAGCTTCAAGTGATGAATGACCACTCCATAATGTAACCCTGTTCCTTTAGCTATTGTCTTCGCGTCTGCTTGAGACTTCTCTTCCAAGAAGTTCAGTATTTTGGTTCTAGCCGTTAAGCCAAGTCTGATGTTTCTTAAATCGGAGAGAAAAGCGTTGGGATGATAAGCTTCCTTAAGCATTCTTATCAAGAAACTCTTTTGTGCTTTGATGTAGAAAAGTTTTCAGTTTAAGCAAACTCTGTGAGGCTTACCTGTTTGGGTTTTTTACTCTCAAACAAAGTGTTAATCTCCTCTTTCATAAGCAAAATTCTCTGGGAATAATATTTTGGCAAATTGTATTTCTCAACCAAACGCTGCGCCGCTTCCAAGTATTTCTCGATACCTCCACGGTAAACTGTTAGGGTTAGGGGTCCACCGCACGATGGACATTTGCCGCGGAGGGGGAGGCGTCGGAAGTGTCTGTTGCAAGATTTACATCTGAAGGCTTGTGTTGAGAAAGCTCGGAGGTTTCCAGCTATGTCTTTTATGAAGTGAGTTGTTAAAACCTTTAAAGCCACCTCTTGGGCATCCACAGCCTTGATTTTTTCAGCTAGTTCAAGCTGACTGTTCAGCTTTTCAATCATTGTCTTAAATCTTTTGTAAACACTTTCCGGATTACCTAAGTTGATGTCTGAAACAGGCGTGGTGTAACCGAAGCCTTCAAACTGCGCCTCGGTTCCAAGTCTATATTCCACGATGTCTATGAGAGAGCTAACATCTTTTGACTCCACTCCTTCCCACGTCTTCTCGTAAAACTCAGCTGAATAAGAGGCGGCGACATCGACATCGTGAGCTTGCCTCTGCACCTCTTTCGTGTTAACAACTGGAATTAGAAGCAGCGGAGCATCCATTATGCCACCTATCTGTGCTGGTAAGTACTCACGAGAGAAGTTTATTAGAGTATCCAATGCAAGCATCAAAGCGTCTTCATCACCGTCGCAGTCTCTTCTCTTGGCTGAATGCCAGACTGGATGAGCATAGCAAACATTCAGACTTGTGAATCCTATTATCCTCCCCAGAATCCCCACGGAGGTGTGAGGAGCCAAACCCACAACCAGACGCCCCACAAGATCATCTGCCTTCGCAACATTATAGTAAGGTTGAAGCCCGTAAACTTTGACCAAGAGTTCATCAATGAAGTTTGCAACTCTTATGAAATAATCAGCGCATTTCGTAGGAATAACAACGTCCTGAATTTTCAGTTCACATATCTGATCTGCGTTTGTTAACGGTTTTCCATTACCGTCATGCGTGTATCCGAGTTCCTTGAGTTTTTCAACGGTAACGTTGATTTCTGAAGGCTTAAAATGTGTTAACGGAGCGTTTGTGGCATCGAAACGGATGGTCCCATCCTTATAGACTGACAGATCATATTTTGCACGGAGAATGCCTTTCTCAATAGGTTCGGGAATCTTCTTCTCATTAGTTAAACCTTTGACACCCTTCAAAACCTTAGGAACCGAAACACCTAAGCGTTTACAGGCACTCTCAAGAAGTTCTCTGAAGTTAACAACTTGTTTTCCATAATTTTTAGCGGGTACCTTGCAGACCGGGCAGACATCCTCGTGTAAGGTTCTTCCACACCTCGGGCAAATCTTCTCAAGAACGGTTTCAGAACCACAAACCGGACACTTCACCCTGAAAGTGTATGTCTTACACACCGGACACTTACGCTTAACAATTTCTACAAAAACTGGTTCCCGCCTCCTCGCAGCCTCAACAATATCCCTTTGCGGTCCACCAGCCAAACCGACAGGAAAAAGCAAATGGACAAGCGGTCTCATTTCACGTCTCTTAGCTTTTTCAGGACGCCCCATCCTCGCACCAACAAAAGTTGGAGCCTTATCCCTAACTTTGATCCTTGAAAGATTTCTTATCGCGTTGAGAATAGAATGGGTGGAGTTAAAAGTTACAGTGGACTCCTCATATTGGTAGCCGAGAGAGAAAGCAAGCGCATATGCATCATCGCCCTCAACAACTATTTTGTCCCCTAGAACCTTGTGCGGCAAGCATATCTCTTCCAAGACTTGTTTTACGAACGCTTCCTTTCTTCCGGTGATTCTACAGTTAGAGCTTTCGTCTTCAATGTCCACTTCAGAGCTGAGAAGCCACTCTCGCAGTTTTTTGACATCTTCAACTGAGTTGAGGTTTGACCAGAAGAATGTGAAAGCCGGATGTAAGGGTACGTCTAATTTTAAAGCTATTTTTACCGCTTCACCAGCGTTGGGTTTATTTAAAAACGGGTTCTCCAAAAAACTTTTCAACCTTTCAACAGGAAAATCAAGGATTTTAGCTGCTTCTTCAAGGTTGTTGTCAAGCTTTTCCGCAATAGCTTTTCTAAGGTCTTCAGCCCACCATTCTTCAGCGTATCCAGAAGGCTTTAGAGGTTTACTGCTGTAGAGAAAATCTCCGAAGCTGATAAGCATATCACCCAAGAACAGTATCTTCTCAATTCTATTTTTCACAGCATCGAAATTTCTAACCGAAACCCGAACAACCGAACCGTCTTTCAACCGGACAACAGGAGGCTCTATGGAGTCAACCGGAACGGCAACCCCGCCCTTCCCTGGAAGCTCCAAACGTAACTGCGTGCCAGCAGCTATGAAGCCTTGAAGAACAAGCATAGTGGCTGGATGGATACCAACAGCGGCTAAACCCGTGTTTCTAGCACGCCCATATCTAAGCCTGAAGCCACCGTGACTGGATGGAAACGAGAAAATGGGACGCCCCGCAATAACGTCGTCCATAAACCCCGCGGATTTTTTCTTCTCATCCGACTTACGAATCTCTTTAAGCCAATCCCACCCTTGAATCCCAAGCTTTTCAACTATGGCCAAAACTTTGGAGGAACGCCCGACAACTCCGTCATTTACGACACGGAGAGCACCGCCCCTAACGCGGTTTGTTTCTACACGTGGAAGATTTCTGAAGGAGGAGACCTCTACGGGGTCTGATTCTGTGCCTGTCACTTCCACGGGAAGCCATTGGAGAGCCTTTCGCAGCTCCTCGTCTGAAATGTGATATTGGAAGCGGCTCACGGAGCGTTCATAAATTCGTATCTCTTCGATGAAACGAGAGATTTCCTCTTCGGTGGGTTTGTAACGGTCAAGCCCGAGCAAACGGCGAACGAAGTCCCCGATAACTAGGGTTAAGGCTTGGTCTGTCCCACCGGCGGAGCGTATAGGTCCTGCAAAATATATGGCAAGGTAACGTGTTCTATCCTTGTTTGTTTTTATCTTTACCTTTGCCACACCTTGTAGGGGCGCTGCTGTGAGCCCTTCCGTGAGAATTGCCAACGCTGTTCTTCCGGCTTGTTCGGCGGCTGC
>Ga0180298_1000363_pt1 | contig 10971 bp, 11 predicted proteins | sample GuaBasSediGuay13_FD_121800 | JGI IMG/M metagenome (GOLD analysis project Ga0180298, IMG submission 121800) | Subseafloor sediment microbial communities from Guaymas Basin, Gulf of California, Mexico - Guay13, Core 4488-10 , 4-6 cm | ecosystem: Environmental > Aquatic > Marine > Hydrothermal...
CTTGCCTCCAGCATTATATCCTTGCCCTTAATTCCTATGGGATAACCCGTTCCATTTAGCCTTTCATGATGCTGCAGCGCCATCTTATCTACAGGCCAGGGAAAGTCCATACCCTTGAGTATCTCATATCCTCTTTCGGGATGAGTTTGAATTAAGGCTATTTCTTGAGGGGAGAGCCTGCCTGGTTTGACTAAAATAGTCTCAGGTATTCCAATTTTTCCTACATCATGTAACACCCCTCCTGTCCAGACCCCCTGAATCTGATTCTTACTTAACCCCATTTCCTCTGCTATTAAACGAGCAAATTCTGCCACCTTTCTCACATGCTTAGCGGTATAAGGGTCTCTTTCCTCAAAGATTTTAATTACAGTTTGCGCCATACTCTTAAAGGAGCGAGCGATGTTCTCCTGTAACTTGTTTCGCTCTTCCTCAAGTTCAATAGCTCTCAGGGCAAAGGCGATGTCCGAACTTACCTCTACGAGAAGTGCAATTTCCTCCTCATCGAAAAACTGTCTTCGGTCAGAACAAACATTAATTGCTCCATAGACTTTTTCCTCAATAGTTAAGGGGACAGCTAATGAGGATAAGTATTTTCCTTTTATCGCCTCTTTTCTCCATGGACTGAACTTAGGTCTGGTAGGAATATTCTCCATTATATATGGTTTACCTGTTTTTATCGCCTCCTCATCGGGCCATCTAAAGGTGGGAAGATCCTCTAAGGATTCCAGGTAATCCTTTTCAAATCCTGCCTGAGCCACCGGGACGATGTGTTTGGTTTCTTCGTCCACCAGGCCAACCCAGACCACTTTATAGGGCCTTACCTTAAGAAGGATATTACAGATTCCTTGAAGAAGTTTGGATTCATCTTTTTCCTTTGCGATAAGCTGATTCACCCTTTTTATTGCCTGAAGCACAGTATGCAGATACCTTGCCCTTTCCTCTGTCTGCCTGCGTTGGGTGATATCTATAGTGATTCCCTCAATAGTAGGCTTTCCTTCATATTCTGCTCGACTGCCCTGAGCTTCCACCTCTACTTCAGTTCCATCCTTCTTTATTCCTGTAAACTCATAGTGAACGGATTTTATTATGCCCTTGAGGCATTTCCGGATATTTTCCCTGACTTTTGCATAATCTTTGGGATGAACTATAAGATATGCGCTCTTTCCTATGAGTTCATCCGAAGTATAGCCAAAGATCTGGGCAAACCTTTTATTTACGTAAACAAGTCTCTCATCCTCATCGATGATGTAAATACCTACCCGGGCATTTTCTACTAAAGCCTCGAACCTTCCCTGCTCTTTTTTCACCATCACCTCCTTCTCTCTCTCATTTGATTTTCCACTTCCTCTTGATCTCCTTAAGAATACTATCCAATTTGGATTTCAAGGAAGCAGGATCAGATGTGAAAGAAGAAATCTCTTCAAAGACATCCTGGGTAGCTCGATCTAACCAGGCACTTATTCCTACTCTCTTTATTTCCTGAATTTCCTCATTTTCTTTGCTGACGGTAAGTCCTGACCTACCCTTTGCCTTGTTCATAGCTCTTCTTGCCCATCTGGGCAAATATTCTCTAAGGACGGATTTTACCATTTCGCTATAATCGTTTATAACTTGCTCAATTTCTTCTTGAGAAAACTCCCTTTTTCTTCTTTTTCCAAAAAGCATATATCTACCTCTTTATACAAGGATTGGAAAAGCTAAGTGAGACCGAAGTTACAATTTACTTTACGCTTGGTGTAGCCCAGGTCTCCTCGTCAAGATAAAGCTCTTCGGAGGAAAGAGACGAGGGAAGTTCTGGAGGATCGATACGGTCGATGGCCTCTATTCTGACGAAGGAGGACCTATACCAGTCAATTTTTGGCAGTCCAATACCGGAAAACTCCTTGCAAAGCCTGTAGCTTTCGTAAAACCTCTGCCATTTATTATCATCTTCTGGATAAAAACTGAAATCTCTTAAAATGTCGGTAATCACGAAATTACAATCCATAAGAAATTTTTCAAATTCATACCACTTCTGAAGAGATGCTTCAAGATGGGTCAGCCCAAAGTAGCCACTGCATCCCCTATCCTTCAAACTCTGGATGCATCTACCCACAAAAACCTTAAACCCAAGCCATGTTTCCACAGGATCGGTCACAAATGTATGATAGCGATTCCTTAACTCGAGGGGAAGCTCGTTTAGGGCATTATATTCTAAAACCTCGATACCCTGAAGGTTAAACTGCTTTACCCTGAGGGTTATAAAATCCGTTATTCTTTTATCAGCCTCTAAAACAGTTATCCAGTTTGATAGTCCCATTAGCCCGAGGGCTAAGGATAGAAGATCATCATCTCCTAAGATGAATATCTTCTTTCCCTCCACATCCCCTCTTTCATACATAAAGATAGCTCTCTTCAGCGTGTCCTCTTCTCTCATAAAGCCCTGATCATAATCCTCTCTGGGTAGAGGCCTTTCTCTTGCTAACTTTCTGAACCTTTCCTTAAGGTGATTAAAATTTTCAGCCAGATTAACTCCATTCTCGTCCACGCTGCAGCCAAAATCTATATAGGGTTTTACTTTGATGTTTTTCCTATTCAGTTTAAATACGGAGCCCTTCTTTTTTATTATTTGTGATTTCTCAAGGTCTTTTAACGTTTGTATAAATTCTTTTATAGATGAATCTTGATGTCTTATCAACTGCCAGAAATCCTTAGGTCCTCTGGCTAATTGTCTCAATATTTGTCCTGCTGTGCGATTCATCAAGTTTCCCCCTTTTAAAGATATTGGTGGAAATCTTCTCCGGCTTAAAAAAGTCCACAATTCTTTTATGGGCAGAGAATGAGCTATCAGGAGATCCACAACTGTAAACATCAAGGGAAACATATCCATATTCAGGCCAGGTATGAACTGCTATATGAGACTCGGCAAGGAGGACAAATCCGGTGACCCCGTCATAAGGTTCAAATTGATGAAAATAGGATTTTATCTCAGTTAAATTAGCTTTTTTTACCGCTGTTTTCATAACTCTTTCGATTTCTTCCATATTTCCCATTCTTTCCGGATGGCATCCATAAAGGTCCGACACTATGTGAAGCCCAAAGTTGTCGCGTCTTCTCATTTTCTTCCCTCCTTAGAGCTTAGTATTTTTAGTAGAATCTGAGACTAAGAGTTTAGAATGTCTTTACTTTCTCATCCGACGGATGGTAATTCCCAGGGACCTCACCATATATTCAGGGGCCACTCATAAGATAAAGGATTCAAGAGTCTTTTGGTCTCCTGAATCCCTTCCATAAAAACGCATCAACGAAATGGCTCGTATTATATAGCCTTTTTGTTCTGTGTCAAGAAAGCGATTTTTCTTCTTAATAATACAAAAATTTTGGAAAAAGACAACTCCACACCCCTTTTACAAAATTTTTTTCTCCGAGACTTAGAAGCTTATAACTCTAACGTTTTAATACAGCGCCTTTTTTCGGTTAGAGCTTGCCTCCAGCATAAGGTCTCTCTTAAGCTTGTTGACAAAGAGGTGAGCTTTTCGAGTGGGCTCGGGCAATCTATACTTGTTCGTGCATCTTAAGACTATCTCCACTGAGGCAAAAAGATCTATTTTATTTCCTGGAGAGACGAAAATGGGACTGATTCCTCTTTTCGTCCTCACCACTGCTCCTATGATTTCTTCTCCTTCTCTCAATAGGCTATAGCTTCCTCTTTCCTCCCTTACAGGTAAGTAATTTCCGCTCAATTTGGATTTGGCACAACCAATGGTTGGCCTGTCCAGAAATAGCCCTAAGTGAGTTGCTATTCCCATTCTCCTTGGGTGAGCAATTCCTTGCCCATCAAAGAGGACAACATCGGGCTCATTTTCTATCTTTTTGAAGACTTCCAATAAAGCTGGCCCTTCCCGAAAGCTAAGGAGTCCAGGAATGTAAGGAAATTTCACCGGGGAAATGGAAAATCGCCTCTCTATTATCTCCAACTGAGGGAAACTAAGGACTACGACTCCCGCTATCGCCTTGTCGTTGTAATAGCTAACATCTGCCCCGGCAACTTTATCTATTTTGTTAAAAGCACTCTTTAAGGATACCTTTTCTCTTAATTTTATCTGAAGCTCGATCGCTTCTTTCGGATTAACTTTCCATAAATGTAGATTTAGGTATTTCAAATTTCTTCATTCTCCGTAGTGCCTACTAACTAATTATTCCACGGGAATATCCTCTCCTCTTTTCCTGCGAGGCCACTCGATCTCTATCAACCCCGGCTTTACCAATCTTACCTTGATCTCTTCCTTTTTCACACCAGGATCTATTCTTATCCTGAGAAGGTGAGACTTATCTGTCCTTGAATACCTTATGCGCCTTGATGGCCCATATATCCCCATTCCGAAAGGGCCGATCCTGATGCCAAAGCTTTCCCAAAAATCCTCAAGATCCTCCCATTTTTCCTCAAATTCCATTTATTTCCCTCCTTAATCTATCTTGCAGATTTAACTTTTTTCTTTAACTTTGTCATTATAATAAAAGTGGAGAGAATAGGAAGTATCATTACAATACGCAGTCCACTTACAAAGCTTTTCGTGATGACAAGAAGCTGAGCAAATATGATTGGTCCCAAAATGCCTCCCATATTTGTAAAACTATCCAATAAACCCATTGCCTCCATTTGTCTTTCCCTTGGCGCCTGTTCACTTATAAATACCGTCGCACCAACTATGAATGAAGCCCACGAAATGGCAATAAACACTTGGGGTATAAAAAATTGAGAAACAGTATGAAAAACAGAGAAGAGAAACAAGCTCATCGTAGATGAAAGAAATCCCATAATCATCAGTAGTTTTGGTCCATTTCTTACTTTATCAGAAAACTTGCCAATCAAGGGGAATAAAAATACCTCAATTATGCTCTCCGAGGCAAATATTATACCAGATCCTGTCCTGGTAATATTAAGGCTTGCAAAGTAAATTGGCAAAAATTTATATGCTCCACTTTGAGCACATGATTGGATAAATTTTGATACATAAAGAAAAGCCAAGGTTGTCCTTATAACCCAGATGTACGGGGAAAAGCCTTCCTTACAAGAATGGTAATATTGCTCGGTTGATTCCTTCCTATCAATCTCCTTGAGAAAAGATGAGGCAAAAAGCCCGGTAGTTGATATAATTAATCCTGCATAAAAGGTATAAATTAGGCCAATGTTGCCAATTGTCCCGGCTAATATACATCCAGTTGTCCAGGCTGATTCTCTGGCTATATTTAGAAAACCGACGCTTCTGCCCTTCTTGTTAGGAGGTGAGCTTTCTATGATTAGTGTGTTAAGTATTGGCCTATTTGCTACAAAGGATGCCCCAAATAAGAATTGGATAAGGGTCAGAAGTAAAATGTTTCGTGTAATAATTATCAAAAAGCATGATGATGCTTCCCCTATCATACTGAGAAGTATGACGAGTTTTCTTTTCCCTGTGCGGTCAGAGAAAAATCCCCAAAGAGGCGCACTGATCAAAGCTCCAAGAAAGAACGCAGAACATACCAACCCAATCTGAGTAACACTTGCCCCCAGTTCTTTTACATATAAGCTGAGCAAAATGGAGGTAACAGCAAGCACGCAATGAGAGCAAAAGGCCACTATATAGCATAATCTGATCACTAATATACTCCATTAACTTCCTTCCTCAAGGAAGCGAAACCGTCTCTCCCTCTGTTACTATCTTCGTATTACTGTAAAATTTCCTGAAAAGATGGGGATGCTCTGTATGGATAGGTATCAAGATCTGGGGAGATATCTCTTTGACAATTTGCTCGATCTCCTCCCCGTTGGCATGGCCAGAACAGTGAATTTGTTTATATGGATAAAGTCCAAAGTGCCTCAGCCAGTTATCCGCTCTCTTCTTTTCTATCTCCATTTCCTCATCAAAGGGCTCGGTTACAGAGCGAATGTAGCAGCTTCCTCGAGGAGGTTTTATGTCTATCAACTCTTTAAGTTCAAAGAAATCGCATCTGAATATGAAGTAATCTGGATTGTCCCTTATATCCTTATAAGTCAAGGCGCTCGGGTGGTTTATAAACTTCCTCTCCCAGGTAAAATAATCCTCCTCCACAATTTTATCGGGATAGTCACTTCTTCCGATGAGTCCCCAACGTTTCCTTTGAAGATATATCCCAACGTCGTTCAGGGAAGGACAGTTGCAGGAGGTGCGAGATAGAATGTCCAAGAGATAGGCCTGCTTGGTGTTGATAACCAACCTCCTTCCCGCTCTTTGAGCTACCCTGAAAAAGGAGTTCATCCTGTCGATATCTCTTACGGGAAAGTTGACCACGACAAGCCCATTCGTCTTCTTCACCACATCGTAAATCCTTTCCTGTAGCTCCTCTTCCGAGAAGCCATCTTTTTCCTTTATCCTTGTCCCCTCGGTAATCAAAGCCCTCGGGTTTCTCTTTGCCGCTGCTTCGATGAATTTTCTGGTAAGCTCTCCGTGATAACCGTGAAATCTTAGATCACCTGTGTATACAATATAGCCTTCAGGAGTTTCTACGATATAGCCCAAAGCACCGGGTAGAGAGTGGTCTACGGGAAGTGCGGTTACCTTGATATCATTTATCTTAACCTCTTTCTCAATAACATAGAAGTCTCTTTTTATCCTATGTCCTCTTTTCTTCTTTAAACCCTCACCCCCTTTCTTTTCCTCCAATTCAAAGTTTACCTTGAGGTGGACAAAGTCGGAAAATCCGGAGCTTCCCGTATCCTCCAAGGCTTGCATAATTCCCCTCGTAATCTCCGAGCCGTAGATAGTTATATCATCCCTTAAATGGTTAACATAGGAGATGTGATCTGCATGGGCATGGGTCAAAAACACCCCGTCATATTCTCTTTCCTCTTCCTTCCTGCCCATATGCCTAAGATAGTCCCTTCTGTATAACCCGGCCAAGTCCGGTATCAGTCCAAATTCCAAAAAATCGCCAATTCCGTTACACTTTCGAGGTTGGAGGAATTCGGAGAAGTACAGACCTGCTTTCTTAAAGCTCATCCCGAAGTCAAAGAAGACCCTGCTCTCTTTTGTCTCCAAAAGGATCTTGTTTCCTCCTACTTCTCCCACTCCTCCGTAGAATGTAAGATTTGTCATTTACTCTCCTTCAGCCTTTCTACACCATTTTATACTTCCATTTTCCTCGTCCAAACCAAAAGGCTATGATCAATCCTCGAGCTATGCTCGAGATAAGTATTCCCAGCCACACTCCTCTTGCAGCCAAGTTCATCCCTTGTGAGAGAAATACAGAGAGGGGAATGCGAATACCAAAAAGACATATTCCTGAGATAACCATCGGGGTTAAGGTATCTCCTGCTCCTGCCATCGCTCTGGCCAATACAGTAGAAAAAGCCATAAATATAAATCCAAGGGAAAGGAGATGGAGAAAATCTGTGCCAACCTGGATCACTTCAGAATCTGTGCTGAATAAGCTGATTAGCTGAGGGGAAAAGAGAAGAAAGACTATGGTCCCACAGACCATAATGACCTGATAAAACCCTACGGATAGCCAAGCGCTTTTCTCTGCTCTATCCGGTTTTCTTGCCCCTAAGTTCTGACCCACTAAGGTGGCTGCCGCTTGCCCGATACCAAAACCAGGCATCAAAATTATATTGGACATTCTCATCCCTATCCCATAGGCAGCTACGACGAAGGTACCGTAAATGGCCACAATCCGCATCATTATCAATCCCGACATATTCCACGTCAACATTTCCAAGGAGCTGAAAATCCCTATTTTTATAATTCTATACATTACACTGAAGTCAGGCTTTAGTTTCTTTAAATTTAAATGAAGCACGGACTTTTTCGTAAAAAAGACGTGGAGCAGGTAAACCATCCCGCATCCTCGAGAAATAACCGTAGCTAAGGAGGAACCTGCTACACCCATTCGGGGAAACTTCCATATACCAAAGATAAAAAGAGGATCTAAGGCGACATTTAAAAAGGTAGCCAAAGCTAAGGCCTTGGTAGGAGTAAGCGCATCTCCTGCGCCTCTCAAAGAGGAAGCCAATAGAACAAAGACAAATATGGTGAAAGAACCCACAAAGACGATTTTAAGGTAAGATGCTCCAAGAAGGACTACATCTGGCTGCGCACCCAATATCTTAAGTAGGGGTGAAGATAAGGGAGGGCCGATCAAAGCTAACGCTATAGAGTAGGCTATCCCCATAAATAGAGATTGCACTGTGGTATGATCGGCCTTTTCAAACTCCTTAGCCCCTACAAACCTTGCTACCATAGCCATAGCTCCTGCCCCTATACCTATGGCAGCTATTATCATTATCCCTACTACCACACCGCTCATAGCCACAGCAGCTATAGAGGCAGGGCCTAATTTTCCTACAAAAAGCATATCTATAAAGTTAAAGGCATCGTTAAGTAAATTACCCACTATCAGAGGAAAAGCTAAGCGCCAGATATTCTTAACAATGCTTCCCTTGGTTAAGTCTCCCCTGTTTCCTATTCTGCCTGTAATCTCTGGACTTTCCATCTATTTTTGAACTTCCCTTCCAAGGCTATCCATATTGATAGCTAAGCCGATTCCTTAGAGAATTCCAGTTCTATTAGCCCTAATTCCTCGCCTCTTCTTCTATAGATAATATTTATTTTGTCTGTCTCATCGTTGACAAATGTAAAAAAGTTATAGTCCAATAAATCCAATTGTATTGCTGCTTCCTCAGGGGACATACGCTTGATGGAGAGTTTTTTAATGCGAGAAATCTTGGGAATTTCGAGTGGTTCGCCATTGATAGATACACCGACTTTCTTTTCCGATGAAAACGCCTCGCTCTTCTCCGGGTAAGTCCTCTGGAATAACTTCTCCTTGTATTTTTTTATCTGTCTTTCCAATTTATCCGCTACCTTATCTATGGAAAGATACATATCACTTGTATCTTCTTCCGCTCTGATCATAGTTCTGCTTACTTTCAAGGTTGCCTCGACAATGTGTCTGTTTTTTTCCACGTTTAAAGTAACTACTATCTCTATGATGCGGTCAAAATATTTTTTTAACTTGCTCAGTTTTTTCTCAACATAGCTGTGCAGATTGTCGGTAAGTTCGATGTTTTTCCCCTTGATGATTATTTTCATCGATGGATAACCTCCTTTGAAAGCTTTTTGTTTTCGAAACTGATGCTTAGCTCTACCTCGCTCAACACAGACTCTTAGAAATCACATAATGCTCAGTATCTTTCTACCTAAGGACGTTAGTCTAAAACTCACTAACCTCTCAAGATGAGGCCACTTTTTCTCCTTTTTCTTTCTCGTCTCCACCAGACCGAAAAGCTTAAACTCATTGATGAGGACAGCTTCAATTTCCAGATACAAGATATCCGGGCGATTAACTCCATTGGCATCATACCAGGTTAGCTCCAAATCTTTCTCCAGTCTTTTCGAAAGATAAGAGAAGTTAATCCATTCATTCTTGAACTTGCGGTTTAAATCTAAGAACACCTTCTTTACATAATCTCTATTATTCTGTAGAATCTCAGCTATGTTTTCTTCTCCGTAAGGATGAAAATACGCCCAATTAAGGTGATGCCAATAGGTAGACCAGAGAATTTGGAATTGGACGTTGTGAGGAAATAGATCGAAATGGTGCTTTGACTTTTTGCAGATTACCAGCTTACCCTTCCTTTTTCTGACCAATCTCATAAGGTCGGCCAGGATGTGAATTTTGTGGACATAGCTTAATTCCTCCTCACTGCGAACCCTAAAGACTCTACCTCCTATTTTCTCCTCCATCCTTATAGGTATGACGAGCTGCTTAACTATCTCCCCTAAGTTTTTAAGGGTGATGTTTCCCTTTTGGGTTAGTTTAACTTGATTCTCCTCCACGTATTTTAAGAAGGTCAAAAAATCCTGGAAGAAGTTGATTTTCTCAACTTCCTCAGAGGAATAGGGAAGCTTCTGAAAGGAAAAGTAACGAGAGGGAATAATCCTTCCCTTTATTTTTTCCATAAGGGAAAGATTCCCAAGCTCCGGGCGAGGTATATAAATCCAAAACTCCATCAGAAGGTTAGCCAGCGACTCTAATTCCACTTTTGATTCAAATTTTGCTTTTTCTACGACCTCCTTAACGAAGTCAAATGGATGCTTAACCTCAAGAACGCGTCTCCGAAGATCCGTTATGCTAAATTTATCGTTGATCTCATAATACCTTAATGCCTGATCGAGTTTTTTCTCGACCTCATCATAAGATTTGCTTTTCATTTTTTCCCTCTAATAATTTTATTTACGAGCTGAAGATAATTCCCGAAATATCAGAAGCAGGGAGACGATCATCACCACGATGAACCCACTAACAGTAGCTCCCATTTGAATTCTGCCCCCTCCCAGGAAGTGAAGCTGCAGTATGCTTATAACTACGATGACGGCTCCTATAACTGTAACTATAACCTTTAGCAGGATGACCAATAAACGAAAAAGCTTGGCCGCCCTGTCTATAGCAGGGCGGATTTCTCTTAGATGAGGGAGTTGAATTCTTTTTATTCCTTCTATCTCGATCCAATGCACCATCCAGACCAGGAGCATCCAGAGGAGGCCGTTGATGAACATACACCAGGCCTTTATGGTTATATTTAGCTGCACATAGGAAAGAGGGGAGAAGGCAAAAAATCCCGTGATCATTATCCCTATCATAATGATTACGGCCGTTATCAAGAACGCCAAAATAGGAGAGCTCTTTTTGGATGGCATAGATAAATTATAATAAAACCTTATTCCTTGTCAATTTTAACCTAAATTCGGAAATCTATCTCATAATTGCCCGATCATATTTGGAAATAGTTTACCGAATCTGGGTTTAAGTGGGGTTAGTGATCTTTATCACAATCTCCTTTATATCCTCCTTATTCTTTCTCCTCAAGGGGCTAACCATTGCCGAAGTTAAACTCCTCACCATATCCCGCAGGAAGCTGTTGAGGAAAAGTCTCTCACCGTTAACGATGACCTCAACAGATTCCTTATATTC
>Ga0180298_1000365_pt1 | contig 10952 bp, 13 predicted proteins | sample GuaBasSediGuay13_FD_121800 | JGI IMG/M metagenome (GOLD analysis project Ga0180298, IMG submission 121800) | Subseafloor sediment microbial communities from Guaymas Basin, Gulf of California, Mexico - Guay13, Core 4488-10 , 4-6 cm | ecosystem: Environmental > Aquatic > Marine > Hydrothermal...
CTCAAGAGCTTATTAAGCAAAGCAGACAAATTGTAAGTCCTCCAAACCTAAGGAAAACTAAAGAAAGTGAAAAAAGAAGAGACCTCAGTTTCCCATCCTCAGCTTTGCTAGGGCATCTTCCGCGGCTTTAACCACTTGGTAACCGACCGGCGAAGCCGTCAGGAGTGGGTGGGTCGCTATCTGGAGAGTGTAGAGCTCACTCGCGGTCAGACGCTTCTGTATCGCCAAGGCGAGGATGTTTATCATCTCTCCGACGCTCTTTCCTCCTGCTATCTGCGCACCGAGGATTGCTCCCCTATCACGAGAGAAGATTAACTTAATTGTCACCATCGAGGTGTCCGGGAACTTCGCTGGATGCTTGTCGGGGCCTTTTCCATAGCCAACTATAACCTCAAAGCCCTCTTTTTTGGCTGCTTTCTCCGTGAGCCCGGCCGCAGCCAAGGTGAGGCCCGCCACGTTGGTAGAGTAAACGCCTATCGTCCTCCTGTTCTCCCGGACTATCTGAAGCTTGAAGAGGTTCGCGCCGGCTATTCTCGCCTCAAAGGTTGCCGTTGATGCAAGCATAAGGCCGTACGGCTTGCCTGTGAAGAAATCCCTGTGCTCGACACAGTCACCGACAGCGAATATGTCTGGGTGGGAGGTTCTCATGTACTCATCCGTCCAGATGCCGTAGCGGGTAACCTTAAGTCCCGCCTTCACCGCCAGCTCAGCGTTTGGCCTGTAACCCGTTGAGAGTATCACCAAGTCGGTCGGAACCTCAGTTCCATCGACGAGCTTGACTCTCTCCACCTTTCCGTCTCCAACAAGTCTCTCGACCTGACCATAAACGATATTAATCCCGACTTCTCTAAGTCTCTCCTCAACCATCTTGCTGAACTCCGGATCAAAGGAGCTCCTCAGCAACCTGCTCCTGACGATTAGCGTAACGTCCTTGCCGAGCTTCCGCATCTCATCGCCAACTTCGAGGGCTATGAAGCCGCCACCAACTATGACAATTTTCTCAGATTCCGCCACCTTCCTGTGCAGAACCTTCAGGTACTCGTAGTCCTTGGGGACGGTGTAAACTCCCTCCAGCTCCGAGCCCGGGAAGTCGGGCTTCGCGGGTTTTGAACCTGTCGCAAGGACAAGCTTCTCCCAAGCAATCTCCTTACCAGAGGCAGTTCTCACGAGCTTTGCCCTCGGATCGATCTCCGTAACCTCATCCATCAATATGTCCACGCCAAGAGGCTCCAAGAACTTCTCGACTGGGAGAATGTCATCGTCAACACTTTTTAGTGTGCCGAAGATGTACGGGATGCCACATGGAACCATATTAACGTTTTCTTTCCTTATGATAAGGACGCTCCTGTTCGGATAGAACTTCTTAGCGGAGATGGTCGCCGTGAGCCCTCCAGCGCTCGCACCGATAACTACAACATCGTACTTCATGTTAGGTCCCCCTAAATGTTTTCGGCTCTTGTAAACCCAAAAGGTTTTTAACTTTTCGTCAACTGTAGGTTTGAAACATGGGTACATAACACTTCAATAATGAATAAAAACCAGCAGAAATGTCGTTATATAAATTTCCAAACCTTACGTTATCCTTGACTCCCCGTCCTAAATGGTGGGACTTTCGAAAGAAAAACGGAAAAAATCAAAAAGCTTGTATCTCTTCCATTGCAGTTACCAAGATACTTATTGCCTCTTTTTCCAATAAATATGCTTTTCTGATCTTGTAAAGCTTGGGAAATGGAGTGCCTTGTGTCCAGAAGGTAGTACGGATTTCATCTAAGCTATCTTTGCCCCATCCTTCCTGAAGTAATACAATCGCTTCATTATGGAGGTTTAAAGCATTCTCTAGCGTTTCATTATTCACTCCAAGCTCCAGCGCAGTGGTATATAACTCATCAAACCTATCATAGTACTTGAAAAACCAGTGTGTCCACAACTTGGACATTGTAATTAACGCATTAATGCGCCTTTGCGGTTCGGGGAGAGGAATAAGCTCCTGTTGTGGCGGTTTTATTGCCATTAAAAGAATATCATCACCTGACCATCCAACCACTACGATATTTCCATTTGGTGCAACATCCACAGAGTTAGCAGAATCATCATTCCCTACATCGTAGTTGTAGTTCCATTTCACATTTCCTGAACTGCCCAGCACCAAAATCCAAGCATCCATGTTTGATGCACCGAAACTATTAGTATAGCCCACAAGTACAATGTCTCCATTGGAAAGAACTGTAATTGAATTAATCCCATCTTCCTCAGATCCTCCAAATAGCTTTTGCCATATTATATTCCCATTGCTGTCAAGACGGATGACCCAAGCGTCATAGACGTCATCCTCTTCATTTTTTGTTTGGCCTGCAACCACAATGTCCCCATTAGGCACAACTGCCACAGCATAAGCCCTATCCTCATATTTTTTATCAAATGTTTTCTGCCACTTTAAGTTGCCGTCCTCATCAAGCCTAAGAACCAAAAAATCCTTGACATCATTGTTTCCCGATTCTCCAGCTACTATGATATCCCCGTTAGAGGCCATTACAACCGTATGTGCTACATCACTTTGGCTTATATCATAGGTCTTATTCAACTTCACGCTAGCGTTTTTGTCAAGCTTGAGAACCCAAACGTCTTCTTCAGGCCATTCCTCTTCCCCATACTCCACGGAGTCACCAACGACTATGACATCTTCGTTGGAACTAATAATTGCATCTTGAACGCGATTTGAATAAGGTACAGAGTAAGAATGGTGTTCTGTATTATTTCCCTCACTGTCAAATCTCGAGATTGTCAAACTATCCGGATAAAGGCCCAAAAATGCATATTGATACCCCACTGCCAAGATATCTCCATTTGGGAGGACTTTAACTGCATAAGCCACATCACTATAAGCTAAAGTCCGGTTCCACTTGAGGGTTCCATTCCTATCAGTTTTAAAAATCAAAAAGTTCGAAAACAAACCAAAATACGTATGTCCTGCAACTATAATCTCTCCATCCGAGGCAACATCCACCAAACTACCACCATTTACACTGCCAAAAGTATAAGTTTCATGCCAAAGAACTTCATAAGCATTCCCCGCTTCTACTTGAGGTAGTCTACAAAAAATTCCAAATAATAAAGCCAATAAAAATAAAGCCCAACATCCCTTTACTTTTCCTCTCATGTTAAGACCTCCCCACTTCAGCTTAAGAATCACTATTAACAATGTCTCTACCAACTCCCATCTAGAAGAGTTAGTAGGGGTAAGTTAATAATGACATTTACTGTTATGTAGCTTGAAATATAAAAACCTTTGTTATTTGTCCAAATTATATTTACAAACTTCCAACGTATAGTATGAATATTCTTCCATGAACAATTGAAAAATTATGACACCAATCACCAAGATGAGAGCTTAAAAGTTATACATTCTAAGGTATTACAAAAATTAGAATCTAAGCCCTCCTCCCATATCTTGAGTGAGTATATTAATATCCAAGATTTTCGCTGTAATTTAATCTCCCTTACTCTTGAGCAGTGCAGGTTCGAACATCAGCACATAGGAAGGTTCTAAAGCCTTAGGACAGTGCTCCACACCTCTCGGTACAAGGGCCATTTCTCCCTCATGTAGAACTATGTCCGGAAAATCTCTTAACTGAATAACTATACTCCCCTTGTATACATAAAAAAGCTCATCTTCATTTGTATGCTTGTGCCAGTGATATTCACCCTTAAAAAGAGCCATTCTAATTACATACTCGTTAATCCGCGCCACCTCAATTGGAGACCATGACTTTTCAATTTCTTTGAGTTTATTATCCAAATTGATTTTGGAGATCATGATATCACCTCTACTAAAAGTATAAATAAAAAACAATCAAAGTCAACCAGTGGCACCCTTTAAAGCATCTTTACAAGCACACCTCCTAATTTTTGGAATATACTCTATGGCCTTCATAAGAAGTAACTTGAGTTCCTCGCTTTTCTGTTGCATTAGCTCAACAACCTCCGAGTGTGTGAGTTTGGTCTTACTCATCCCAGCAGCATAGTTTGTCACAATGGCCACGCTCGCATAGCACATCTCAAGCTCCCTAGCCAAAATTGCTTCAGGTGACTGAGTCATTCCTACTACATCAGCACCCAAAATTTTTAATGCCCTAATTTCTGCTCTTGTCTCAAATCTCGGACCCTCCATTGCAGCGTAAGTTCCTCTTGGATGATAACTGAATCCCAATTCTCTCGCGGCCCTAATTAAAGATTCCCTAAGCTCCGGACAGTATGGATCTGTGAAATCCACATGGGCCACGAACTTCCTTTCATGTAGAGCATCTTCACCGTCATAAAACGTATAAGTCCTATTTTTTGTAAAATCTATTAGTTGATCCAATATCACAAAATCCCCAGGTTTCATGACCTCATTCACCGAGCCAACTGCAGAGGTTGCGAGGATCCTTTCCACGCCAAGCTCGTGCAGACCCCATATGTTCGCACGGTAATTTATTTTATGTGGAGGAACACTATGTTTCTCTCCATGTCTTGCTAGAAAAGCTATTTCCTCTCCTTTATATGTACCTATTTTGACTTTAATATTTCCATAAGGAGTTTTTATCATCTCCTCCCTTAGGTTTTCTAGAAGTCTTGGATCATATACACCTGAACCCCCAATTATAGCTATCCTTGGCATTAAAACACCACCAGAAATAATTAAAATAAAGAACATTTAAACCTAATGTTGCTCCTCCAAAGCCTCTTCTATTGCCAACCTAATGATCTTGACTAAAATCTCTCCCAAAAGCCTTGAGTTCCACTTCGGATCCTTTACATTCATAACGGCATCTATTGCTTTATCAAGACCCCCCTGCCTCAGATATCCCATAGCAATTTCCCCAAATGCCAACGAGGCTAAATAATCGTCTTTTATCTTGCTAGCCTGCTTAATTGCCTTTTCTCTCCTCCCGATTCGATTGAAAAATGCTACCACTTTTACCTGAACATTCTCATCTGGCACTTTTTCAGCAATTCTTTCCACTAAATCTGCATATTCTCTCCTTGGAGACTCGATTAAAAGGCCTAACAACTCCCTCGACACTGCTTTTAATTCTTCTTCTCTTAATGCATCAAGAAACTTGGAGAGATACTCCGGGAATTTCATAAGGTCTTCAGCAATTTCCATGATCAGCTTCTCCCTATCTCCTTCTATAGTGTTAAATATTTCTAGGGCATTTTCAATTTCCTCTCTTTTTATGTGAAACTTCAAAATCTCTGATTTTGCTTTAGAGCTCCAAGGTTCATCAAGAAGTTCTTTTGAAATTTGAATGGCATCTTTAAGGATTCCTGCAGATAGATAAGCCTTAAGAATCGAAAGTAAAGTTTCATTTCTTATTCTACTGTCATCAATTAACAACGCATAGGAGAGCGCCGGCTTAAGAATCCCCAGTCTCAACATTGACTTTATCATTTTTTCCAAATTTCTGTCTCTGCTTTGTGCAGATGCTCCTTCAAGAAGTTCTACTACTCGGGCAAAGACCCGGGCAGCAGAGTTCTTGTTTGCTCCGCCTATATACACCCCTACATTTATAAGAAGATCAACGAGTTCATTTAGGTCTTCAATAGCCTCAGCGCCCTCTAAAGACTTTCTAAACGCTTCCAAATACCTAGAATCCTCTATGCGATAAAGTTCCAAACCAATACGAGCATAAGTAAGTGCCTTAATCTTTGGATCTGCGATGATCTCGACCAAATCGAAAATACTTTTAATAGTCTCATCTTCCATAACCCATCATCAAATAGAATTGCATAGAAAAATATTTAACACTTTTGAATTGGATTTGACTACATTCCAAAAAAATGAACAAAAATTTACAGTTTTATGGCTATAAAATAAATGTCGTAAAAAAATACGTCAAAAAACGAAATCAACTAAGATCGTCATATACTACACTAACAACTTCTCCGTCATCCAAAGAGACAAAGCTGACTTTCATTTTTTTACCTGTCTTAGGGTCAACTACAACGAAATCAGGATTCTTAAGATATTCACTAGAAGGAACACGCCAGACATCGTCGTAATGAAGTTTTAACTCCTTCATAAACTTCCTCAAATCTTTCTTAATCATGGTTGGCATAGATATCACCATTAGAATATACAACTCTAGAGTATAAAAGGTTTTCTAATCGGTTTTTGTCAAGATTGATATCGTCAAATGTCTATACATAGCATGGCCCCCTGCGGAACCCGCAACTCTCTTGCAATGGGCATGCACTTTGCTTTTAAGAGATAAAATATTCTTCTGTCATTACTTTCGTTCAGGGTCTCAAAGTTGGCCTGCCCCTTTGCTATAATTACATCGGCACTATCAAAAATCTCTTTGAATCTCCCCGAAATCCTATCCAATGGAACCCCCACAACTCCAAAACCCGTAGAAATTATCTCTCCAACTTCTTGAAGACCAGCTGCTCTTAACTCATTCACTGTAGCATCATTAATAAGCGGTTGCTCTTTCCCTGCGATATATATCTCCAAATCAGGAAAACTTTCTTTAATTTTCTTCAAAAAGAGTTTATCAAAATATATCTCTCCACAATTATCAGTAAGGTATAAAAGCACTTTCGCATGTTTAAGTATTTCAAAAAGCTCTTCTGAGTTATCCACATATAAATCCTCGTTAATTAAGTGCATGATGTCCCGCTCTATTTTTTCTGGAGAATAACCTACTGCAAAATCAATGATATTCCCAACTATTGCTAGTTTAAGAGCCGTCTTGAGATCAATTTTTAGATTTTTTGTAATATTCTCCAAAATCTTTTTTGCAATCTCATTTGATCTTTCCTTGTATTCCTTAAAAGGATCTTCAATTCCCAAGAACTTATAGAGCTCAGAAATTATCTCACTAGCAACTATTCCAGATATTGAATCTTCTTTGAGTTTGCCCATAAGCTTTGCCGAGAAAACCGCTGCTGTTTTTCTCTTTTCTAAGTCGTCAGTTGTCATCTCGATTATTCTTTGGCACTGGTTGGCAATGCACATAAAACATTCGTAATGGATTCTCATTTCTTATCCTCCCCAACTCTAGATTATTACAGCATGTTTAAAAAAGTGTTTATCAAACATTTGTTCGGAGAATCAAAAATGAAGCTGCCTTCCTTGCAAGGGAGAGGCTTTCATGTAGTAATGGCAATGATATCAATCATCAGTGCTTTTGACGTTTTCATATTGGGAAAAGAGACAAAAGGAACAGAGTTAACTCAATATAAGTGTTCAATATATGAGAACTCTTCAATTACTGGCTTTTTCTTTTTCCTTCCAAATTCCCTAAGATAGAGATACTCATAAAGTCTTGAAATAATCTCCATTTCTCTCACCTCCAAACTCTTTTCTTTATTTTCTCAATCAATATTAGCGTTATTGAGCTTAAAAACCTTTTCAGCTCTATTATGGCCCTAAATGAACAATAAAATCCAAAATTCCCGGAAAAAAGCTAAATGAGTGGATTTAATCTTCAATGTACAAACTTGGAGACCCAAAAAGGTTTCAAAGGTGTTTTTTAAACAAATGCATACATTTTTTGCCTTTGGAATATTGTCACTTAAGATACTTATGATGGACCTCACTGTTTCAAAAGAGATATAAACCTACATACGCCTTTTATGTATGGTGGGGAAAATGGTATTGGATAAACTGGGACAATCATTGAATAATGCATTGAAAAAACTTGCACGTGCCAGTACTGTGGATAAGGCCCTTGTGAGAGAGGTTGTTAGGGATATTCAGAGAGCTTTAATAACAAGTGATGTTAATGTTCGTCTTGTTCTTGATTTAACAAAAAAAATAGAGAAACGGGCCTTGGAAGAAAAACCTCCTGCAGGGGTTTCTAAAAAAGAGCACATAGTGAAAATAGTCTACGAGGAACTTACGAACTTTTTGGGGAAAGAGGCCAAACCTATCCAGATAAAAGCAAAACCAACTGTTCTTTTAACTGTAGGAATTCAAGGATCCGGAAAGACTACGAGCGTGGCAAAGTTGAGCCGCTATTTCCAAAAACATGGATACAAAATCGGAGTAGTATGCTCAGATACATGGCGTCCTGGTGCATACCAGCAACTTAAACAGCTTGTAGAACCATATGGGATTGAGGTATTCGGAAATCCAGAGGAAAAAAATGCCATAAAACTCGCAAAAGAGGGTGTGGAATACTTCAAAAAGAAAGGAGTAGATGTAATAATAGTTGACTCTGCAGGAAGACATAAGGAAGAAAAAGGCCTTATTGAAGAAATGAGACAGATAAGCAGCACTATAAATCCCCATGAAGTGATCCTTATAATAGATGGCACAATTGGACAGCAAGCATACAACCAAGCTCTGGCTTTCAAAGAGGCCACTCCAATTGGGTCAATAATAGTCACAAAACTTGACGGCTCTGCAAAAGGTGGAGGGGCCCTATCTGCAGTGGTCGCCACTGGAGCACCCATAAAATTCATAGGAGTAGGAGAGAAGATAGATGACCTTGAGCCCTTCGATCCAAAAAGATTTGTTTCTAGACTTTTAGGACTCGGAGATATTCAAGGATTGTTAGAGAAATTTGAAGAATTGAGTAAGGAAGTAGAGTTCAAAGAGAAAGACATGGAAAAATTCCTCAAAGGAAAATTCAATCTCAAAGACATGTACACCCAGCTTGAGGCCATGAAAAAAATGGGGCCTCTACAACAAATTCTAAAAATGATCCCTGGAATGGGATATTCCCTCCCTGATGAAATGATAAGAATGAGTGAAGTCAGATTAAAGAAATTTAAAGTCATAATGGACTCCATGACGGAAGAAGAGCTTGAAAATCCTGAAATAATAAACTATTCACGAATAAAAAGAATAGCCCGAGGATCAGGCACAACTACGAAAGATGTAAAAGAATTGATTAATCAATACAATCAAATGAAAAAGTTCTTTAGGAGTATGGACAAAAGAAAATTAGCCAAGATGGCCAAGAGGTTTAACATGGGAGGGTTTGGTATATGATAGAGGTTTTCGTCTTGATTATTGTTAAGCCCGGAAACGAAGACATAGTATATGAGAAGTTAAGTAAACTCCCTCAAGTTAAAGAAGTCTACAAGGTCTATGGAGAATATGACGTCATAATTCGAGTTGAAGTAGAGAACATTAAGGGCCTTGATGAGTTTCATGACGATGTCCTAAGGCGAATAAAAGAAATAGAAATGACTGAAACATTAATAGCTAGCTCCTACGGGAGCTGAGGTGATAAAAAGGTGAAAAAAAGATGGGTAGCTACGGTATATCTAGACACCCTTCAGATTGAAAGTGATCCTTCTTTTAAATTTACATGCCTACCAAAGTGTGCTAGGTGTTGTATTGAACTCGACATTCCTCTAAGAGATGAAGACATTGCCAAAATAGAAGAGCTCGGTTATAATGCATGGGAGTTTGTAGATTATGAGAAAATGTTCTACCGAGGCGACAAGTTCTTGGGATATGGATTGAAAAAACGGCCGTTTGACGGTGGCTGTGTCTTTCTCGGAGATGACTACAAATGCAAGATTTACTCTCATCGCCCCCTCGCATGTAGGCTTTATCCATTTGTTTTAATTAAACATGATATGGCCCTAGAGATATACGTTAAAGAAGATTCCTTTTGTAAAGGTATTAATAATCCTAATGGAGAATCAATTACGGGCAATTTTATCATTCAATACTTTGGAAGCGTCATCGAAGAATATAGACACAAGTTAGGCATTTCAAATACCCATTATAAACCAAAAAATCTTATAATTTGACCTCTAACCGAAACATATTTATACATTTTTCTGTCAATACTATATACCAACGGAGGTGGGAACTTGAGTCAAATAGAGGCGGTCAAAGAAAAACTCCGAGTTATTAGAGTTCTAAGGCTTTTGAAAAAGAATTATACTTATGAGGAGTTATCACGAATCACCGGCCTTCCTATCACAGTGTTAAACCGGTACGTGAGAGGAAAAGTTCTCCCAAGCACACAGAGAACGAGAGAACTGATAAAAATTCTCTCACCCTATGTGAATCTAGAAGAGGAAGTAAAACGTAGAATAATATTCGATAAACACGGGTTATTTGACAATTTGAAAATTCTTAGTGACAACGATCTAATGAACCTTATAGCAGAGAGTATTGCTTCAAAGTATAGAGACAAGAAAATAGACAAGATACTTACAGCAGCTACAGATGGTATTCCTTTGGCAATTCATATTGGAAATGAACTTGGAGTTGACGTTGTATATGCCAAGAAAAAGAGAGAAGTGGGTGTAGAAAAGTTCTATGAAGTAAATTATGTCTCAAGTTCCTCAGGAAGTGTTATGACACTCTATCTACCTCATTGGGCCATTAAAAAAGGAGAAAATATACTCATAGTTGATGATGTAGTGAGAAGTGGAGAGACCCAAAAAGCTTTGCTAGAGATGTGTAAACAGGCCAATACTACTCCAGTTGGGATGTTCTTCCTTATAAGCGTCGGTAACGTGATTGATAGAATAAAAGAGGAATATAAGATTCCTGTAGATGCCATGATTCACCTTTGAATTTATTGATTTTGGAGGACCACATTATGGAACCCGAAAATATTCACAAAGAAGATAGATTTATGATATATAATGTAATGGGAAAAAGCATAATGGTAGAAACAGGCTTAAATGAGAAATTTAGATTCATCTGCCCAATTGAAGAATGTGGGGAAAACATAAAAATTGAGGGAATTATAAAAATAGTATCTTTGGAAGAGTACAAGCAAGTTCTTAAAGAAACCCTCAAAAAGAATAAAGAATTCGAAGTAATAAAAACTCTAAACCCCACTCCACTAATTTTTGACGGAACAGTGAATGGAAAGAGGGTGAAACTTCCAGCAGAGAGTGTTCAAAGTCTTGCTAAACGTTTTATAGACACATTCCTAAACCTCTAACGTGAAATCCTCTTTTACCACATCCATGGCAACATGAGTGTA
>Ga0180298_1000366_pt1 | contig 10935 bp, 13 predicted proteins | sample GuaBasSediGuay13_FD_121800 | JGI IMG/M metagenome (GOLD analysis project Ga0180298, IMG submission 121800) | Subseafloor sediment microbial communities from Guaymas Basin, Gulf of California, Mexico - Guay13, Core 4488-10 , 4-6 cm | ecosystem: Environmental > Aquatic > Marine > Hydrothermal...
AGACAGTGTATCCCGTTGGGGTTTTGATTTTTTCTCTGTTTCGTTTGACTTGTATCAAGACAAAAGAAATGAACATAATTAGGAGTATTGCAAAACAAAGGTATTTGAAAATAGAATGTTAAGATACAATCGTTTCAAAAAATCGTAGGGACAGGTTTTTAAACCTGTCCGTTTCGCCATAGGTAAATAACATTATGGAACTTCGTTCCATCGGACAAGACTGAAGTCATGTCCCTACGGTTATGGGTATATATAGTGCAAGATGAAATCGATCCAGCACGGTCATTGAAAATTGATCCATAAAAAGACAATGTATCCCACCGAGGTTTTGACTTTAAGCTGGTATTAGGAAATTTGCACTATCCACGAATTAACACGAACAGGACAACGAAGTAAAAAAGATGATAGATGGGCATTCAATCTAACATTCAACATTTATAATTTAACATTTGAATTTAGTGAAAAATAAAAGATCGAAAGGAGGTAAAAACTTTGATAATAACAGGGAAAAAAGAGAAAGATATCATCTCCAAGATGTGCCTTCATTCAGAATTGGTTCTGGAGACCCTGAACAATTTCAAAGACTGCTTCTTAAAATACTTTGAGAATGATATGGAAGGGGCCAGGCAATTCGAATCCAGGACCCATGCTTCGGAGAGTGAAGCAGACGATGTGAGGAAGGAATTGGAACTGGTATTGTTTAAAGGGGCTTTGATGCCATCTTCACGTGGGGATCTACTGAAGGTTCTGGAAGCCGTGGATGGAGTGGCAAATAGAGGAGAGAGCTGCGTAGATGAACTCCTGCTTCAGCATATCGAGATTCCCGAGGAGATCAAAGAAGACCTAAAGGTTCTCATAGATGAGTGCTTGAAAACATGCCTTTCCCTGAGAGATGCGGTGAAATATCTTTTTAATGACATCGAAAGAACGGTTTTGGAATGTCGCAGAACAGAAGAGAGGGAAAGTAAGGTAGATTCAGTAGAACGCAATCTGGTGAGAAAGGTATATTCACTGGATATTTCTCTTGCGAATAAATTGCAGTTGCGTGAACTCATTAAAGCCATAGCAGATATATCTGATATTGCGGAAAATGCATCAGACGTGGTAGAGATCTCTGCGATCAAACGAAAGGTGTGAAATATGTCCAAAGGTATCGATAAACTGCTTCGAATTATGAAGCGACTTAGAGCAGAGAATGGTTGCAAATGGGATAGAGAACAAACTCATAAAACTCTAAAACCCTATGTTGTGGAAGAGGCATTTGAAGTAGTAGATGCTATAGAATCTGGAGACGATGAAAAACTCAGAGAAGAATTGGGAGATCTGCTGCTTCAGGTTATTTTTCATGCAGAAATAGCAGAAGAAGAAAAAAAGTATACATTCGATGATGTGTGTAAAACCTTGTCTGATAAATTGATCTTCCGCCATCCGCACGTCTTTGGAAACATTCATGATGAGAATTTCCCTTACACATCGTGGGAGAAGACGAAGTCTAAGAATGAGAAGGCAGTATCTAAGACATTGGGAAACGTGAATCATGCTTTGCCCGGGCTTACATCAGCTCATAGGATACAAGAAAATGCGGGAAGAGTTGGCTTCGATTGGACAAATGTAGATGATGTTCTTAAGAAGGTAGAAGAAGAGTTATATGAGATAAAAGAAGAAATAAAATCTAAGAGTAAAGAAAGGTATGAAGATGAGATCGGAGATCTTCTCTTTGCAGTGGTCAATTTGTCTCGCTTTCTATCAGTAGATCCAGAGAAAGCGGTAAGGAAGGCAACAGAACGTTTCATAATGAGATTTTCTTATATCGAAAAGAAACTGGAAGAACGTGGTTTATCTGTAATGGATCAGCCTCTAAGTGTTTTAAATTCTTTGTGGGAAGAGGCTAAAATCGTTGAGAGAGGTGAACATTGATGAAGTATCTGGCAATTTTCGTGTGTGTAATTTTTTCTCTATTTTCTTTCGTTTCACTTTACGGAAATGAAACAGCCACTGATACAGTCGTGGCTCTCGTAAATGGCGAGGCAATACATATGTCGGAGTTGAACGGGCGTGCAGAACTTCCACAGATCGTTCAAACACTGGAAAGGTCTTATCCCGTATTCGTTCAGACGTTGATAAATACACAGGAAGGCTTTGCTTTTCTGAGGAAGTACAAAAACGCCGTGCTATCGAATATAATAGATGAACATCTTTTACTCCAGGGTGCAGAAAAGATGGGTATAACGGTTAGTGCCTCTGAGATCAATGTTACTATAGAAAATGCTATACAGGGTGTGATAACTCAGAATCATATAACCAAAGAAGAATTCTTGAAATACCTACAGAGTAAGGGATATAAAGACTTATCTCAATTCAAAGAACGATTAAAACCCGTTATACTCGAGCAATTGAGGGTGCAAAAATTGAAGGCAAAGGTTACCGCTAATGCTACGGTAACAGAAGAAGAAGCAAAGGATTATTACACCAAAAATGCTACGGAGTTCACTGAACCAGAAAAAGTAAGAGTTTCTTATATAATGTTGAAAGATGAAAAATCAGCAAAGGATGTGGCAGATAAAATAAAGAGTGGAAAGATCAGTTTTTCTGATGCGGTTCAGAAGTATTCCACGGATGAATACAGTAAGAAGACCAATGGAGATCTGGGCTGGGTATCGAGAAAAATGTTGGGTGAAGAGTTCGATAACATTGCATTCAACACCAGAGTGGGCGAGGTAATAGGTCCTTTGAAAACAAAATATGGTTGGCATGTGATGAAAGTAACAGGGCATGTTCAACAGGAAGTGAAGGCATTTTCTAAGGTCAGAGGCGATATAGAGAAGGAATTGCTGATGAACAAAAAGAGCAAAATGTGGGAAGATTGGTACTCGAATTGGAAGAAGAACAGTAAAATAAAGAGATTCTTATAAATAAATTTACTGTGAAAAAGGAGTAAAACGATGTTTGACATATCGAAGTTGGATGACCTAAAGAAGAAAAAAGAGAACTGGGATATGAAAACGAGAAGTTTTATGGAAAAGCATCCAGAACGAATGAAGGATTTCAAAACCCCTTCTGGTACTCCTGTTAAACGTGTTTACACACCTGTAGATATAGAGGATCTCGAATACGATAAATCTATCGGTTTTCCTGGCGAATACCCGTATACCCGCGGCATATATCCAACGATGTACAGGGGGAGACTCTGGACGATGCGTCAATATGCGGGTTTTGGTTCAGCCGAAGAAACGAATAGGAGATACAAATACCTCTTAGAGCAGGGGCAAACTGGATTATCCGTTGCCTTTGACCTTCCAACACAAATAGGTTATGACTCTGATGCCCCTCTATCGGTAGGAGAAGTTGGGAAAGTAGGTGTTGCAATAGATTCTCTCAGAGATATGGAAGTTTTATTCGGTGATATTCCTCTGGATAAGGTTAGCACTTCCATGACGATAAATTCTACGGCGATGATATTACTCGCCATGTACATCGCCGTTGCTGAAAAGCAAGGAATAGATAGAAAAGTATTGAGAGGTACTATTCAAAACGATATATTGAAAGAATATATAGCGCGTGGTACATACATTTATCCACCAAAGGCATCCATGCGTCTTACCACAGATATATTGGAGTACACAGCAACCAATCTGCCAATGTGGAAACCCATAAGTATTAGCGGTTATCATATGCGCGAAGCTGGGGCAACCGCTGCTCAAGAATTGGCATTCACCATTGCTGATGGTATAGAATACGTTAAGCATGCAGTTTCCAGAAAACTGGATGTAAACATTCTTGGAAAGCAGATATCCTTTTTCTTTGCTGCTCACAACGATGTTTTCGAGGAAATAGCGAAGTTCAGAGCTGCTCGAAGGCTGTGGGCAAAGATCATGAAAAATGAATTCAATGCATCAAATCCCGATGCCTGGAAATTGAGATTCCATACCCAAACCGGGGGTTCTACCCTCACTGCTCAGCAGCCGAACAACAATATCATTCGTGTTGCTTACCAGGCTTTGGCTGCCGTATTAGGAGGAACGCAATCCCTGCATACCAATTCAAGAGATGAGGCTCTTTCTCTTCCAACTGAAGAATCGGTAATGATAGCACTGCGTACACAGCAGATACTTGCCTACGAAACGGGCGTTGCGAATACGGCTGATCCATTGGCGGGTTCTTATTATGTTGAGTCTTTAACAGACGAAATGGAAAAGCAGGCAAAGAAATACATAGATAAGGTAAAAGAAATGGGAGGTATGTTGAATGCCATAGAGGAAGGATATGTCCAGCGTGAGATCCACGAAAGCGCTTACAAATACCAGAAAGAATGGGAATCTGGAAAACGGGTAATAGTCGGTGTAAACAAATACACAATGGGTGAAGAAAAGCAAAAACTTGGTATAATGAGAGTAGATCCCGATGTAGAAAGAAAACAGATAGAAAAATTGAAAAAATTGAAGAAAGAACGAGATAATGGTAGCATAAAAAAGGACCTGGATGAAATAAAACGGGCAGCAGAAACAGATGAAAATCTCATGCCTTTTGTCTTAAAAGCAGTGCATGATTATGCAACAGTGGGGGAGATATCAAATGCTTTGAGGGAGGTATTTGGCGAATACAGAGAGGTGATAGAACTATGAAGAGGAAACTCAGAGTGTTGATCGCAAAACCCGGGCTCGATGGCCATGATAGAGGAGCGAAGGTTGTGGCCCATGCGTTGAAGGATGCGGGTATCGAAGTAATATATACAGGACTGCGACAAACCCCATTACAGATCGTGAACACAGCCATACAGGAGGACGTTGATGTCATAGGCTTGTCTATATTATCCGGTGCTCATATGCGCCTATTTCCTGAAATAATGAAGCTACTCAAAGAGAAGAAAACCGCAGGTATCCTTGTGTTTGCAGGTGGAGTGATTCCAGAAGATGATATTCCGAAGTTGAATGAGATCGGGATTCAACATGTGTTTACACCTGGGACACCTACCGATGAAGTCGTAAGTTTTTTAAAGAACAAATTCCCGGATAGAGTGTGATGGATTTGAGATCGAATGTAGATACTCTTATTGATAGATTTAAAGATGGGGATAAGATGGCATTGGCTAAAGCAATGACCCTTGTTGAAAATGGGGCATCAGAATTGGTGGATCGCATCAAATCCGAAAAGAATATGAAAAGTGAATCAGAACCATGGATAATAGGTATTACTGGCGCTCCTGGAGTTGGAAAGAGTACGCTTATCGATAAACTCATTGACCCGTTTTCTACAGATAATAAACGAGTTTTTGTTTTTGCTGTAGACCCGACCAGCAAACTCAGCGGAGGCGCCATATTAGGAGATAGGGTTAGGATGCAGCGGTATGCTACAAACGATAATGTTTTCATAAGGAGTGTGGCTACTCGAGGATCTAATGGTGGTGTTTCTTATCACTTAATAGATATGATAGACCTGGCATTGGCATTTGGATACGATATCGTGATTGTTGAGACCGTTGGTGCGGGACAGATAGATCTGGACATATTCGACATTTCGGATACCACAGTCCTCGTATTGATGCCCGAGCAGGGCGATGGAATACAAACATACAAGGCTGGAATGACTGAAATGGCTGATATATTTGTCATTAACAAAGCAGATAAGCGAGGAGCGGATAAAATGGTAGAACAGTTGAGGGTAATGATGAGCACAAGAGCAGTGAGGAAATGGCAATCCCCCATTTTAAAAGTCATATCTACTGAAAATGTTGGAATAGATATACTTGTAAAGGAACTCAAAAGACATAGAAGATATCTCTTATCCTCAAAAAAGATAAAAGACAGGGAAAGGCTAAGGAAACTGATGAAGGTAAAAGGAAATATGTTGGCGAAATTTGAAGCTTCACTGTCTAAAACGTTAGAAGGTCTTTCCAATGAAGAACTCGATTCACTCAATAGACATGAAATGTACATTAGGATACTGAAAAATTTCCTCGATGGGAAAGAAGGTGAAGACGAATGTCAATAGATAAAGTATCTCATATAGGTATAGCAGTGAAAAGTATAGATGATAGGATCAAATTTTATCAAGATTCGTTAGGGCTGAAGAGCACCAAAACTGAGGTAGTCGAAGAACAAAAGGTAAAAGTCGCTTTCCTCGAACTGGAGAATATGAGACTCGAATTAGTCGAACCTACTTCAAAAGAGAGCAGTATTGCTAAATTTATAGATAAAAGGGGAGAAGGTATACACCACATAGCATTTGAGGTCAGAGATATAGAAGAGGTATTTCTGAATATGAGAAAAGCAGGCATAAGGATATTAGGAGATTCGGTATCGAAAGGAGCTCACGGTAGCAAGGTTTTTTTCACTCACCCTAAAGATACAGGGGGAATACTCATGGAATTCGTCGAGGAGGTTGAAAATGGTTGATATAGAGGACTTAAACAAAACTCTGAAAGAAAAGAAGGAAGAAGTGTTAAAAGGTGGTGGAGAAAAAAGGATAGCAAAGCAGCATAGTCTGGGAAAACATACCGCTCGGGAAAGAATAGCCTTACTATTGGATAAAGATTCCTTCGTGGAATTCGATATGCTTGTAAAGCATCGTTCCACCTATTTCGGCCTTGATAAAAAGGCCCTTCCTGCCGATGGAGTGATAACCGGTTGGGGTAAGATCAATGGTAGACCCGTGGCGATTTTCTCTCAGGATTTCACCGTTCAGGGCGGGTCGTTGGGAGAAATGCACGCAAAGAAGATCTGCAAAGTTCAAGATTTTGCCTTGAAAAATGGCATGCCCATCATAGGTATAAACGATTCTGGAGGGGCAAGGATACAGGAAGGTGTGGACTCACTTTACGGATATGGCGAAATATTCTACAGGAATACTATCGCTTCTGGCGTCATCCCTCAGATCTCCGTAATACTCGGGCCGAGTGCAGGAGGAGCGGTGTATTCTCCTGCCATAACAGATTTTGTCTTCATGGTAGATAAGATATCCAGAATGTTCATAACTGGTCCTCAGGTGATAAAGGCAGTTACTGGGGAGGAGATAGATCAAGAGAATTTAGGAGGTGCAATTGTACATAACACAAAGAGTGGAAATGCACATTTCTTTGCATCCACAGAAGAAGAAGCGATGCAACAGGTGAGAAAATTACTTTCCTATATTCCACAAAACAATTCCGAGGAACCATCCTGTGAAGAATGTGAGCAATCTCTCGATACCAATCCGAAAGTGAATGAGGTCATACCCACCGTTCCTACAAAGTCTTATGATGTCAGAGAGGTTATAAAATGTATTGTAGATGAAGGATCATTTTTAGAAGTACATGAGAGATATGCGAAGAATATGAGTGTGGGTTTTGCTCGTTTTAATGGATACAGTGTTGGTGTAGTGGCAAACCAACCGCAAATATTTGCAGGTGCACTCGATATAAATGCATCGGATAAAGCAGCAAGATTCATAAGGTTCCTGGATGCCTTTAACATACCTATCGTAACTTTTGTAGATACTCCCGGGTTCCTTCCAGGAGTTCAGCAAGAATACGGAGGAATAATAAGACATGGCGCTAAATTACTATTCTCTTACTCGGAGGCAACTGTACCGAAGATCACAGTAATCCTTCGCAAGGCATATGGGGGAGCGTATATAGCAATGGGAAGCCAGCATTTGGGCGCAGATCAAGTATTCGCATTGCCCACTGCAGAGATAGCAGTTATGGGACCTGAGGGAGCAGCGAATATTATATTCGCAAGGGATATAAAGAACGCAGATGATCCTGAAAAAGTGAGAACAGAGAAGATATCCGATTATAAAGAGAGATTTGCGAATCCTTATGTTGCGGCGAGCAGAGGATATGTAGATGCAGTGATAAAACCTACAGAGATGCGTAAATATATAGTCAAAGCATTAGATGCTACTATAAACAAACGGCAGTTTTTGCCAAAGAAAAAACACAATAATATACCACTATGATGTTAAATGGGCAGATGAGTAAATGTGTAGATGGGTTAATGAGCATTTCAATCTAAATCTAACATCGATTGAGGTTCGTGTTCATTCGTGGCGAATAATTAAATGAAGGGAAAATTGTGATGAACGAAGTAATAAGAATAACAATAACAGGTATGCTTATTGTCTTCTCAGGTCTTACCATTACTTCTCTCATAATATATATATTTGGTAGGATATTGAACAGAGCGGCGGGAAAAGGGCATGTTCATATTAGAACCACAAGATATAAACCAGAAGAGGAACCCGAAGATATAAAGGTTGTTATAGCTGCAGCAGTGTCGGCTATTCTGGGAGAGGGATGGAAGGTCACGAAGGTGAAAAAGGCAGAAAGAACAAGGCATCTTTCTCGATGGAAGCGCATGAGATACGAGACCTGGGAGGTAAAACGACATAAGAAGGTATCAATATAAATACAATGAGTTTAATAATTTGAGGAGGTATCTGGGATAGATGAAGCGTAAATTTCTCATAACTGTGAATGGAAAATCTTATGAAGTAGAAGTGGAAGAGATAACAAAAGGGAAGCAGTCCAAAAATATATCTACATCTGAAACGTCAATTGTAGAACAACCTGTGCAACAGCAAGTATTTTCTTCTCCTCAGCCAACACCATCCATATCTGCACAACCAAAAGTGCCACCAAATAAAGAAATTCAGGAAAAAGAAGAAGTAGTTCAAGCCCCTATGTCTGGAGTAATAGTGGACATAAAGGTAAAAGAAGGACAAGCGGTAAGGAACGGAGATCTACTCCTCGTATTGGAGGCGATGAAGATGGAAAACAATATCCTTTCTCCCTGTGGGGGTGTTGTAAAGAATATAAGTGTGACAAAAGGGGAAAATGTTGAAACTGATCAACCAATGATCGTTATTTCGTCATGACATGTTTAGGAGTCGGTATCGATATCGTTTTGAACCGCAGACTTGATTCTGATCCCTTGAAAAAAAGATTGTTCAGCAACAGGGAACATGAAATAGGAAGTAAGAGGAGAGGGAACCTTCAGTATTATGGAGGAAGATTCGCGGCAAAGGAGGCATTTTTGAAGGCAGCTGGGGTGGGCCTGGGCGCTATTCCCTTCAAGGCAATAGAGATATTGGACGATGACAATGGTAAACCATATTTAGCATCGAATGAAATTATTGAAGAATTCAAGAATCAAAAGGGGATAACCGTTGTGAATATCTCTATATCTCATGAGAAAGAATACAGCGTTGCTGTGGTTATTCTTTATTGAATGATGAATAAAGAAATCTTCTATTGGTTAGGATTTAATCTATTTTCCTCTTTTGGAGGAGATGAAGTTAAACATATTATAGAAGCATTTAGCGGGGATATATCTCATGCTTATAATGCTTCGATAAATGAAATAAAGAGAATAGAAGGGGTATCAACTCTCAAATACAAAGTATTTCTTGAAAAGAAAGATGAAGATAAATTAAAAAGAGAGATAGAAAAGATAAAAAAATACGATGTAGATATAATGACTTATGATTCCTCACTTTATCCCTTTCGCTTGAAGGAAATATATTATCCTCCTATCCTGTTATATGCCAAGGGGACATACGTAGATATCCTGAAACACAATTTAGTGATCGCGATCGTTGGTTCAAGGAAGATGACAGATTATGGTGCTGCCTGTGCTGAAAATATTGCTCGAAAACTGGTTGAATCCGATGTAGTAATAATAAGTGGACTTGCAAAGGGTATAGACAGTGTTGCACACAAAACCGCTGTTAATTTTGGGGGATATACCATTGGTGTTTCTGGGTGCGGGATGGATATCGTTTATCCTTCGTATAACTTGAGGGTTTATGAGGAAGTTAAGAAGCAGGGGTGCATCATCACAGAATTCCCTTTCGGTACACGTCCATACAAATGGAATTTTCCTCGTAGAAATAGGATCATAGCTGGTATCTCCCTTGGAGTGATAGTAATAGAAGCGGCCAGTAGGAGTGGTTCTTTATCCACAGCCAGGATCGCATTGAGCGAGAATAGAGATGTCTTCGCGGTTCCAGGCAACATAAATAGGATCAACAGCAAGGGGACGAATCGCCTTATCCAGGAAGGGGCAAAATTGGTAACTTCCCCTGAAGATGTACTGATAGATTACGAACATCTATTGCCCAAGAAATCTATCGAAGGAAAAAAAGTGGTTTTGAAGCCAGAACAGTTACAGATAGTGAATGCCATAATGGAAGGTAAAGATACGTTTGACAAGATAGCATTGGAAACCGAGATCCCAATCGGCAGACTTGCATATCTTCTAACGATAATGCAAGTAGACGGCATTATAAAGGAAGGAATAGGAAAGCGATACACCCTGTTGAGAACAGATATAGAAGGTATTTCTGAGTAGTTATCGTTATTTATTGTACAGCGTAGTATGAAATTTGTAAAAAGTCAAGATGTTTTTGATCCACCAATTTATGTTCATTTCTTTTGTCTTGATACAAGTCAAGCGAACCAGAGAAAAAATCAAGGCTAGTACGAAATTTGCTAAAATTCTTCGTAAAAATGTTAAAAATGATAAACTCGCTTCGCTCAGACAGTATCATTTTCTTAACACATTTTTCCTCGAATTCCTTAACGTAAATTTCGTAATGCCGACTTAAAGTCAAAACCCAATAGAACAATTTCATCTTGCACTATACATACCCATAACCGTAGGGACATGACTTTAGTCTTGTCCGATGGAACGAAGTTCCATAACGTCATTCACCTACGGTGAATCGGACAGGTTTAAAAACCTGTCCCTACGACTTTTTTGAAACGATCTTATCTTAACATTCTATTTTCAAATACCCTATATCATGTTCATTTCTTTTGTCTTGATACAAGTCAAACGAACCAAAGAAAAAATCAAGGCTAGTACGAAATTTGCTAAAATTCTTCGTAAAAATGTTAAAAATGATAAACTCGCTTCGCTCAGACAGTATCATTTTCTTAACACATTTTTCCTCGAA
>Ga0180298_1000367_pt1 | contig 10905 bp, 11 predicted proteins | sample GuaBasSediGuay13_FD_121800 | JGI IMG/M metagenome (GOLD analysis project Ga0180298, IMG submission 121800) | Subseafloor sediment microbial communities from Guaymas Basin, Gulf of California, Mexico - Guay13, Core 4488-10 , 4-6 cm | ecosystem: Environmental > Aquatic > Marine > Hydrothermal...
AAACGTGAAACCAGAAGATGTAGCTTACGTCACCGTCTCGCATATCCATTTAGACCACGGTGGAGGAGCAGGAATCTTGCTAAAACATTTGCCCAGAGCCAAACTTATCGTTCATCCCAGAGGAGCACCGCACATGGTGAACCCGGAAAAACTTTGGAATCAAGCGACACAGGTTCTCGGAGAAAGGATAACTAGGATTTACGGCAGACCAGAGCCTGTGCCTCAGGAGAGGATAATCACAGCGGCTGATGGCATGATCATCGACCTTGGAGACGATGTTAAGTTGAAGGTTGTGGAAACCCTTGGACATGCTTCTCATCACTTAAGCTATTATGATAAGTTGAGTGATGGAATATTCACTGGGGATTCCGCTGGTATCTACGTGGACAAGGCTGATGTGGTTGTGCCTACGTCGCCGCCGCCATTTCGTTTGGATATAACCTTGGCTTCCATTGACAAGATGATGAGGCTGAAGCCTAAGAGTCTGTATTACACTCATTTCGGCAAGGGGGGAACGGATGCTGTGGAAAAGCTTAGAATGTATAAGGAACAGCTTAAGCTTTGGGCTAAAATTGCCAAGGAAGGAATAGAAAGGGGTGAAGACCTTAAGATGATAAGTAGAAGGATATTTGAAAATGACAAGGCTGTGCAAAAGGCTGCCGACTTCATTAAGGATAATCCTGTTTTAAGCGTTACTGTGCCGAATGAAAGTGTAGAGGGCGTTATGCGTTTTGTAGAAAAGTTTGGGTTTGACGTTTTGGTGTAAAAGCCAAAATTGTTTATATCCCAGAGTTTCAGTTCTATCCAAATAGGTGAAAAAATGAGTGGAAAAGTTCCCCTTGAAAAGATAGACGATTACACTTGGCGTATTCCACAGTATAAGCCTGGCATGCGCGTTCCAGGCATGGTTTTTGCAAATCGGGAACTGTTAGAAAAAATGCAGACGGATAGAACTCTCGGGCAATGCGTGAACGTGGCGCATCTACCCGGCATTTACAAGTATTCCATAACTCTGCCTGACGGGCATGAAGGCTATGGTTTTCCAATAGGGGGAGTCGCAGCAACAGACTATGAAGAGGGCGTTATAAGCCCTGGAGGAGTCGGTTATGACATAAACTGCTTGACTGGAGATGCTCGAGTGTTGACGAAGGATGGGTTTTGGGTTAAGATAAGTGATTTTAAAAGGAACACGCACAAACTGCTTTGTGTCGATCTCAAGAGCCATGATGTCGTTGAGACAGGCATATTAAGGTTCATTAAAATGTTGCCTAAGGCAAGGGTTTATAGGATATTCACAGAGTCCGGAAACCAGATAACGGCTACTGAGGATCATCCATTTTTAACTCCCAAAGGGATGGTTCCCGTCAAAGAGCTAAAGAAGGGAGACAAAGTCGCCGTATTTCCATTCGAGGGAGTGGAGTATGAGGAACCACCCAAGCGTATGATCGTCGACGAGAATTTGGGCGAAATTCCATTCATAAGCGAACAAAAGAAGAAAGCTGTAATTAGAGAACTCAAAAAGAGGGGGCTGTTACCCCTATACTTGAACGACAAGAGGATTGCAGCTTTGGCAAGAATCATTGGATACGTAACAGGAGATGGCACGGTTTATTTCACAAAAGGTAAGGGCTACGTTTGGTTTTATGGAAAGCCAGAAGACTTAGAGGAGATAAGGTTGGATATTAAGAAAATAGGATACACCGCGTCTAGAATCTACAAACGCGCTAGAACCCACAAAACCTTAACGCGGTATGGTTTAAAAAAGTTTGTCAGCGTCGAGCATTGTTTTAGAGTATCCGCAAGCAGCTTCGCAAGTTTGCTGATGATGCTGGGGGCTCCGGTAGGGGATAAGACTAAGGCAAAATTCGGAGTACCCTCATGGATAATGAATGCTCCAAAGTGGATAAAGAGGTTGTACCTAGCCGCGTTATTCGGAGCAGAGCTTACTACTCCCAAAAATATGTACAGATACAGCTTCTATTGTCCAGTACTAGGGATAAATAAAAGCAAGGAGAGTGAAAAGGACGGTTATAGGTTCCTTAAGCAAGTTTCAGCTCTGCTAAGAGAGTTCGAGGTTAAGACTGCAAAGATAAGTAGTTCAAGTCATGGCCTAAGGAAAACCGGTGAAGAAGTTGTAAGGCTGAGGTTAATAATTTCTTCCACACCAGAGAACCTAATAAAATTCTTCGGAAGAATAGGCTACGTTTACAATAGAAAGAGAAGCTTAATTGCAAACCTAGCTTTACACTACTTGAAGCTTAAGGTAAAAGTGATTGAAAAACGTGTTCAAGCCGTGGCTCATGTAGAGACGTTAAAGCATGAGATGAGACCAGCCGAGATATATCGTCAACTCACGTCAAAATGGGTAAACAAAAGGTTCATAGAACGGACATTGCACGTCGGCCGTAAAACGCAGCCAAGAGTTGCTCAGGAATTCATGAGCTTCGAAGAATTCTTAAATAACCCCAACTTTGTGGCATCAGAGTTTGCTTGGGACAAAATAGTAAAGAAGGAAGAAGTCGAATACAACGGTTACGTGTACGATTTCACGGTGAATCATCAAGACCACAACTTTATTGCAAACGGTTTCGTCGTGTCAAACTGCGGCGTCCGCCTAGTAACAACAAACCTTACAGAGCAGGATGTAAGACCAAAACTTGCTCAGCTGGCAAACACTATCTTTCAAAATGTTCCATGCGGTCTGGGAAGTCGCAGAAAAGATTTCAGGGTTTCGGTGCATGATTTGGAAAGGCTTGTAATGGAAGGTGTTCACTGGGCTATCGACCACGGGCTTGGATGGTCTGAAGACATAAAGCACCATGAAGAACAGGGATGCATGAAAAACGCGAATCCAGATAAGGTTTCAACAACGGCGAAAAATAGAGGGTTGACGCAAATTGGCACTCTAGGTTCGGGAAATCACTTTCTTGAAATCCAGAAAGTGAATGAGATTTATGATGAAAGAGCAGCCAAGAGCTTCGGAATAGAGCATGAGGGACAAGTGACAATTATGATTCACTGCGGCTCAAGAGGTTTCGGTCATCAGATATGCTCAGACTATTTGAGGGTTATGGAACGGGCTGTTCAAAAATACAAGATTGCACTGCCAGACCGTGAACTTGCCTGTGCACCTGGGAACACCAAGGAAGCAAAAGACTATTATCAAGCAATGGCTTGCGCCGTCAATTACGCCTTCGTAAACCGTCAAACCATAATGCACTGGGTTAGAGAGAGCTTCAAGCAGGTCTTCAGAGAAGACCCTGAAAGGTTCGGGTTAAACCTTGTTTACGATGTAGCTCACAACATTGCAAAGATAGAAACACACATGGTGAACGGTGAACGAAGGAAGGTTTGGGTTCACAGAAAAGGAGCAACAAGAGCCTTCCCACCAGGACACCCAGACATTCCAGCAGATTATAGAGCTGTTGGGCAGCCAGTGCTCATACCTGGAAGTATGGGGACAAGCTCTTGGCTTCTTGTGGGTACAGAGAAAGCCATGCAGATAACCTTCGGCTCTACCGCTCACGGGGCTGGGAGGATGCTCAGTCGACACGCTGCAAAAAGAAGGTTTTGGGGTGGAGACGTCAAAAAAGCTTTGGAGCAACGTGGGATTTTTGTTAGAGCTGCAAGCTCCGTTGTTTTGGCTGAGGAGGCAGATCCAGCGTACAAAAACGTGGATGTTGTCGCTGAGGTGAGCGATAAGGTTGGGATAGCTACGAAGGTCGCAAGGTTTGTTCCATTAGCCGTTGTTAAGGGTTAAACTGGTCAACCACGTTTCTTTTTTCTTTTAAACTTCAGCTCTTCCGTTGCGTGTGCCTTCTGCAACTCGCTCATGTACCAGCTTCTTTCCCTTGCGTAGTGGATGCTTAGGGCTATTCCTAAGCAGAGAAGGACAAGTCCAACGGATATTAAAGATAAACCTAAGAGGCTGTAAGGATGCCGTGTCAGATGATAAGGAAAAATCAGAAACCACTCCGGATTTTCAACGGTTACCACGGTTTCCAATAATCCTCCGACAAAAAATATGGAGCCCATAACCGTTATGAGATATCCTATTGTCTCGTTATGTCTTGACTCCTCGGCTTTTTCGTGTAGGTAGCTGCTGAAAAGCATCAGATTTCACAATTTGACAAGAAAGACCGACATCTATAAGGTTTATCGCAGAAAACGAATACTCGGTGTTAACCGACACTTATATCAAAAGCAACCATTTTATATTTAACAGTAAAGTGCATGTTGCCGTGATGATTCTTGGTAATTAAAGAAGAATGTGGAATCTGCGGTCGCGTTTTTTCCATAAGCTATCTGAGAAGATGTCAAAGATGCGGAGGCTTATTCTGCAAGGATTGCATGGTTCCAGACGTTTCAACAGGCGACCCTACAAAAATGCTCTGTCTGAACTGTGCGAGGAAAATTGTCTCGTCTCATCGTTCCAGAGGCAAATACGACGTCCTCACAAGCTATTTAAGGTATAGAGCAGCCTTCACGGACACGGTTAAACTGTCCTTTCCAAAAATAGATGGGATAATAGGTGACAATCTGCCTCTAAGTGCATACCGCAACGAAAACTGGTGGAGCAACTCTCCCAGCAGTGCACACGCCAAGGCATGGCTTAATGCTGGCTGGGAAACGCGAGAAGTGAACCTGCAGAAGGGCTACGTAGTTTTCCAGAAATTAAAGAGAAAAAACGTTCAGGCTGGAGGTTTAAAGAGGAAAAGGTTCAAAGAGAATATTAAGAAGCCGTTCACACCTGCACCGTATCATCCCTCAAGAATAAGGAAACCTTCAAAAACCAAAATCTCAAAGCTTTACGCCAGACTTAAAAACTTGGAGAGAAAGAGAGCATCCATAACAAGCCGCCATGGGTTCAAACCGAAACCAGCACATGAAAAAAGGCTTTTTAAACCGGAAGAGAAACCCGGATAAAATAATACTGATTCCACAAACAATCCATAGAATTCATAGAAAGAAAGTTTACAATTTATGGTTGGAATCATTATCAAAACTATGTAATTAAGGAAAAGGGATGGGGGGAAATGGTCTTAATTCTAATATTTGGATGAATAGGATTAGGAACAGTTCGGTTAGAGCAGCCCAAAAGAAGAAGGCTGTAGCAACGTATGCTTGAAGTTTTAATTCCTTCTTGTAGCAAATAATGGCCATGACCAGCAGAGCCCAAGGTGAAATAGGGATTAAAGCGTATAGAAGAGCATTCAAATACTCGATTCCGTACATCCAGCACCATTTGTGTCTCCATGGAAAACCACATATGAAAACCATGGGAAGCGAGAAGAAAACAAAGTATATTGCTATTAAAAAGTTAACCAGTCTTTCCTTTTTAACTAACATAATTTAACCTCAACCACATTCCTGCTAAATATTAGAGTTGCTCAAAATTTAATTCTATACATCAGAACAGTCTGTTCTAAAATACGCACAGATATTCTTAAAACAATCCATGAAAGACGAAGAACGACTTTCATTAACTCTATTTCTTAAATCTCTTACTTCTTAGCTTTAATACACCAGATGATGACCAACAATCCATCACATTCAGTTCAATTTTCAATAGCATGATGTTATAGGACAAGCTTACAGTGACCTGGCCATTATTTCTGACCAAAACGGTGACCAAAAACTCTTTAATAACGCCTCCATTAATGAAAATAGTTGGGCCGGTAGTCTAGCTCGGTTAGGACATCTGCTTGACGTGCAGAAGGTCGCCGGTTCAAATCCGGCCCGGCCCACCACACTTTCTCTTTTCCCGAAAAGAGAACCTATACTAAGAGAAAAGTGGTTCGTGGATTGGGTTGCTTTTAGGCGGTGGGTGAAAAGGACATATGCGAAGTCTTATGCAGCTACGGTTTACTGTTATGCAAAGAAGTTCAGCGGGTTGCTTTACGGTAATTTAGCGGAGCTCGAATGTTTCAGCAAGTCTAAGCGGGGAGCCATCTTAAGAGCTTTGTCCGCTTTATCGAGATACCTTGGTGTGCATGAGCAGTTTAAGCAGCGTATGAAGGATTACGGATTGAAGTGGGAAAGCCAGAGCTCGTTCGAGTCGTTTCTACGGATCATTAACGCGGAGAACAAGGGTGACGTTGTTGAGTGGGTCAAGCGGTGCCTAAAAGGGTTTCGATCATACTTACGCAGTCTTCGTCAAGTTTGCTATGCTTACAGGTATCAGGAAAGGCGAAGCGATAGAAGCGTTTAACCTAATCGTAATGCTTGGGCAGGCTGGAAGGCTGAGCAATTACTATAACGCGGGGCTTCAAACCTTGGAGCATTTCAGATACCCGGAGAAGTTTATCCGTAGAACCAAGAACGTGTTTTGCAGCTTCATCCCAAAGGCTTTCGTTGACGAAGTAGCCGGATGCCACACGATCTCAGCGTCAGGATACAAGCGTAGAAGAATGAAACTTGGTCTGCATTCTCGGATTAAAGACCTCAGAGATTACTTCGCGACGTACATGCTGAACCACGGGCTGCTGAAGGAGGAGATCGACTTAATCCAGGGAAGAATCGGGAAGTCGCTGTTTATGAAACACTATTTTAGCCCGTCGATAAAGGACCTTAAAAATAGAACGTTAAACGCCGTCCAGACGCTTTCAGAAACCTTAGCAGCCTAAACTTCCCCTTTTTTCTTTCGCTTAAAGGTTTATGTAATATAGCTTACTACAAGTTTTTCTTTATTATAACTCAAAATCTTTGAAGTCGGCCCATCCTATGACGCCGTTTTCCTTTTTTCGTTCTCTATACAATTTAAAGAAGTAGCTTGAAAATTTCTCTATGGTTTCGTGGCTTCTTATCTGCGTCATACTTTTCCCAAGCCTTTCTGCTTCTTTCTGCAGCCACAATTCGTAAAAAGCCACCCGATATCTGTTCTTTTTATCGGGTTCTTTAGAAGGAATACAAGTAAAATCCTCTTTTCTAAACCGCTTCCCCTCGAATATGATGGTGTCACCCATAATTGGCACCTCACGCAATAAATGGCATGGCAAAGTTAAAACTTTTCCGCGACTAAACTTCTGAAACTTAAAACGCGAAAACTACTTTTAACAAGTTAAATGGATCAGTTCTACCCAAGATATGCAAAATATGTAACAGAGCTTAGACGGAAGGTTGGAATATCACACACAGCCTAACTCAATCCCTTTTTTGTTTAGGTTAGGGTTAGTTAAATCTTTTAATAAACTCTCAGAACAAGCATTTAGTGTCCAAAAATTGATTAATAGCTTATGACTTTTATTCCCGGCATTTTTTCAAAATCTTCTTTATTTCTTGTAATTATTGTTGTCTCTCCATGTGCTGTGGAAATGGCTCCTATAAAAATGTCTCTGTCAGCAACCTTCATGCCTTTCTTCTCCAAGAAGGCACGTATTTTACCGTATTTTTCGGCACTATCTATGTCCATCTCAAAGACCAAAAATCTTTTTATAATTTCTTTAATTTTACTTATTTCTGCATCAACTTTTTTAGATTTATATGCACCATGATAAAGTTCTGCTATTGTTATTACGGTTACTGAAAGCATTTGGTGTCTTTCAATAAATCTTTTCAACGTATCCATTGCATTGGGTTTTTTCCTGAATAAGTCGATTAGAAAAGTGGTGTCGCAGCAGACCATTATATCAACTTCAGTTCTGCGCGCATTTTTTTAACAGTTTCATCTAAGAGATTAGCATATTCTTCATCTTCTGGCAGTTCAGAAAACCACCGGAATATTTCTTCAGGGTCTCCTTTTTTCACTGATGATGTTATAGCCTCATGAGGAATCTCTTTTCTAATTTCAAAATCGAATATCTCATGGGTGAAATCGGTGAAACTTATTTTCTTTGCCCATAAGAGTTCTGTTACATCTTCCCGTATGAAATGATGACGTATGTATTCCCTTTTTAGTGAAGTTAAAGTTCCCTCACGATATTCATCCCTTTTTTCTATTATTTCGAGGGCCAGTCCAGAAATATATATAGGAGAACCTTTCTTGTCGTGTGGTTCATCATATACGCTGTACGTACTCATTGCTATGTTTCCCCCACAATCATTTTGATGATGTTCACTATTTTATCGCTTACGGTTTCAGCAAACTTTTTGACATTGGATAAATCTGTGTCCCTAAAAACTACATGAACACTGTAATAGTTTGGATTTGATATGTATGGATGCACATGTATATCAAACCATTCTGGGATTTTTCTAAAATCCTCCGATGCTTTCGCTTCCCTTTTAGGACAAAATCTTATATCAAAAGGGATGACATCTTCCCCCATGATCTCGCTGAATTTCGACATCTTTTGCACACCGATGAATTCTGAAATTTTCTCTAAAGGTTTTAGCTTGCCTTTCACGAACAATCTGCTGTTCACAACAAATTCAATAAATCGTACATCATCAGATAGATTGAATCCCTTTTCCTTTAACATCGACTCGATAACAACGAATTCTTTAAGAGTCTCTTTAAGCTTATTGCCAGCTACTCCTAAATTTCCTCCACGTGGATCATACAATACTTGACAAGTTCCCTTTCTTGCGATGTTTAATCTTTCTATACCGAACGTGCTTGTCCCAATTCTTTTGGGAACATCTGTAATGTCTTGGAATCCTTTTTCTAAAAGCCATGAAAGCAGAGTATCTTCTGGAATAGGCTCAGAACTCTTGAAGACAAAACTTAATTTAACTTCATCAATGATTAGGTTTGACATTTTAATTCCTTTATTAGGCAATTACACTCTAACAGTTTTGCCTAACTTAAAGTTTATGAATTTACATTTAAATCTAACATTTTATCTCTAAAACTTTTCCTTGTATGGTCCTCTTAGGTGACCGTGAAGAAGCCGTCAAACACATTTACCAAAGATTCTATGAAAATGGGGCACAGCCAATAACAAGGTTGCTTGACATTTACAATCATGAAAAATACCGGAGAAAGAGTTTCTAATTCAATATTAATCTAATAAATTTACGATCACGTCAAACTCGCATTTTTTCGTGTACTAAGAAATACCATCAGAGATATGCATGGTACATCACAAGGTTGAGGCAGAAAACCCTCAACTACCCCTTCTTTCCTCATTATAAACTTAGGTGAGCACTGTATCTTGGGTAATGAACATGCACTAAAACGATTGAGCAGCGACCACGAGCCAGGCTTCATGATCGTGAAAATGGTTATTTGTAAATCGGAGACATCATCGATAATAAGCCTCGTAAGAGCTCGGGTCTACCTTGTTCAATCAAAAATAAATGAATGTTTACTGTATTTTTCTTCATAGATCGGAAATCAATGTAGACCACTCCATCGAGTCTCTTCGGTTTAAAAGGCTTGTAAGTAACCTTCTTCACATTTTTCGCAACTGCAACGGTTGAGAGGTTGCTTATTCCTTTGAAATTAGAGAGTTTTTGACGCTCTAAAGGTTCGTGATAATTAGAAAAACGAAAGGTTCCGCTTGCGTGATAGGAGCTGTGCAAATCACTCTGCGGAATAATCAATCCCCAGTAGAAACTTCCGTCTTTCGATTGTTCAATCCAAAGGAGCCTACGTATCTCTTCCCCATCAGTAGCCACTACTTCAACACGTTTCCTCTCAGTTTCCATTTTATCACGCGCGAATCTTTTTAACGTACCTCAGAACAGCCATCTTCCTATCTATTCTCACTTTATTTTGTCTTATATTCTCGTAAAAATCGTGAAGCCCCGCTTTATTCTTTAGTTTATTCACATGATTGAATAAGAAATTTATGCAAGCCTCAGCTATTCCTTTGATTTGATTAGCGTCTCGAAGACTAAAACTTCCAAGCTGTCCCTCATGAACTAAACGATTTCTCTTGCGGAATAATGCGTCTAAAACATCTGAAATAGTTGGATTATTTTTGAAATTGCCTTTATTCTATCTTTCACTTTATTTAAAGAAACTCCACTTGGTTCTTTCAATGCGACGAGTTCTAAGATTTGCCATAAATTTAGAAATATATAACCGGGCTCTATCTCATCGAGAGCGTAACTATACAATGTTAAACAGTTAATCAATATGTTTTTCAATTTGTTGGGTTTCAGTGCTTCGAAAGCTTTTATGGTTTTATTGATAGCTTGTAATTGGTTACCCTTTAGTCTTAGGAGACGATATCGAAACTCAGGAGGCGGTTACGACAACTATGATGGAACTATTCCCAGAAGAGCTGAATACAGAGGAACCTACGACTTAAGAACCAACGACTTGTCGGGAGACGAAGTTATTATTGAAGCAGGATACTACAAAACATCTGGAGACTATGATGACAGCATTGAAGTTGATGAAAATGATGCGAGTCTATGGTTTGACATATGGGACAATTACAATCTACCAACGGCAAACGCTGGTCCAGATCAAACAATTTATACAGGTGAAAAAGTCAATTTTGACGGAACCGCGTCAACAGCATCGTCTGGTTCTTCCATAGTGAGATATGAATGGGACTTTGAAAATGATGGAGTCATCGACGCGGAAGGCGCAAAAACTTCTTATACATACACCCAGAAAGGGCAGTATACGGTAACTTTAAGGGTTACAGACAGCTTGGGTCAAACAAATACTGACACTTGCATAATAACAGTTCATAATCGCTATCCAATCGTTTCTTTCACATACACTCCGTCCAAACCTACTGTTCAAGATACGGTTAGTTTTGTTGATACTTCTGAAGACCCTGATGGCTCGATTGTTTCATGGTTCTGGGACTTTGGCGATGGAACAAACTCAACCGATCATACCCCCACTCATCAATACTCTGATAAAGGAAACTACACTGTTGCCTTGACTGTTACTGATAATGACGGCGCCCAAAACACTCTCACAAAAACCATGACTATTTACAATATTGCGCCAACAGCCTCATTTACGTTCTCACCAAGCCAGCCCACAGTAGATGAAGA
>Ga0180298_1000368_pt1 | contig 10890 bp, 16 predicted proteins | sample GuaBasSediGuay13_FD_121800 | JGI IMG/M metagenome (GOLD analysis project Ga0180298, IMG submission 121800) | Subseafloor sediment microbial communities from Guaymas Basin, Gulf of California, Mexico - Guay13, Core 4488-10 , 4-6 cm | ecosystem: Environmental > Aquatic > Marine > Hydrothermal...
AAGAGATATTAATATGAGGGATGGAGGGTATTATATTTATAAAAATAAAAAAATACCAGTGTACACATCATTATATTATGAAATATCTCCCGAAAATCCATTGATTTTTAATGAAACCGGGATATGGACAATTGAAGTTCAAACAAATTCCTCAACTTATATAAGCAAATATGAAGGAGATATCCGGGATTTCAACAAGAATAGCGAGGCAAGAAATTTTTTTGGAAATAGAATAGGAATTGAAGTTTTATCTCCTACCGCCGTTCAGCAGTTAGCAACTGCAATAGAAACGAAAAATCTTGTGGAATGGCAAAAATGGATGGTTTTTGTGACAGCATGTATGGTTGTTATAACAGCTATTGCAATGGTTGTTAATGCCAATACCAATAAGAAATTAATAGAGGAAATTGCAAAGCATTTGATAGAGATTGAGAAAATAATGGAAAGGTTGGAAAAAAATGAATAAAATATTTTGTCTCTCGGCAACAATCGATATAATCCGACTATTGTTAAATAATGAAAGAATGTATCAAGGCGAAATTAAAGATAAAATCGGCAAAAAAGGGTCTGTTGATATAAGGTTAAGAGAATTAGAACTTTTAGGTATTATTACTTCAGAGGTGGAGGATAAATTTCAACGTAAAAAGTGGTATTGGTTGACAGAGAAGGGGAGGAAGGTTGCTGAGCATCTTGTGGAAATTGAGAGGATAATGGGGGAGAGATAAATGGGATTTCTCGAAATAGAAAATCCAGATATATTTTATACAGGTGAGGATTTCAATTTGAGTGCACAAAGCAATAAGGAGTTACAGCTTCCAGATGATAATTGGTGTTTACCTGCTTGTGTTACAACACTAATCTATTATTGGAAAGAAGTTACAAATGATAATTTTCCTATCCCATTCAAAAAAGATATGAATTTTTGGATTGATATTTGGTCCAAAATTATACAAAAAGGAAGAAGACATGCAGCTTTCGCTCCCACATCTTATGACAAAATCCCAACTATCTTAAAGGAACTCAAATTAAATGATTTACTTGTATTTAAAAAAGAAGAATCTACTTGTGATCTGCTAAATCATGTAAAACGTTTTGTAACTCACTTTATTCCCATTCCTGTAATAGTTGAGGTATTAGCAGCAAAATTCTATAATCAGCCGAGTCTATTGGGATCTCGTCATGCAATTCTTATACTGGGATTTCAAAAACCCAATTTTTTTCAGATATATGATCCTGCAAAACCGGAACTAAGACAATATTGGACACCTAGAAATGAGGAATTGATGGAAAATTGTATGGCTGCCCCTTACCATATGGCATTTATAATCCCGAAAAAATTAAATCAAATACCTGTTATACCATATAAACAGGCAAGGGTGGATGAATGGTAAATCTCAGCCAGCTTAGGTTAAGATATGCACAAGTGAAAAAATTAAGGCCAGAACTCGATATAAGAGTTGATACGGAGAATAAAAGAGCAATAGCTGATGATTGGCTGTTAAACCATTATGGTAATTTTTGTAGTTTGGGTGAACCTATAGAAACTGATACCAAAATAAAATTTCCTATATTAGCAGATATGCCTATCAGAATAGATGAAGAAGAAGATGTTTTTTATAGATGGGTAAGAGTAGGAAAAATAGGAATGGTAACTATTGATAAAAATAAACCATTTAGGGTAGATGCTCCGAGTCTTTCTTTTTTAGTATCCCAAATAACAGGCAAATATGCTAAATTTAGAGACCAACTTGAGATAGAGTTAATAAATGCAGCTGAGTTTAAATTTGCGTTAATAGATGATGTTAAAAAACCGTTTTTAAATCCTTTTCTTGTATTAATTCATTTGTTTAAGGAAAGAATAGATGCAAAAGAGAAAGATATGGGTATCCCTCTTAGCAAAATATTAGGATTGTATAAAGATAAAAATTATCTTGATTTTTTCCTTAGTTCCGGACTAGTATACAAAAGTGAAACAGAAGAAGGTTACAAAATAGTTCCCTCAGAAATCATGTTAACGTATCGAGAGCAAGCATCGAAGGATAGCAGATATTCTTTTGAGGAGAGGTGTCTAGGAAAAATAATAATTATGCATTATCCAGAGCTTTCAAAGATTAGTCATGGCTTGAAGAGCTATGCAAGATTTACCAACTCTTTATTTGAAGCTTCTTATGAAAGACAAAGGATGTTAAAAGTTACACCAGAAACATGGGTAGATAAAATTTACAAATACAGATATGGTAATCCCTCTAACAGAGAAAATATGAGGATATGGTATCCTGAAAAACTAGAAGAAGCTGGCATAATAGACCATGACAATGGAAAATATTACCCAAATGAAGATGTTTATGAATCATATCTAAAAAGAATAAATGAAACTCTGAAAGATTATATGACTCTAGACACATGGGGGATATTTTAAATGAATAACGAAATAAATGAGATTATTAAAGCATTGAGAGAAAAATATGGCATAAATTCATATTTTTATCCAGGAATAAATCTAATGGATTTCGGTGGCATTGAAAGGGAAGTAAAAGAAGCACAAAAATTGGCACAAGAAAATGGAATTGAACCAGATTTGGAGTTTTATAAAGAATATCTCGACTTTAAGAAGAAAATTATTAATTTGATTAGTGAAGATAATGATATTTATGCTGAAATGAATGAGTATAGTGAGGAGATTCTCGGATCCGATATTTCTCCTATTTTATTTATCGCTTTGGATACAATGGCAATTCTTTTTTTATGTGTTATAAAGCCATACTGTGAAGGTTATTTTCACAGGCTGGGAGAATTAGATGCAGAAAAGTATCGTCAAGCCAAGAAAAATATCTCAAAAAAATTAGATGAAATTCAATATGAAAGAGATAAAGAAATAATAGCACTCATATTGGATAAATTTTTGGACAAATATAATAAAGATCAAAAATAAGAAATTATTATTCCCTATGTATTATAGCCAAAAGTTAAAATTTATGTTTGCACAATTAGGTATTCCTCACGACGAAAAGGTTATAGTATAGTTAACGTTGCTTAATCATGAGCACAATAGCTAAACTTATTGATGTATTCGAGATAGAGCAGGGAGATGATAACTATATAGTAACGATAAATTATGATTTCAACGTAAGGACTACTAATGATGGTGTAATAAAGGATACCGTGGAAGAAATTAAAAAAGAAATCAAAGACATCGGCAAATTTGAAAAAGTAGTAAATGGCATCAGACCGCTACTGAGTTCTTTAAATATTATGGATGATGAAGAACCTAAGCTAACGAAAGACGACATAGATGAACCTGACGTTAGGATTACGGACAACAAGTCTGGTGGAAAATCTTTAGTGATTATAATCAGGGGAAAGGAAGAAGAGAAACAACCAGGATGGTCACCAAAAAGAAAAGAGATTGAACCAGATGATATTAAAGAAATGTTAAGAAATATACCAGAATATAACAAATTAAAAAATTTCGTTAATTTTCTAAAAACAGGAGATATATTATAGACTCTCAGTTTTCTGCACCCATTTTCAACTCACCTCACCAAATTGTAATATAATGATGGATTTTTCTATTTCTTACGGATCCACTCCAAACTCTCTCTGCAACTTCTCAAACTTTTCATCCTTGAAGTAGCGAATCATTTTCCTCATGTCTTTTTTCAGTGATTCTATCGCCTCTCCAGCTGATTGTGCCTCTTTGTATTTATCCAGAATCTCATAAACAAACTCGAGCGAGTCCTCCGGGCGAATATATACTTTCTGCATTTTCTATCACCAAATGGGAAATAACCAATCGAGATATAAGCGTGGAGGGGGGTGTCTGAACGGCTGAAAAATTTTGCGGTTGCTGGTAGAACCGGTGAATGATGAATAGGTTTTTAAAATAATTTTTATTGTTAACTATGGTATTTGTAGACAAAACCTATGATGAGTTCAAAAAACAATTAGGCGGAGAAGTTTTATCTTGTTTAGAGCGATATGAAGATTCAATTGAAGATTTTATCAAAAATATTGTCGAGGATGGCATTCAAAATATCTACAGCAATGAAAACTTAAAGAGAATTGAAAGATTCAGGTTTATGACGTATGGTGCAATACTATTAAGTGAAAACACTCAAGATTTTTCGATGATTTATGTACATAATGAAAAAGAGATATCATCCCAATTAAAGGAATGGGGGATGAATATCGATGAAATAGGTCATCAATTTGGCTCTGCAGTTTTTAATGCTTATGTTGCTGCAACTGAAGATATTAGGAAGCATCTTATGCTATTTGTTGATTTTGAATCTGTACAAAGCAAAGGTATGCTGAGTAGATCACAGGACATAGGGAAGTTAACATTTAGTACTGCTATTAATTGCTTACGCAAAATTTATCCAGATAATGAATTTTTAACATATTTACAAGATATTCATGTTCCTCTTAGGAATCTTGTCGCACACTATAACTATACATGGGAAAACAAAAAATTATGTTTATATGAAGGAGTTTTTGATGAAGAACCACAATCACAATATGAATTAAAAGAATTTTTACAGTTGGCATTAAATCTATATGCTCTTTCAGCTGCTCTTTTTCTTATTTATGAGAAGATATTAATTGATCCATTGTGAATTAGCAAATAAAAAATTTAGAAGGATCGAGAAATCCCTTTCTTCCCTTATTATATCCATCCTTCTACAAACTCTCTTATGGCAGGTTTATCTCCTTCAGTGAACGGCATATTGAGATAATGCTGAATGCTTGTCAGTGTTGTATGTCCCTGTGACAGAACGATATGTGTGAGATGCTGCGGATAGTAGAATACCAACCATGATTCCCATGTTTTTCTCGTTGTTTTCGGAGATAATGCGGACGGATCCAAATTCGCATTAACCGCCCATCTCCTTAGATTTTCACCCCATGTCTGCCATGTCGGCAGATTTTTTTCCAATCCGGTAAAGGCTCTTATGATCTCCCTGCCAAGCGGGTTAAGGCGAATCCATCTCTCCTTTTGTTTTCTCTTTGCCTTTTTCATGGCTATCTCTGGTAGATGAATAAATTTACCATCAAACCACTCCGGGTGATCATAAAATCTCTGCATTTCCACATATCTCATACCAGTTAGTAGCAATGCCTTGAATTGTATTTCATGTGTCCGCTTCGGTATATGTTCAATCAATGCTGTCACTTCATTTGGTCTCAATACTCTTGTATTCTCAATGATTATTGCATCCATTTTACCCTTAAGTTTTATTATTTGTGAAGGTTTTTTATACTTTTCCCCCGGGTTTCTATATGTTTATCAGCGTATTTCCTTGCAAAAACCTTAACTTTTAACATAAAACTGAAGGATGATACTCTTCTTGCGTACGCACGCACTATATTTCGATATCTCTCTAATAGTATATGGCAATGTTCAAAACTCCGTTCTAATCTGTTGAGAGTGTGTAAAATGGAATGGTGTGGAATGGCATTACCGTTCCATTCTCATATCTATAAAATTAAAAAATGGAATAGTGTGAAATGGCCGATGGAATGATTGTTTTTATTTTAGGTACCTATATATTGTAGTTTGCGGAATACCCGTCTGATCTGCAATCTGCTGGTATGATAATCCATCCTCCTTAAGTTTCTGCAGCCGTTCCTTTGTCCAATATTTCCTATCTCCATAATGTTTTCTTCGCTGGTGTTTTCGATGTCTGGCCTTGTCGTCAATCTCCAACAAAAATTTTGGTGGTTTTGTCACATGAATGTAAATGACATCACCGCTTTTCTTTCCTGGCTGCCCTATTATGGGACAGAAGCACAGTCCCTCATCAATTGAAAGATTTAATACGACATCTAATAATGGCTTCCATACTTTCGGCATTTTTTCTACTGTTGAACTGTATAACGGCGGACTCATCCATCGAAATACATTAATATCTATATTTTCTCGTTGACTGCGTTCATATGCTGCATAGGAAATGGCATTACGGATAATCCATCTATTGTTATGGCGTTGTCTCCACTCACCTATGTTCAACATTCGTGTCTGTTTGCTGTGCTGACTTTGCCACTGCTGTTCTTCTATCATTTCATTGTATAATATTATCTCTGGTTTTGAAGCATAACTTTGCCAATCGATATCATTTGGGCTATCCAATACATCTATTCTATTGTCAGATTCTGCCAGTATTTCTGCAATGCCTTCCTCATCATTTAGTACATATAATTGGCAATCACCAAACTTTTTACTGAGTTCATCCAAGGCAGCCAATCCTAATGTATATGCTGAAATTGTTTTACCGCTATGCCGTCGGCCGATCATGGAAACTACTCTTGGTTCAATTATAAACTGAGACAAAAGGAAGTCGCTGTTGCGAGGTAAAAATATAATTCTATCAATTTGTTCTAATTGGGAACATATTATGTCAGTACCCATCTCTCTAAATGCTTGAGTATAATAATATGCATCCTGCCATGATAAATCTCCAATTCGGTAGTCGTTTTCCCATCGTTTGATAGCATCACGAATTTTTTCTGCAATTTCTCCTTTTTCACCCAGCACTTCATCTGGCAACATCCGCTTTTTCAATGCGATATCAACTTGAGTTTTTTGTCTATTCATTGCTTGCATGTGTGTCACTTTGTTGTTTTGCTTTCCAAATCTCCTTCAGTAACTCTACATTTGGGTTCTCTGGTTTCAACTCTTTCAGTAACATATCTATCATCTTCTTCTTTATTTTGCCAACGATTTTCTCGAAATATGATCTATCTCTCAATTTTTCTTCTGAATACTCTACCTCAAATTCTTCACAGTATCTTTTCAGATCAGCGATATCTAATTCTACGATTGTTGTTGACCTTCTTGGTATTCTGTTAATCATCTCTACTTCATGATCGAAAGCATCCTTCAGCGGGGAGCGTGCATCCCTATGCCACTCAGAGAATACACTTCCAGTCTTATACTCAACCACGATACCACCTTGCTAATAAATATATGAATGCAAATATTATTAGGATTCCAATGATTGCCTCTATGAAATAATATATCCGATGACTTTTGAATGGATCCCTATATAGATATTCAAAATCATACTGGACAGGCCAACCGGTAAATGAAAAAGAGGATAAATCCATAGTTGCCGAGTTTCTCCAGCCATAAATATCAACTACATCGACGATGACTATTCCATGATTTGTGGGAGTATTGATTGTTATGTTTGTCACATTTTCGATAGTTCTAACAAGAGTTTCTCCTCCGCCATGACTATATGTAGATATATAAAGGGTGAATGGATAATCTTTGTCGATAGATCCATTTCTGTCTAACCTCTGACTCGTAAAGTAAATTTTTCTTCCATCTGGACTGAAATTGCATGTATATGGTATGGGTGCCTTTGTAACTCCTATCTCAAACCCCAAATATTGGCTTTTTAACCCCCCTTTTTGTGCAAAAAATATAATTCTATAATGGCCTTCATTGAGCGCTGGGAGTGAAATGGTATGAAGTCTGCCACTGCCGATGTTTATCTCTTCTGTGTAGCTATACTGTAAATTAATGCCTTCAACTTTAATATGGAGCGTTGTAGATTCATCAGTTGGTTTATTTCCCCTAAAAAGTAGAGAGAAAGCTTGGACATGCACAGTTTCTCCTGCGATATACATTGGATTCACTCTTGCTCTAAGAATTATGTAATCATTTGATGTTGCTGAAACACATATAGCTGGCAGAATCAATAAAACAGTAAGAATGAGTGGGAATATTTGCTTCTTCATTTCTCACCCTCCTTATGTCTATATGATGTTAGAAATGCAATCAAGGCATCATGTAGCTCTGGTGATATTATTTTCCCTTGAGCAATATCGTAATTTCTATTTTCTAAGCTATCCAATATACTATCCAAAAAGTCTTGTTCTATAAGTCGTTTTGTTGCCTCTCTCTTTTTCCCTTCATGCATTTTTACCCCATCTATATCTCCTGTATAGCGCACATCACCAACGATGACATATTTCATGAAACGTTTTTCTACCAACTCTTCAGGAAATCCATGTTCTTCACCGAAGAATGTTGTAAAATATACCAATCCTTCACCATATCTCACTTTTCTATATGTCAATGATAGATTTTCTGACGGACTCCACACTGTTGGAAATACAAAATATCCGATCATTGCAGTAACTAATGTGATTAATATGAGTTCCCATCTCTGTAATGGGATAGGTAGAATCAACAGTCGTATGACGGTATGTTCTATCTCATAAAAAATACTTGCAATCAATGGTGGGGTAAGCATCGCATAATTCAAACCAGCTAAGATTGCTATGAAAATCATTGTATATGATATAAAAGGGTGTTCTTGGAAGAATGTCTTTTTCTTTCTTCGCCTTGTTGTCTTCTTCTTAGTCTCTTTATTTTTGAAAAGTTTCATAGCATCTCCTCCTTGATTATTATTTTTCTATTGCCTGGCAGGATGGCATATCCCCTCCGTATATCCTCCTCGTCTATCAGGAAAATCTTGCAGATTCCTTTCCTTTGGTATATGTTAGTCACACCGTCTTTCTTAAAAATGCACTCTTTTATGGCATATAATTGTCCGTCGATATCCTTAGCTTTCAGGGATACTATTATTCCTACATTTACCTTATTATCTTTCCATTCTTCTTCGGTCATTTCTTTCACCTCGTTTCATTCATTTTTGGGAAGAGAGAGCTTAGGGAAAGGGAAAAAATGCAGTTTGGTGAACACGCACTTTTTCCCACATGAGGGGATATCCCTTTCCCGCTGCTCATTTTCTTTTCTTTCTTTTTTTCAGGCTGAGCCGTTTCAGGGTGAGAGCAAGAGTTGCCCTCTTTTTGAGCTTCTTTGTGACTTTGATTTTCCGCTTTCCCGTCTTTGTCGGGTTGCTGACCGTCGAGCCGACAGGGGCGGCCTTGATTTTTTTGAGTAACGTTACCGGTATGTTTTCCTTCTCAGAGATTCCGAGCTGGCGGCTCAGCCCTCCTTTCTTCTTTATGCTGTGGCGGATCCAGTTCCGCCTTCCTCTGTAGATTGATGTTCTTTTCCTCATTTTCTTCGCCTCTTTTTCTTGCTTCTCAGATACACGACAATCGCAACAATGACGAGTATGACAGCAATTCCCCAGAATATGGCTGCCACCCAGCCGTAGATGGCTGGAGCTGCCAGAATCAGCCAGATGCCCTCCCATCCCTCGGCGCTCTCCGCCGTCTGCTCCATGAGGTAATACGGGACGATGAATCCCAGCACAAACAGCACGGCGGCTGCGAGCAGGGGCCATCTCGCCTTCATGACCATCCCTCCTTTACTCTTGCCCTTCTTTTTCTCATGTTCCTGAAATTTTTCCTTTTCTTGTTCATTTTGCCCTCCTGTACAGCAATACACCTATTGCAATGGCAGCTATGCAGATAGCAGACCATAGGATATAATTTTCAAGAAGCGAGAGATGGAGTGCTGACTGGGTTATTTCGTAAACTTCCATGACGCCGAGCGGTAACTCATAGATGCCGAATGCCATTAGAGCAATTCCGACGACCTTGAGGAAGTTCACCTTCTTTCTTTTTCTTTTCTTCGTATCTCTGAGTTTGTACGTTATGGCGAAAATGAATATCGAGAAGCCCAGCAGGATCATGGCAGTGCCGAGATTATCCATGGTTCACCTCCACGATTCCCATCCCGAGCTTTGTTGCGATGTCTTTGATGAAATTCACGATGGCATCCAGGATGGAAGTCACGAAGTGGGTGCCTATGGCGTAATCTATGACGAAAAGAAGCCCGATAAGCGCCAATACAGCCACGATGACGGCAGATAATATACTTCCCCTTCTTCTGCCTCTGCTCATACAAACCACCCCACAATCGGCAAATAACGCCCTCCTGTGAGCAATGCGTTGATGATACAGCCGAGCCCGTATGTTATCACTACGATACCCACCCACCGGAAAGCCGGTTTTTCCTGCAGAGCCCTGAAGAGCTTCCATATCATGAATATGTAAAATGCCATGAAAATCAGGTTGATGAGCGTCTCTATGCTATAGTCGAGATGCATTCCCACCCCGAGCCCGTGCCCTATGGCGTGGAAACCGAAGCCCAGGCCTGCGAGGAAGGCCCCCACTCCAAACATAAACTGGAAGAAGTTTACCCAGGTGTCTCTTGTGAAATGAGTCTTCCAGAGCGAAAGGAGCATGAAGGCCACTATTGCACCGAAGTAAAGCGCCCATGTAGTTGGATTTGATGCTATCCCCACTACGTCCATGTTACCCCTTTAAAAATCTCGGATTTCTCCATTTCTTTTGCTTTCTTGAATGAAATCAGCTTCAGATGTTTGGCATTGTGTTTTTTTACAATACCTCTTTTTCTCAGAACAGATGTGGCATATGCTACCTGTCCTGGTGTTATGCCATTTTCCTCAAGCAAGTCAATGGAAATAAATCTGTTCCTGTTGAAAATGAACTCGAACATAATAACTGAGAGAATTTTTTTGATGTATGGATGGTGAAAGGAAAGAGTGTGCTTGCATTTTCTTGTCTCCTTGTCCCTGTGATTCAGATACCAGGGATATGAAAATCCTGCAATGATGGCTGCATTGCCATATTCACTGATAAACAGAGCCAGGACTATGATTGCGATTACGGTCAGCAAGACAATCCAGTATCTTATGACAAAGTCCTCAAATGTCCTCATTTCCTTCATTTTCTCCTCCGTGCCTTTCTTTCCTTCCATTTGACATTCAGCACGGCTATGGCGAAAATGACGCCCACAAGCAGTAGAAGCCACCAGTATTGAAGCAATGGCAGGCCCAAGTAGTAAATCATTGCTACTGTGAGAAAGAGCAGTATGCCGCCCCAAATCGCCTTCTCATGAGGTTCATCGCTTGCCTTTGAGAACCATGTTGCGAGCAGTAT
>Ga0180298_1000372_pt1 | contig 10845 bp, 13 predicted proteins | sample GuaBasSediGuay13_FD_121800 | JGI IMG/M metagenome (GOLD analysis project Ga0180298, IMG submission 121800) | Subseafloor sediment microbial communities from Guaymas Basin, Gulf of California, Mexico - Guay13, Core 4488-10 , 4-6 cm | ecosystem: Environmental > Aquatic > Marine > Hydrothermal...
AGATACTATTATGATTTGAGGTGATAAAATTGCCAACTCCAATGGGATTTGAATTATTAAAACAGTTGTTTAAAAAACCAGCTACTAATGTATTTCCGGTTACTTATTATCCGGAATCGGTATTAAAATTATTAGAAAAGGTAGAAAAAGGAGAAGCAAAGATAAATTCTCCTGTAGAAATACCTAAAAATTATAGAGGGAAGATTGTTTATGATAGAGATAAATGTATAGGATGTAAATTATGCATGAGAGTATGTCCGGCTAATGCTATTGAATTTATTCCAGAGAAGAAAAAAATTAAAATTCATATATCTCATTGTATCTTTTGTTCTCAATGTAATGATATATGTCCTAAAAATTGTTTGAAGATGAGTGAAGAATTTCTTCTTGCTGATACAGACAAATCCTCACCCAGGTTAATTGTTGATTAAAATAATTCAAATTGATAAGAATAAAGGAATTGATAATCCTATAATTTTTTTATGGTATTAAGTTTTTTATCTTTCAATATTCTTATTATTTCATCAGCACTTTTAAGTATTTCGGGGCTAATAGGGGTAGAGTAATCGATAAGTTTTGGCTGGATACCAATAAAAATAATTTCTTTAGCAAAATTTTTTAGATAGGAAATTAAAAAGGAAAGAGAAATACTATGGGTGGTTAAATGCATTATATCAATTTTCTCTGGTGGGATTATTCTATATTGACCAGGTTCAAGACCCATTTCTACTACATCAATGAGTACTAAGAGATTGGGTCTATTTTTTTTTACGATTGAAGTAAAATTTTCGGGAACTACTCCACAGTCTAAAGAAAGCCAATTATGGTCTTTGAATTTCTGAGCAATAATTGATCCTATTCCATCATCACCTCTAAGGATATTTCCGATGCCCATTAAGATATATTTTTTTAAATACATATTTTTTCCTTTAAATTTACCGATTAACCAATTGGCCCATTCCCCAATTAATTAATCGGTAAATCGGTAAATTGATTAATTGGTTAATTAATTACTGATATGTTATCATAGTAAAAAATATTTGACAATATTAAATAATATATATAAATTATAGAATAAAAGAAGGTTTTTTGCATTTAAGGTAGAATATTTATATAAAGTATATTATTGATGGCGAATATGATAAAATATCTATCTTCCTAAAGGTTATCATAGGAGTATGATTTAATATGAGAAAAGCAAGCAGGATTTATAAAAGAAAAAGCAGGAGTAACCTGGAGACACTTATTATATTAATTGGTGCGATAATAATTTTAGGCGTTGCTTTCCATTTAGCCAGGGACAAAAGCTATGCCCCCCCTGAAACACCGGTGATTGCGGAAAAAGAGGAACAGAAGACTTTAATAACTGAGACCCCTATTGAAATGTCCCAAGAAATAACCGTGGAAAAAGTTAAAGAAGAGGAAAAAATTACCAGTGAGGAAATTGAAAAAGAAATTACTCCCCCGGAAAAACCTTTAGTCACTGGGCCAGTCATAGCCAAAGCCCCTGAAGTAGAGTCAGAAATAAAGGTTTTAAAGGAGCCTGAGAAAGTTTCAGAAAGAAAAATATATACTGTTCAGGTTGGTGCTTTTTCTTCCCAAAAAAATGCTCAGAGCTTAGCAAAGGAGATAAGGGATAAAGGATATCAGACTTATGTAATTAAGGGGAAGACTCTTTATAAAGTTCAGGTAGGTGAATTCAAAGACTATGAGGACGCTCAGAAGTTATCGCAAGAATTAAAGAAATTGGGTTATCCGATTTTTGTAACCACGAGGCAAGAATAGGAGTAATAAGTTTGAAGAAAAGAAACATTCCTTCTGTTACTGTAAATCGTTTATGTATATACCATCACTGTTTAGAAAAGATAATTAAGGCTGAAGATAAAAAAGAACCATTATTTATATCTTCTTCCGAAATATCCACTTTAACTGGGATTAATTCCGCACAAATTCGCAAGGATTTAGCCCATTTTGGCCAATTTGGCAAAAGAGGTATTGGGTATCTAGCAATAAATCTTGTTAAAGAATTAGAAAAGATATTAGGACTCGATAAAAAATGGTCAGCTATTATTGTTGGAGCCGGAAATTTAGGCAAAGCATTGGCGAGATATAAGGGATTTCGGAACAGAGGTTTTTTAATTAAGGGAATTTTCGATAAAGATCCTCTAAAGATAGGCAACAAAATTGGGAATATTCCCATTTATGATATAAAAGAAATGGAAAAATTTATCCGAGATAAAAATATAGACATAGGGCTATTAGTGGTACCTGCTGAATTTGCTCAAGAAGTGGCAGATAAAATGGTTGCAGGTGGGATTAAAGCTATTTTAAATTTTGCTCCCCTTCGACTTTCCTTGTCCTCAGAAGTGAGGATACATAATGTAGATCTTTCTTTGGAGTTTGAGGGATTGACATATTATTTATCTAAGTGATATAATTTTTTTGTTTTTAGAATTGTGATATTTTTCACAAAAAATTCATTAAGAATAAAAGTCCTAATTATTATAAGGAGATTGCGGTGATAGGTGATAATTAAAGATTTAATTCGCATTTTAAATGCAGAAGTTTTATGTGGTGAAAAATATTTAGAGCGAGAAATTAGAGGATTTGGGGCAGCTGATCTTCTAAGTGATATATTAGCTTATTCTAAGGATAATTATGTGCTCTTAACCGGTTTAACCTCTTTACAAGTTGTTCGCACAGCCGAATTAACTGGGGCTATTGCTATTGTTTTTGTGCGAGGTAAATTACCCTCTCAAGAAACGATTGGCTTGGCCAGATCCCATCAAATCCCTCTATTAAAGACCGATAAACTAATGTTTGATTCCTGTAGAAGGATAGTAGAAGAATTATTAAAGGGAAAAAAGACTAAATGAAATCTAGCTATTCAAGGGAAAAATTAACCTTAGTTAATGAGTTGATCTATGAAATTAAAATTAAAGAAGCTATGACTAAAAATGTAATTTTTTTTGATGAAAATGTTACTTTTAGAGAGATTCAATTAAAACTTAAAGAAAAAAAGATATCAGGCGTTCCTATTCTTGATAAAAAGAAAAATATCGTAGGAATTGTAAGTATTGATGATATTATTACCGCTTTTGATAAGAATTATATAGATGATAAAATTACTAATTATTTTACCAGGGAGGTAGTTACTGCTCCGCAGAATTTTTCAGTAGTTTATGCAATTCGTAAATTTGAAAAGTATAGGGTAGGACGGATTCCAGTTACCGAATCACTAAATACCAGAAAAATTGTCGGAATAATAACTATGAGTGATATTCTAAATAGATTGTTGATCGAAGTCCAATCAATTGCTGAGAAGGTTAAGGATGAAGAAGCGAAAGATGGAAAAATTTCTAATAGAATACTGGAAAAAGTTAGCAAAAAAAGGCTTCGATTTGAAGTTAAGGCAGACGATTTTAACAATGCTGGTAGAGTGGCCAGTATAACTAAAAAATATTTCCAGAACCTCGGAGTCAGCAAAGAAATTATTCGTAGAATTGCTATTGTATGTTATGAAGCAGAAATGAATATTTGTCTTCATTCTTTAGGGGGTCATATTACTGTTGAGGTTGATAATAATAATGCGGTAGTTTGTGCATATGATAGGGGTCCAGGAATTTCTAATATAGAGCTGGCTTTAACGCCAGGGTATACTACTGCATCTGAAAAAATTAGAGCTTTGGGTTTTGGCGCAGGAATGGGGCTTCCTAATATACAACATTGTGCTGATAAATTTGAGATTAAATCTTCTTTAAAAACAGGTACTTTGCTAAAAGCAATAATTAATTTAGGAGAAAAAAATGAAACTAAGTAAAATTATAGAAAAATGTAAGTTAGAAAAAGTTGTTTATGAAGGTGACTGTGAAATTAAAGCAGGTTATTGTGGAGATTTGATGTCTGATGTTATGGCTCATGCTGAACCAGATAGTATTTGGATTACTATCCAGGCTCACAAAAATAGTATAGCAGTAGCCCTTGTTAAGGATATCAAAGCTATTGTCTTCACTAATGATATAACAATAGAGGGAGATGTAATTAAAAAAGCCAGAGAAGAAAATATTAATTTACTTCGAACCAAGGAAAATTCTTTTAATATTTGTGGAGAAATATATTGTATGATGGAGGGGAAAACTGATACAGATTGATTTACATATCCACTCCGCTCTTTCCGCTTGTGGGGATAATGGAATGTCTCCCAAGTTGATTTTGGAGCAGGCGGTTCGCAAAAGACTTAAAGTTATTTCTATTACTGATCACAATACAGTTCAACATTCGGTTTTGGCTTGTCAGCTGAGTAAAGATTTGCCTATTAAGGTGATTCCGGGAGTGGAATTAACTACCAGAGAAGAGGTTCACCTTTTAGCTTATTTCCCAGATATCGCAGCACTTTTAAAAATTGAAAAAGAAATAGACCATTATTTAGCCAAACAAAAAAACAATTCTCAAGTTTTTGGAGACCAGATATTTTATAACCTAAAAGATGAAATTGTGGGGATTGATGATGTCTTAAGGCAGGTAGCCTTGAATATAGGTTTAGACAATCTAGTTAATATTATTCATTGGATAGGAGGAATTGCTATCCCTGCTCATATTGATAAAAACAGATTTAGCCTGCTTAGTCAGTTAGGTTTTTTGGCTCGAGAAGCAAATTTTGATGCGGTTGAAGTTTCTAAATATAAATGGCATAAAGATAATTTTAAGTTAGGGGATAAACTGGAGGGATTTCCAGTTATATCTGGCTCTGATAGTCATAGTATAGAAGATATTGGACTTTTTTATATAGAAGATACCAATGAAGAGATCAAAGATTTTTTTACTCTAAATAATTTTTTAAAATCTACAAAAAGAAAAAGAAATAAAAAATGAAGAATATTGCTGACCACATTTTTGATATTTTAGAAAATTCAGTAGCAGCTGGGGCTACGGAAGTTGAAATAATTTTAGACTTTCACAATAAACATTTTTTTTGCAAGATAATCGATAATGGCAAAGGCATTAAAAGTGATAAGGTAACCGATCCATTTATAACTTCCCGAAAAGAACGGAAAGTTGGGTTGGGGTTACCGTTTTTAAAGAGAACTGCAGAAAGTACAGATGGTTTTTTAAAAATATCTAATTTAAAAAAAGGAGGAAGTTGTTTAGAATTTGAAATAGACCTTGCCCATATTGATGCTAAACCCTTTGGCGATTTACCTAATGTCTTTATTGATGCCTTAATTTCTTGGCCGGGGGTTGATTTAAAAGTATTGTTAAATAAAGGGGACGACAAAAAGAAAGAAATTTTTAACAGCAAAAAAATTAGAAAAATTATAGATTATTCTGATTTGCAGCAGAAAGAAATTAGAGATTTCATTTACCAATCCATAGATGAAAGTCTTAAAGAAGTGGGTATTGATACTCAATTTGGGCGATTATAAAGATAAAGGAATCAATTAATCAATTATAAGAGATATTAAAAAAGACGAGATATTCAAGGGGGATATTTCTTTTAGTTTTGATAAGAAGGGTAATGCTGAAGAAAAAAATGAAGTGGATTCAAAAGGAAAAAATATTCTTGAATATCTTGCCATATATAAATAAAGAAGGGGAGGAAGATGAAGAATTTAGAAGAACTAAAAAAAATCAGAGAAAGAGTAAAGAAGGATCTTGAATTGCGAACCGGGAAACATCGAATTAAAATTGTAGTATGTTTAGGTACTTGTGGCATTGCTGCCGGGGCTAGACAAACTATGAATACTTTAGTTGATCTAATTAATAAAAGCAACAGAACTGATATTATAGTTACCACTTCCGGGTGTGCTGGTTTCTGTGAACAGGAACCTATGATTCAAGTCTATGTAGAAGATAGAGAACCGGTAGTGTATGGTAAGGTTGATTCGAAGGCTGCTGAGGAAATTTTTGAGAAGCACATATTAAACGGCGAAATTGTAGAAAAATATCTTTTTTCAAAGGGGAAGTAATTATGGGATGTCTTTGCAAAGAAAAAGAACTTACTGATGAGCAAAAATATGCACAGCTAAAAGGATTTATTGATGAAAATAAAGAAAAAAAGGGATACTTAATACCTGTACTTCATATGGCTCAAGGAATTTTTGGTTATCTTCCGCCAGAAGTACAGAACTTTGTAGCTAAAGAGATGGATATACCAGTAAGCACGGTAACGGGAGTTGTTACTTTTTATTCTTATTTTAAAACCTTTCCTACTGGTAGACACACTATTACTGTATGTTTGGGTACTGCTTGTTATGTTCGAGGTGCGAAAAAAGTATTAGAAGCACTTGAAGAAAAATTAGGTATAAAAATTGGAGAAACTACTGAAGATAGAAGATTTTCTATTGGGGTACAGAGGTGTTTGGGGGCTTGTGGATTGGCACCAGTTGTTAAGATTGATAAAGATATTCATGGTCGAATGTCTGCTAAAAAATTAGATAAAATATTAGAACAATATAAATAGAAGTAAGGTAGGAGATATTATTATGTATAATCTAAGAGCACATGTTCTGCTTTGTTATGGAGGGGCTTGTATTTCTTCTGGTTCAGAGAGTGTCAAAGAGGCAATGGAGAAAGCAATTGCTAAGGCAGGACTTCAAAATGAAGTAGATGTTATAACTACCGGATGTATGGGTACTTGTGAATTAGGTCCGATTATAGTTATATATCCAGACGGGATATTTTACCAAAAAGTAAAACCTGAGGATGCGGAAGAAATTGTTCAGGAACATTTAGTAAAAGGTAGAGTAGTCAAAAGACTTTTCTATAAAAAACCTAAAACCAAAGAAATGGTGGAAATGTTTAATGATATCGATTTCTTCAAACTCCAGAAAAAGATAGCCCTTCGGAATTGCGGAATTATTAACCCTCTGGATATAGAAGAATATATTGCTGCTGACGGCTATATGGCCTTAGGAAAAGTGTTAACTGAAATGACTCCTCAAGAAGTAATAGAGGAAGTAAAAAAATCGGGTCTTAGAGGTCGAGGAGGAGCAGGGTTTCCAACTGGATTAAAATGGCAGTTTACTGCTGCTTCACCAGGAAAGCAGAAATATGTATGTTGTAATGCTGACGAAGGTGATCCTGGTGCTTTTATGGATAGAAGTATATTAGAGGGTGACCCTCATAGCGTAATGGAAGCTATGATGATTTGTGGTTATGCTATTGGGGCGAATCAGGGGTATATTTATGTTCGGGCAGAGTATCCTTTGGCAATTGAGAGGTTATCGATTGCTATTGAACAGGCAAAAAAATACGGTCTTTTAGGGGAAAATATTTTAGGTACTAATTTTAATTTTGATATAGAACTTAGGATGGGAGCTGGTGCTTTTGTTTGTGGTGAGGAAACAGCGTTAATGCGTTCTATTGAAGGAAAAAGAGGACAACCCCGTCCCAAACCGCCCTATCCTGCCCAAAAGGGATTATTCGATTGTCCCACCGTATTAAACAATGTAGAGACCTTTGCCAATATTCCCTATATAATTTTAAATGGTGCTGATGATTTTGCCTCTGTGGGAACCGAAAAGAGCAGAGGAACAAAAGTATTTGCTTTAGCAGGTGATATAAATAATACTGGGCTTATTGAAATACCTATTGGAATGCCCTTAGGGACAATTATCTATGATATCGGAGGGGGTATTCCTAATAATAAGAAATTAAAAGCAGTGCAAATTGGTGGACCTTCCGGAGGTTGTATACCTGCTGACCATCTAAATGTTAGAGTTGATTATGAATCACTAAAAGAGCTGGGAGCTATTATGGGTTCTGGCGGATTAATTGTAATGGATGAAGATACCTGTATGGTCGATTTGGCTCGTTATTTTATGGAATTTATTCAGGAAGAATCCTGTGGCAAATGTACCCCTTGTAGAGAAGGTACCAGAATAATGTTGGAAATTTTAACTAGAATTTGTGAAGGAAAAGGTAAGATGGAAGATTTGGATGCCCTGGAAGAACTGTCTTATCAAATAAAAGATACCGCTCTTTGTGGTTTGGGACAAACTGCTCCCAATCCAGTCTTGTCTACTCTTAGATATTTTAGAGATGAGTATATAGAGCATATTCGGGATAAAAAATGTCGGGCGGGAGTATGTGCAGAATTGGTTTATGCTCCTTGTTCCAATGCCTGTCCCGCATCAGTTAATGTACCAGCTTATCTTGCTTATACTAAGGAGGGCCAAATTAAAAAAGCCTTGCAGATACATTTGAAGAATAATCCATTCCCCGCAGTATGTGGAAGAGTTTGTCCTCATAAATGTGAGGCTAAGTGTCGAAGGAATGATCTTGATGCAGCAGTAAATATTCGTTCCGTAAAGAGATTTATGGCAGATGCGATAGAAGATTACTTAGAATGTTTTCCTGAGAAACAACCTTTTAAAGGAATAAAAGTAGCAGTAATTGGGGCCGGTCCTTCTGGTTTATCAGCTGCTTATTTTTTGACTATGCTGGGTTATGAGGTAACTGTATTTGAGGCAGAAGCTAAAAGTGGCGGAATGATGACCTATGCCATACCTCCTTATCGGTTGCCCAAGGATATTGTAAAGAAAGAGGTTCAAGCTCTCAGTCAATACGGGATAGAAATTAAGAATAATGTCCGAGTTGGTAAAGATGTAACCCTCGATGAACTTAGAAGACAGGATTATAAAGCCTTTTATATTGCTATAGGAGCAGGAGAATCTATTGTGCCTAAAGTAGAGGGGGTCAAGGAAAACGATAAAGTAATGAGTGGATTAGATTTTCTCTATAAAGTTAATACTGGTCAGAAGGTATCGGTAGGCGAGGAAGTAATAGTCGTTGGAGGTGGAAATACGGCTATAGATGCAGCCAGGACTGCTCGAAGAATGGGAGCAGCAGTAAGTATAGTCTATCGTCGAACTAGAGAAGAAATGCCTGCTGATTTAGAAGAAATCAGAGAAGCAGAAAAAGAAGGAGTAAAAATCCAGCTTCTTCAAAATATAAAAGCTGTTAAAACTGATCAGAATAAAGATAGATTAAAGGTAGAGTTAATCAATATGCGCTTGAGTGATTTTGATGAATCCGGACGACGTAGACCAGTAGAAATAGAGACTTCTACTTTTACCAGGGAGATAGATTTATTGATTTTAGCCCTTGGCCAAAAACCAGCCTTAAATGGTTTATTAGAAAAAGAGAATATTAAAATAAATCGTAATGGAACTATCTGCTGTTCTTCACCAAAAGGCGAGACTCTATCTAAAGATATTTTTGCTGGTGGTGATGTAGTAATCGGACCTTCTACAGTAGTAGAAGCAATAGGTCAAGCTCAGAAAGTAGCAGAAGCCATAGATAAATATTTAACTGGTGGACAGGAAGAATACCCCTGGAATATTAAAGATCCTATCGAAGTCAAGTTTGATCCTGAGGAAGAACCGGTAGATTATTCCAGAGCAGAAAATATCCTGTTACCTGTAGAAGAACGGGTTGGTTGGGCTGAAGTAGAGAAAACCTGGAGTAAGCAGATTGCTTGTCGAGAAGCAGAAAGATGCTTACGTTGTGAATACAAAAAAGAAGAGGAGAGTGAGGAATTGTGACGGTGAAAGATATTGTTAATAAGTACAAGAATAAACGAGAAAATTTGTTGCTAATTTTGCACGAAATTCAAAATCATCATCCTCAGAACTATCTTAGCAAGGAAGATATTGGGCTATTAAGCGAAGAAATGAAAATACCAGTATCTGATATTGTAGGTACTGCTTCTTTCTACAGTATGTTTAGTTTCACTCCCCGGGGTAAGTATATAATCAGGGTTTGTGAAAGTCCTCCCTGTCACTTATTAGGGGCGCAAACGATTTTTAAAGTTATAGAGACTAAATTAGGGATCAAAGAAGGTGAGACAACTAAAGACGGACTTTTTACCTTAGAAGCGACTAGTTGTTTGGGGATTTGCGGAGTAGCTCCGGCAATGATGATTAATGAAGTGGCTTATGGAAACTTGAATGAAGAGAAAATTAATGAGATATTGGAGCAAATCCAAAAAAAGGAGAGGAAATAATTATGACAAAAAGAAGTATTGCTCAAATTTTAGTAGGTATTGACGCTAATACTGTCCTTTCCGGTGCAAGAAAGATAAAGACAAAATTGATTACGGAAATAAACAAACAGGGTCTTTCCGATCAAGTTGCAGTAATTGAAACAGGAAGTATTGGTCCTATTAATAAAGGGGTGGTCATCGGTATTTATCCTACCGGGGAAATGTACGGAAATGTGACCGAGAAAGATATTGCTGAATTTGTTCAGGAAAGATTTGTTAAAGGTAGACCTTATAAAAAATTACTATTACCTGAAAAACTACCAATAGATATAGATCTTACTGCTTACGATCCCCGAAAAACGCAATATTTCGGAAGAATTGTCCTGGATAATTCTGGAAAGATTAATCCCGAAGATATTGAAGAATATATTGGGGTAGGTGGTTATGAAGCATTGGGTATAGCCTTAAAAGAGAAGACTCCCGAGGAAATTATCAGCATAATCCAAGATTCTGGACTTAGAGGACGAGGTGGTGCAGGATTTCCTACTGGGTTGAAGTGGTCATTTGCCGCAAAAGCCAAAAATACTCCAAAATATGTCATCTGTAATGCAGATGAGGGCGAACCAGGAACCTTTAAAGACCGTCTTATTATGGAAGGTGACCCTCATAAGATTTTGGAAGGAATGGCTATCTGTGGCTATGCTATAGGAGCTAATATTGGCTATATTTATATTCGAGGAGAATATCAGCTTTCTATTCAGAGGTTAGAAAAAGCCATAAAAGATGCGGAAAAATTAGGTCTTTTAGGAAAGAATATATTTGGGACAGATTTTGATTTTGAAGTGAAAATTAAAATCGGA
>Ga0180298_1000381_pt1 | contig 10733 bp, 9 predicted proteins | sample GuaBasSediGuay13_FD_121800 | JGI IMG/M metagenome (GOLD analysis project Ga0180298, IMG submission 121800) | Subseafloor sediment microbial communities from Guaymas Basin, Gulf of California, Mexico - Guay13, Core 4488-10 , 4-6 cm | ecosystem: Environmental > Aquatic > Marine > Hydrothermal vents...
ACAACAAGCCGCTGATAGCAAACAACAGCGTTTTGCAGACGACAATTCAGACTTTTTAAGCTATTTAAAACTCTGGGATTTCTTCCAAGAAAATGCCAAACACCTCTCCAAAAACAAATTACGACAGCTATGCCGCGAACACTTCTTATCTTATATCAGAATGCGCGAATGGCACGATATCCATCAACAACTCTACACCTTAATCAGAGAAGCCAATTGGCAAGTCAACCAAATCGAAGGCAGTTTCGATGAAATCCACCGCGCCTTGCTCAGCGGGTTATTAGGCAATATCGCCTTCAAAACGGAGAGTGATAAAAAAACCAGCGACAAGAAACCCAGTTCAGCCAAAAAAGGGTTTACGCCAGAAGAATATTTAGGCACACGCAATATCAAACTCTACCTCTTCCCCGGTTCCAGTCTATTTAAAAAACAACCCAAATGGATCATGGCCGCCGAATTAGTCGAAACCAGCCGCCTATACGCCCGCTGTATTGCAAAACTCAACCCCGATTGGATAGAACAAGTGGCCGGCAATCTATGCCAACACTATTACTTTGAACCCCATTGGGAAAAACGCCGCGCCCAAGTCGGTGCCTTTGAAAAAGTCACCTTATACGGCTTAACCATAGTTGCCAAACGCAAAATCAACTACGGCCCCATAGACCCTATATTATCAAGGGATATATTCATTCGCAACGCCTTAGTTGAAGGCGAATACAGCAGCAAAGCGGCCTTTTTCCAACACAACCGCGAACTGTTCAACGACATTGAAATACTAGAACATAAATCCCGTCGCCAAGATATTCTGGTAGATGAAGAACAAATCTACGCTTTTTATGACGCACGGATTCCCGAAGGGATTTACAGCGGAAAAGCCTTTGAAAAATGGCGGCAGGAAGCCGAACGCGACAATCCAAAACGACTGTTTTTAAGCCGCGAAGACTTAATGAAACACGGCGGGAAAAGCATCACTCCCCACGCCTTTCCAGATATGATCGATTGGGGCGGCGTAGACTTACCGCTCACTTACCATTTTGAACCAGGGCATGAACGCGATGGCGTCACAGTAGACATACCCCTAGCCCTATTAAATCAACTCTCACCGCAACCTTTTGAATGGCTAGTACCCGGTTTATTAGAAGACAAAATCATCGCCTTACTGCGAAGTATGCCAAAAGCCCTGCGAAAATCGTTTGTACCTGTACCCGATGTCGCACGCGATGCCCTAGAAACGCTGCCCAATTCAACGATAACCTTCCGCGAAGGCGGCAGCTTCCTAGAATATCCCAAAAGCTCTTTATTAGAAGTCTTAACCCGCTACTGCCATCGTCGTCTAGGCAACCCGATACCCTCAGATGCCTGGAACCTAGAAACCCTTCCCCCACATATGTTAATGAATTTTCGGTTAATCGAACAAGGCGAAAGGGAAGAGAAGAAAGAGGAGGGCAAGGGGAAAGAAACAACAGAACAAAGTGGTATTTTAGATCAAGGGCGTGATTTAAGCGTCTTACAACAAAACTGGAGTGACTATGCCAGCACAGAATGTCGGCGCGAAGTCGCTTCTGAAAGCGATTTAGAACGCGACAATATCACTGTTTGGGATTTTGGCGATTTACCCGCCAGTGTCTTAATTGAAATCAACGGCGTTTTAATGCAAGGCTTCCCCACCCTGATTGATCAAGAAACCCACGTCGCTTTGCGCGTATTAGACAACCCCAACACCGCTGTACAAGAAGGGCACAAAGGGCTCAGACGGTTATTTCTCCTGAACCTCCCCACCCAAAAGCTACTAAAGCAAATGCCCATTGATCACAAACTGTGCTTACAATATATGAAGATAGGCAACTGCCAACAATTAAAAACAGACATGCTAATGGCGATAGTCGACAGCCTGTTTTTAAGCGAACCCAACCCCAGCAACGACAATGAATTTGAACAACGTTTAACGGAAGGGAAACAACGGTTAATGCCAGCCGCGTATGAATACGCTACCCAATTGGCAAAAGTGCTAGAAGAATACCATCAACTCACGCAACAACTCCAGAAACTGTCAAAGCGCAGCACCACCCTACCCGAAATCAAACAACACCTCAAACATTTAATCTACGACGGTTTTGTAAAACAAGTTGCCTTAGAACAACTGAAACACATCCCCCGCTATCTCAAAGCGATCCAATTGCGCCTAGACAGACTCGATCACGATCCACAAAAGGATGCCAAAAAAGCCGAACAACTGGCTCCCTTATGGGAAACGTATTGGCAACGGCGCGCAGAAAGCGAAGAACTCGATCCCAAATTAACCGAATTTCGGTGGATGCTAGAAGAATTGCGCGTCTCATTGTTTGCACCAGAATTGAAAACCGCTTATCCTGTGTCAGTTCAGCGGTTGCAGAAAGCTTTGCGTATGTAATCGTAGAGACGCGATGCTTCGCGTCTCTGTTTCGCCTCATATTATAGAGACGCGAGCATCGCGTCTCTACTGATAACGAAAACGATATCAAAGCAAATTTGCTTTCTGTTTTCGTTCCAAATTTATTTTGCGGTTATTTTCGTGCAAAATTTATTTTGCGGTTATTGGAGTGCAAAATTTATTTTGCGGTTATTTTCGTTCCTGTTATTTTGCGATGCGATGCTTTTTGGAAATTCGCCCTCGACATGAGAATGAATAACGATGCTGAAAAAACTGTTATTAAAACACGTTGGGCCCGTTGAAAGATTGGAGATCAACTTCAATAGTCGCCTAAATCTCTTAACAGGAGATAACAGCTTAGGCAAAACGTTTGTGCTTGATATCGTATGGTGGCTTTTGACGGGGAATTGGGCAGGATTGCCAGCCTTACCGCGTTATCGAATGCTTAAAGAGCCTTCTAAACACCACGCTGATCTTCCCCAAATCCATTATACCTTCAAAACAGAACCTTTGATCGAAATAGCCAGTCATTTTGATGCCAAAACGCAGCAATGGAAAAGCGATAATCATCCTTTAATGCCCTGTTTAATCATTTATGCGCGTGCCGATGGCGGATTTTCTGTTTGGGATACCGCTCGAAGCTTAAACCGTCTTGAATCAACGGCCCCTTCAAATGCCTTTCATTTTTCAAACCAAACGATTTGGGAGGGTTTATCAGAAGGCAAAAGGATTCTTAGCAATGGTTTACTTGCCGACTGGTTACGGTGGCAATCACGAGAAACGGAAATTTTTGAGAGATTAACTGACGTTTTGGTTGAACTATCGCCGCAAAATGATGTGATCAAACCCTCCGATAAAACGGTTCGACTGTCGCTAGAAGATGTGAGAGAGATTCCGACTATTCTATTTCAGTATGGTGAGGTTCCCCTGCTGCATCTGTCAGCGGGTATGAAACGCATTATTGCATTGGCGTATCTGATGGTTTGGGCATGGAGTGAACATCTTAAGGCCTGTGAGATTTTGCAACAAACACCAGCACATCAGATGGTCTTATTGTTAGATGAAGTAGAAGCCCACCTTCATCCTCAATGGCAACGTCGGATACTTCCCGCCTTGCTCAGAGTAGTGCGTCACTTACATGAAGATATGGCCGTGCAAATCATTGCCGGAACCCATGCGCCGTTGATTTTGGCCTCTGTGGAACCGGAATTTAACCCAGAGACGGATCGCTTATTTCATTTTTACCTTGATAAACAAAATGTTACCGTTGAAGAATGGCCTTGGGCAAAACAGGGTGATGCGACGGGCTGGCTGATTTCGGAAATATTTGGTTTAAAGCAAGCACGCTCAGTAGAGGCAGAACAGGCAATTGAAGCGGCTACTGAGCTTATGCGAAGTGGTTCAGTGGTGAGTCATCAAAGTGTCTATCAACAACTGATAAAAACCCTACCGCCTGACGATCCATTTTGGCCCCGTTGGGTGATGTACGAGGAACAACAAAGGCGATTATGATTCGAGTCAAAAGCGTACCTGAACCTCAAGATTTTGATCAAAAAGTCAGAAAAAAGGGGAAATTTATTGTATTGGTTCTTTGTTTCTATCTATTGCTGTTTAGTACAACGGATCAGGGGAGTGATCGGATTGGTGCAAGGGAGATTTCTATTTAGTTGATGATCACGTTTTTTCTAAGGCCAATCACTATAAGGATTGTTGATATAAAAAAGGATTTAAACCGTAACTACAAGGATTGTATATAAAAAAGGATTTGAACTGAGTACTACCATGCTCTAATCAAACATTCGTTATTATTGATCAGATTCAAAACTTGAGCATCAAGATTCAGCGGGTAAAAACGCGATGCCTCGCGTTTCTACAATCTCATCAAAACCGCTTACAACCAAGGAGTGATATCCCCAGATCAGTTGTACTATATTGCCAATCGGAGTACAGAACTTTTGGGCATTTTTGCACCAATCCGTTCAATCCCCTGATCAGTTGTACTACTATCACTGGGGATAAATAATTGGAAATAGAAATTAGTCATTACAATTTATTAATTAGTAATTCAAATTCATTCTGAACTCAAAAAAAATTTGTCATTGGCAAAAAAATGATAACGATTTGATTTTTATAGGTTTTCTAAAAAAATTTAAGCCTATTGACACCATCAGTGAAAACCCATTTCAATTTTTTGGCTCATGACCCCTAGACCTCAAAATTTTTTGTTGTTATTATTGGCACCCGATAAATAGACAGAATCCTTACACTTTTTACTTTATCAAGTCGCCCGTTTTTGAAAAACGAACTGATACATTTAATGAAACATCATTTTGTGATTAATCATATTCAGTAGTTCAAAAGGGTAGCTTTCTGATAAATCTTGAAGGCCTAATTGGAGTGCAAAATTTATTTTGCTTTAATTTGTTTTCGAGCTATTTTTGAAAAAGTTTAGCTTTATTTATCATTTCTGCTTATGGATAGCCGCGTATAGCTATGGATTGAGCGATTCATTTTTATTAATTAAGAAGGAGGCATAAAGACTTTTTATCATTCAAGGTCAAAAGTGGACATAACATAATGACCATTGATAGGTGTCAAGTAAGGCGAACAATCCTTGCTCATCTTATTTGGCTATCTTTAATTAACACATAACGACAGTGGACATTTTGAATATGAAACGACGAAGTCGGTGGGTTACGGCGTTGGGCGCGATGTTGTTGTTCAATGTCTGTCATTACGCAAAAATGGCGACATCTAAATGGTGGTGTAAGAGCCGTCCGACATGTGTCCCGCTTAACAAACTGGGGACTTATTGGGCTTATCTTATTTTGGCCTTAGTGTTTATTCCAAGTGTAGGATATTCAAAGTCTGAACAAATAGCGTTTGGGGTTAAGCTTCATACAGAAAGCACGTACTACATTCTGGAAATTGATTTAACAAAAGCCAATTTGCATCTGATTTTGGGTGAAGATGTATCAGATAATCCCATATATAAATATGAAAATTATGGTACTGATGCAGAAAGGGCCTCTTTTGGCGGCAAAAATCCCCGTTATAAGGGACAGAAACTTCATCAATTCAAACTGCCTGATGGTAAAACTCCTATTGCTATTTCAAGTGCTTTATTTGGAGGTAGATGGACAAAAAACTACAGTTCTGGAAACCTTGTATTCCCAGTAAGAATTAATGGTAATTTGGTAACGGAAGGGTATGGTGACCCTGAAGGGCCGTCTCCAGAAGTAAAAGATAAGAAAAAAATCAGGGTATTTTGTTTTGATAACAAAACAGGCACAGCCGATATTTATAATCACTATCGCTTGGATAAGAAACAAAAATGTCCTTATGAACTTGTTTCTTTCAGCAAAGACGATAGTAAAGGTGTCGCTGAAAAAACTTTTGTTGGCGTTGCTGACAAAAATAATGATGGCAGTAATGAAACTGTTTTTATCTTCACAAGTAAACGTCGAAATAAGACAAATGAGAAATCTGCTCACCAAAAACTCATAGATTTCGGTGCATCTAGCACAATCCACTTTGACGGTGGCGGTAGTTCTCAACTATGGATAAAGGGTAGCTATAAGAGTTATTCGGGTAGGCCACTATGGAATGCTTTGGTAATTGGGCCAAAGATGTGCGATAGTTTTACTGATGTGCCTAAAACAGATGATGAAATTTGTAATGCTGTGAAATTCCTTAAACAAGAAGGTATTGCATCTGCTAATCCAAAGTTTAGTCCACAAAAATCTTTGAAACGCGGAGAAATGGCTAAGTTTTTATCTCTTAGTTATCTCTACAAAAAGGGTGAAAAGATAAAAGCTCTTTCAAACGAAGAGAGAAAGAAGTTATTAGAGAAGCAAGTAGGAAATTATAAGTCTGCTTTCTCAGATATTAAAGACTCTATTTTTAATCTCTATATTAAACACATAGAGAAACTAGGGTTGGCTTCTGAAAATGAAACTTTTCGCCCTGATGATAAGTTGACACGGGCTGAAATGGCGAAGTTTTTAGTGCTTCTTAATAATCCAAAGTTTAAACCTGATAGCAATGCTGCTCTTAAAGGCACTTTTGGAGATGTTTCTTATATAGAAAAGAACGAGAAAGGTGAAGATAAAGGTCAAGGTGATCTGGCGTTTTATATAGAAGAATTATACAGTCAAGGCTTAACTAAGGGCTGTAAATCTGACAAAAACCCACCTGATTATTGTCCGACACGATCAGTCATTCGCAGTGAAATGGCTCGTTTCCTTTATAGGTTGTTAGAAAAAAAACCTAAAACAATCTCTCAAGGACAGAAAATTCCACACAACAAAGAGATTGCCAAAGGTGAAAGCATTAAGGCAGTAGTCAAGTGGCCAGGTAGTGACATAGACATCGTTGTGACGACTCCAAGTGGAGTAGTTCTAACGCCTGAAAGTGATATAGTAAAAGACTTCTATGAAGGGCCAACAGAAGAATATTATGTCATTGAGGCTAACGAGACAGGTAGCTGGAAATTCACCTTAATCGGTGTAGATATACCAGAACCTGAACCTTACACCTTTAACATTACATTTGGCCCTCATGATGTCGTTAAAAATTATGAATTGAATGGTCAAATGCTTGATGAATCTGGTAATCCAGTGGCTAACGCCATCGTCAAAATCGGTGAGAAAACCACAATAGCTGATGAAAGAGGTTATTGGAAAATCAGCGAATTGCCAACGGGAACTTATACCGTCATTATCAGCAAAGATGGCAAACTCATTGCCTCTCAAAACGTGACTGTAGAAGGTGACAAACCCACTCTTTACGTCAATATTGACTTGCTTGAACCGGCTTCATGTCGTTTGTACGCGGTGCATGATGAAGGCCGCAACCACAGCCTGTTCTTTACGATAGATGTTTTGAATAGCTTTGATGTCAAGTTACTGGGAACGATGTATCACGAGCATGATATTGAATCGCTTGCCATACATCCCACCACTAACCAACTGTTTGCAGCGGCTGGTAAAGATGGACTTGATCCCGGTTATCTCTATACCGTCAATGCCAACACGGGCGCGATTTCTCCCATCGGTGACACGGGTTTTAGAGATATTAACGGCCTTTCCTTCAAACCGGATGACGGCACATTGTGGGGATGGGCAAAAGGTGAGGGCTTAATCGAAATTGACATCGCTACCGCTCAAGGCACTTTGCAAGCGCCTTACAACGGCGCGATTGAAGACATTACTTGGAATAATGCGGGTTCCATACTCTATGCTGTCAGGAATAATCGGTTTTTGGCCTACGATACTCACACAGTCACCGTATTAAACTGCACTGTCAAAGGTGGCGAAATTGAGGCTATCGAAATGATGCCCACTCAGGCTGATAACGAATTATTGTTCAGTATGCACAATGACAACAGCTTGACTATTCGCTCTCTCAATGTAGATTCTTGCGAACAAGCACAAGTGACGATTTCAACGGCCCTTGAAGACATTAATCTGAACGATGTCGAAGGTATCGCTTTACCCAAGGCGGCCTGTATTCCTTAATATTAACTAACCCATTAGGTGAGTATGCGCCCTGTGTACTCACTGGGCGCATTACCAAAAAAAGGTCATTGTCAATCTCTCTTCACCTTCGCGAAAATAAATTTGGTTTGAAAAGCTTCGCGAAAATAAATTTTGCACTCCTCCTTATCGAAAAACAAATCAAAAAAAGCCTCAAGGTGACAATCACCAAGAGGCTTTTTTTATGGCCGCAAACAACATACGATTGATTTTGCTTAAAATCACACTATAATAACCCACTATCATAGCGAACGTCGGATAAAAGAGTGAAGCGATACAAAGTTACTCCGCTGAACGACGATCACTGAAGGTTCGCCACGCTCAAACCTATCACCAATTCTAAATCATTTAGTCTCCTTTTTTAAGTATTGACCACTTAAATTTGGCCTATTCTGATTTAGACAACAATTTCTGAGGTACATGAGTGAATGAATAGGTCTCATCTTACATTGGAACACGTCAAAGTTCATGAATTGCCACCAACATGGGCAAAACAATTATCCCCGACGCAAACTGTGACGGTTATCATTATTGCCGAAAATTCAGAGCAACAATCATTATTTGCCCTTGAACAAGGTGAGCTGCTACCAAACGATCAAGAAGCGTATTTAAACGATTTGCATTCCCAAGGGATTGATATCAAAAGACTTAGAGAATCTATCCAACAACTTGAAGCGGGTGAAGTTGAAACCGTTAAATTAGATGATCTGGATGCACACTTGGATGACTTCATAGAAAATGCGAATACTAAAACTCACACTTAATGCTAAACAAGATTTGGCGCACTGGAAACAAACTGATAACCAACGATATGAGAAAATAAAGCGAATGTTAGAACAAATCTGTATTTCGCCTAAAACAGGTATCGGTAAGCCAGAAGCATTAAAGTATGAATGGTCTGGTTATTGGTCACGTCGTATAGATAAAAAAAATCGTTTGGTATATCGATTTGATGATGATTTTATCTATCTTGCTCAAGCAAAAGGTCATTATCCAAGTCCACCTGATGAGTTAACATTAGAGGATCATGACTTTAACAATAGTGGTAACAAAATTTCCATATCAAAATAAACTTTTGGCAAAGTTTGTACTGTCTCATTTTGACTATTCGCTCTGTCAATGTCAAGTCTTGCGAACAAGCACAAGTGACGATTTCAACGGCCCTTGAAGACATCAATCTTAACGATGTCGAAGGTATCGCTTTACCCAAGGCGCGGCCTGTATTCCTTAATATTAACTAAGCCATTAGGTGAGTATGCGTCTTGTGTACTCACCGGGCGCATTACCAAAAAAAGGGTCATTGTCAATCTATCTTCAGCTTCGCGAAAATAAATTTGGAACGAAAAGCGAAAGCAAAATAAATTTTGCACTCCTTCTTATCGAAAAACAAATCAAAAAAAGCCTCTTGGTTCCAATCACCAAGAGGCTTTTTTTATGGCAGCAAACAACATACGATTGATGAAAGCTCAAAATCATATTAGAATATTCAACTTTGTTTTAATAATATTGACCCAATTATGTGTTTATCTGATAAAATTCAAACCTTTTTAGAATAAGACTTCTTACCCATTACGAATTACTGATTACCAAATGATAATTTAATTTATTTAGACAGTAGTGCTTTAAATCTAATTTTTGACGATCAGACACAAGCAAGAATCTACCTTGAATCATCATCAATGTTGCTCGTTTTTATGTTAATTGAAAATGGTTTTGTAGATATTGTGTCTTCCGATGTGTTAGTTTTTGAAAAATCTCATAATCCTTATGATGAGAGAAGATTGTTTGTTTCTTTAGTTCTTGAAAAGGCTAAAAGATTTAAATCCAGTGATGATAAAACTTTAGAACGGGCGGAATTAATAGAACAGGAGTATGGTATTAAAGGTATGGACGCATTACATTTAGCTTGTGCTGAGCAATTGCAAGTGGATGCTTTTATTACCTGCGATGATAAGATGAACAAAAAATATCAGGGCATTCTCCCCCGTGATAAATCCAGTTACCTTTACAATGGACTTTCTACTTAAGGCACAAAATCAATGATTCCCGTTCAACAACTCAACCGAGTTCCTCACAGTGACTCTGTTAGACACGAAGCCATACAAATACTCTTCAACAGTTTGGACTTAACTAAAGTCAGCTTTTTTATCAGAGATAATTTGTCTAATCAAACTGATTATTTAGAGATGAAAGAAAAACTATTTGGAGATAAAGCGGTATCTGAAATATACAACAAAATGAAAACATTCTCTAATGCTTGAATTAAGAAGCTTATGAATGTGTTCTTTGCTCCCTTTTGCCAGACTTGACAAACTTGACAAAGAATTAACGGCAATTAAAACCCAAAAAGTGTTATGGGGTATTCTTGCTGAAAATTCTGATTCAAACAATTATAAGCCTCTTGGTGATTATCACCTTGAGGCTTTTTTTATGGCTGCAAACAACATACGATTGATTTTGCTCAAAATCACACTCTAATATTTACTGGAATTTTAAAGCTTTTACCTTTTTCCAGTATTGCTAAATTACCCAATCAAATACCAAAAACGAAATACTCCCCAACAAGGAAATCTTATATCTTGATTCGTCTGTTCCAAGTGCCTATTTTTATGAAAGAGTGGTGATTTTATCACTTATTTCTCCATTGGTTAAAAAATTGAACATCGCGTGATTAAAAATGGCATAGACACAGTACTCCTTTAATTAGTAGCCCGCTAAAAAATTCGTCAATCTATTTTTTTATCGCTTTCAAAATAAAACAATGTTAGGGTTCAAGTGCAGATTGA
>Ga0180298_1000382_pt1 | contig 10725 bp, 19 predicted proteins | sample GuaBasSediGuay13_FD_121800 | JGI IMG/M metagenome (GOLD analysis project Ga0180298, IMG submission 121800) | Subseafloor sediment microbial communities from Guaymas Basin, Gulf of California, Mexico - Guay13, Core 4488-10 , 4-6 cm | ecosystem: Environmental > Aquatic > Marine > Hydrothermal...
AATTCTGGCTTGATTTAATCGAGGATGTTGTTAATGATGATTTTCGTTTTGTTTAGCTTTTTGGTTCTTTGCTTTCTGCTTTGAAAGCTTCAAAGAAGAAAAAGCCTGTGGAGGTTGTTGTGGATGAATGAGGTGGAGGAGTTTTGGGAGTTTGTGGCTCAGGAGCGGAAGGCTTTCGAGCAGTTAGAGAAGGCAAGGGACAACATAAGCGTGGGCCTGATTGAAGAAGTCCTCTCAGAGAAGGTCTGCAAGGCCGTAACCTTGAGGAACGACTTCGAGAAAATAGGGAATATGCGGGCAGCTTCTTATTGGCAAGGCTATGGCGATGGGATTGAAGAAATAAGAACGCTTGTTGTGAGGTTCAGGAACATCGCCGAGGTCCTCGAGCAGGCAAAGAAAAGGCTCGAAGAAGTGAAAGACAGGGCCGTTCTTAGGAAAGAGGTTGATATGGAGATCGACTTGGCGTGGTCGATTGCGGAAATTGATGAAGCGATAAGGAGGTTGAGGGCATGATGGTTCTGAGGGGTCACGTTATGACTAGATTAAGCAGCTTACTTTGGTCACATTCTGACCGTGCTGGACCTGAAATGACATATTATGACAGCTCCAGGAATGGACATGTTATGACCAAAAACTGCTGCTCATTTTGGTCACAGTATGACTTGCAGATCTATAAGTCATATCGTGACGGCGTAGGACCTTCGAGGTCAGGTTATGACTTAGGAGCTCCGGAGGTGATATGATGTCATGGAGGGATGAAAAGGAGAAGATTAGAGTGCAATCATTGAGAAAACTCGTTGAGATTCTTGAATTCTGCAAACAGGAACATTTGAAATACAAGAAGAACTATGATTTACAGGAATTTCTTGGAGAATATACATGGTATTGGTATCCCGTCTCTCCAGACTCCGTCGAGGAGCACTTTGGCATTAGCAGAAGAACGGCTCAGGATTACTTGCTCGCTATCAAGGCCATTGCTGGCCTCCTGCTTGAGGATGTTGAGAGAAAGACTGCAGAGGAGGAGGCAGATTCTGACGAGCTTGATGAAGACGAGTTGTGGATCGAGGAGGAAGTACTTGATTCATTAGAGGAAGAGCGCTTTTTCTTAAGTGCTATTCGGGGGGAGAGTTATGAGGTCCTTTGGCCTTGGTTTTGTGGTGGTGGAGTGCAGGGATTATTCAGGGGATTACTTGAGAGTTAAGCCGGGGTTGGTTAAAAAAGAGAGGGCTATGGAATGGCTGGATGAACTGAGAAGGGCCGGATATTGGATAAAGCAATATGGAGGGGTAGTCAAAGCCGTAAGAGGGCCACGTGAGTTCCTGTTTGTTTTTGAGGAGGTGGGAGTATGAAACTCCGAGTGTGGGTAGAACATTGTCTCTTTGAGACAGACAGACGTACAGGAGTAAAATACCCACGATATGTTATAAGAGCGTACGATGTAAAGGCCAGTGACGACCCCGATAAGGCCTACGGAGAGGCCATTGAAAAGGTTAGGCGATTCTTGCTTCCTACTGATAGAATTTATTCAGTACAACGTGTGCCGGAGGGGAGAGCATGAAGGACAACGAGGTCTGGATCAAAGCAGCGGAGCTCGGGTTTAGAGGGCACGGCTCGGATGTTTTCATAGTGATAAAGCGCTACAAAAGAAAGCCCGGCTACGGCATTTTTGAGAAGATTAGGGGTTTCAATGGCTTCTGGAAGTCGAGGAAGCTGCGGGAGGTTGGGGATATCCTCGAAGCAGTGATTTTCTTGACGACTTACACTCAGGGCGTGTGGAGGCTCAGCGAGGATGAGATAATGAAAGCGATGAAGGAGCAAGGTTGGTTTTACGAGGTTGATAAACTTGCAGGAGTGGAGGGATGGTGATGGCCTCCCGCTCCACGATGGTTCATTTTGATGTTGGCAAGGGCCCTCAGTTCTTTGACCCGGCTTTTGACTACATGGAGCGCATGGTGAAGGATGGCCGGAATAGAATGAGGTTCAGCAGGTTGATTGAGTTCCTCTTTCCGAAGCAGTACAAGATGAGCGACATTGATTCAATCCTCTTTAAGCCGGTTTATAACAAGTTTGGCAGGAAGATCGGCGAGAGGCCCATTGCAGCGTTTGAGCTGAAGTATAAGAGTCCAACGACTTTTGACGGCTCCGAGCTGGAGTTGAATGGGTATCAATTCCTCAGGATTCAAAGGCTTGCAAGAATGCTTACAGTGCCGCTTTATTATTTTGTGAACATTGGGGACAAGAAATTCATCATGTTCAACGTCTTGAACGTGAAACCGCAATTCGAGAAGCGCTATGAGGATCATAGAAGGGATTATTATGCGATTTTAGACGTGGATGACTTGATTGTATCGAGGAGTTTGGAGGACCTCAGGACAGACTTGAAGATTTTGTTGGAAAAGGGAGGGTTGTGAAAAATGCAGGTGGAGTTTAGGTTTTTGGTAGAAATAGATACTGAAGAAATCGATGATGAACTCATAAAGAAACATGCGGGCGTTGTTAAAGAGATCGGAGCAATGCTCAATGATAAGGTTGGTAAGGTCTCAAGGGTTGCTATAGTCAACATAATTAAGGATGAATGAAGGAGTGTGATAACCATGGCCGTGGCTGAGCGGAGTGTTGAGGAGATTGAACGCCTCAAGAAGGCCCTTGAGAGGGAGGAGCACCCTCTTGTAAGGCAGATAATTCGAGATAAGATTGAGATGCTTGAAAAGGAGCGTGATAGGCGTGGCTAATGTGGAAATTAAGGAGAAAAAAGCTTGGGGATATTTCAGCTTTATCCAAGAGCACAGATTCTCCGATATTGCTTATGTAGAGCTTCAGGCGTCGAGGGATGCACCACTCGATGAAGCGGATGTTCTTGCAGAGTATGATGCAATAGACGAGGATGCATATTTCTATGAGAACTACAAACCTGAGCAGGCCCTTGATGCTATCAAGAAAGCGATTGAGCTTACTGACGAGAATTGGGAGGAAGTCAAGCTGATTTTCCACCTTGAAGACAAAGAGACGAAGAGCTATTCCTACTTCAGCCTTACAGCTCGTTCTTATTGGGGAAACAGAAAAGAAGTATCCTTTGGCATTGGTGCGACTATCAAGAAAAAGGAGTGTGATGGCCGTGAACCTTGAGGAGTATAAGAAATTCCTCGAGGAGAAGGGGCATTTTGAGGAGCGTAATGCTCTTGGCGTGCTTGATGTCATAGTTAGGCATCATACTTTCAACAATTCCTTCGAGCTCAAGGAGATTTACCCACATGTTTGGCTCGATGGTGAGGATGAAAGAATTGAATTTGACTTGCTGATAAAGCTTGAGAGCAGGAAGGAGTACAACGGACACATCATCACGAACAAGCGAACGATAGGTGTCGAGTTCAAGGAAGGAGACGTGAAAAAAGTCCTAGCTCAGGCGATAGTGAGGCGACCCTATGTGGATTACATTTATATCGCAACAAAGTCTTGGGTGCGTATGGATTTCGATGACCTCTTTGTCATGGGCTATTATGGCATTGGTTGGGTTCTGTGGGATAATGACTTTGCAAAGATGGTCGTAGAATCCCGTTGGCGCACTCCAAGTACCTCACTCAGGTATATGGTCGAGAGGGCAGTAAGAATGCTCGCTGAGAAAGAACTTTCAAAACTGTTTCGCTCGGGTTCGAAGGAGAAGAGCATACTTGAGTTTGTGGGTGGTGTTGAATGACTAGCCTTAACACTAATAATAACACTAACATGTTATTACCGTTTCCTTCAAACTATCTCTCCTGCATAAGCAACCTCAATCACTGCATGGACCAGCATAATATACACCTCATGTTGGTATGCATGCCAGGACACAAACCTCATGGATCAGTGAAATATACACCTTATGTGAACTAAATAATGGGTGGTGTTAGTATGCCAAGGCCGAGAAAATTTCCAGACCATGTGGTGTTGAGAATTCCAGTTTATGAGCCTCCTGAGTCTGTATTAGAGTTGCTCTTTGAAGGCAAGACTTTAGAGCTTGCAAAAAGCATTGTGGAGTATTTGAAGAAAAACAAAATGTTGTGGAAAGATGCATATAGAGAAGAACTTGGGCTCAAGGACTCAGATGCAGTTCTATATTTTAGAGTCATCAAGAAAATGCTTGCCTTGGGCCTTTTGAGTGAAGACAGAGGATATTACAAGCTTTCAGATAAATTCTGCTCTCGCCTTGAGAATCTCATCCGCATGTGGAAGTTTGAGATAGGGGATCTCAAAGATCTTTGGTGATGCTTCATGCATATATATCATAATATGTATATAGACATTGGTGGAAAATTATGCGCAAAATACACAAAATACACACTCATAAAAGAAGGGCTCTCATTCCTCAAAAGGCCTCAAAGAGGCGAAAGACAAGGCTTAATATCAGCGTTGATAAGGAAGTGGCCGAAGTTCTTAACAAGTATCCGCTTAATAGGTCAAAGCTCATTAATGCAATGTTTAGATGGCTTCTTTTTGGGGAGGGAGAATTTATGGAATTCGTAGAAGCGATATGGCGGGCCCGCCGGGATTCGAACCCGGGACCTTCGGCTCCGAAGGCCGACGCCCAATCCCCTAGGCCACGGGCCCTCAAAAAAGTTATAACACGGTGCCTACATAAAAGTTGTGGTGATAAAATGATACTACCAGATCATAAAATTAGGAAGGAAATACTGATTGAACCTTTCAATGAAAAGTCTCTTCAGCCAGCAGGCTATGATCTAAGGGTTGGAAAGGAAGCTATGGTAAATGGGAAGTTCATAAATGTCGAGGAGGAAGGAAAAGCGGTTATTCCTCCCAAAGGCCATGCATTGATACTAACCTTAGAAAGAGTGAAACTCCCTGATGATGTCATGGGCGACATGAGGCTAAGGAGCACATTTGCAAGAGAAGGCCTTTTAGGGAGTTTTGCTTGGGTTGATCCAGGATGGGATGGAAATCTCACTTTGGCATTGTTCAATAGTTCTGAAGAAGAAGTAGTACTCCATTATGAAGAGCGGTTCGTACAAATAGCATTCCATCGCCTTGAGGAACCCTCAAGCAATCCTTATCGTGGTAGTTACCAAGGCAGTCAACACTTAAAGCTTTCAAAAAGAAAAATAAGATAAGTTCTATTCTCTTCAATTTTCATAGTTAAATTAGTATTATTATCATGCCACAAGAACTTCAAAAATGGTTTTACATAGAAATATAAGTGAAAGGAGAAAATAGAAGGGAGTTCAGCCGAAGAGTGCACCAAGTCCAGCGAGCGCCTCTTCTTCCTTTTCCTCTTCCTCTTCTTCCTCTTCTGCTGGAGCTTCTTCTGCTGGAGCCTCAGCTGCAGGAGCTGCAGCTGGAGCTGCTGCAACTGCAACAGGCATTGCAGCTTTTTCAATAACTTCCTCAATATTAACTCCCTCAAGGGCTGCAACGAGAGCCTTCACTCTTGCATCATCAGCTTCTACACCAGCAGCCTGAAGAACACCCTTTATGCTTTCTTCAGTTATCTCCTTACCAGCGGCGTGTAACAATAAAGCAGCGTATACATACTCCATCTTTTACACCTCCAAGTTATCTTTATTTCCCATTATTAGATGCGCATTAACCAAATAAGGCTCCCAACCCAGCGAGAGCCTCTTCTTCCTCTTTCTCCTCTTCTTCTTCCTCTTCTTCAACCTTCTCCTCAGCCTCTTCAGCTGGCTGAGGCTGAGCCGCTATAACTTGTGCTTGTTGGTTTAAAAGCTCTTTGGTCTTCTCATCAAGCAACTCCTCTGGTAACTCTTGAGCTATAAACAATGCAATTCTGAAGGCTTTGCCAAGTATGTCTCCAGCAGTCTCCTTGGTAATGTAACCTGCTTCCACTGCAACGTTCTTTGCGCCAAGGAATGCCTTTTGAATAATTGCCTCGATTGTTTGTTTTGTTGGATATGCTACGTTAACGGAGAGATTGAATGCATGCATATAAGCCTGTTGAAGCATACTGATGTATTGTTCCTCATCAATTGCAAGTACTTCTGGTGTATAAACGATTCCGTGCTCGTATGCAGCAAGTAACTTAAGTCCCACTTCAAGGGGCTCAATTCCAAGCTGGTTAAGTATATTAGCCAGCTGGGGAGTTATAATCTCGCCTGCCTTTAATACAACTGTATCTTTTTGTATTGATACCTTACCTTTCTCAATTCTTGCAGGAATTCCTAACGCTTGCATCTCACCAACAAGAGGTCCGGGGGATAATGGTGTTGGTCCTGCTGGAACTACAACATCTCTTGGGGCTGGGACTCCTGCTTTTGCCGGGGCAGGTTTTTTGCTCTCTTCAAGGAACTTGTAAAGTTTGAATGGATTCATCTTAGTAACAAGTATGCCTGCTCCACCTTGAATATGCTCGATAAGCTTTTCAATATTTGAGTCGTTAAGTTCTTGTGCTGCTCTTTTGAGAGCGAGCTCAATGAGAGTATTCCTTGAAACTCTAAGAACTGCCTTATCTCTAAGGCTCTCTCTCATCTTGGACAAAGGATATGCTGGAACATCTGCTACATCAACTAGGGCTATTACTGGATAATCTTGAAGAAGCTTGGCAAGCTCTTCCACTTCCTTTTTCTTCCACTCAGCAACATGAGCCATTCATATCACCCCTCTATTTTTACAGCTGGACCCATTGTTGTTTTGATGTATGCTGACTTGAGTTGGTTTTCTCCCCTCTCAAGCTTTCCTATTATTGCGTTTAGCACTGTCTCAACGTTCTCAGCAACTTTTTCATCTTCCATGGATTCTGTTCCAACCGGAGCATGCACTACTGGATTGTTCTTAAGCTGTATTCTAACTGTCTTTTTAAGTCTCTCAACAAACGGGGTAAGATCCGTTATTGTTGGTGGAACTACAACAGGCATCTTATTCCTTGGACCTAAGTACCTACCTAAGTACCTACCAATCTTTGGCATCAATGGAGCAGCCGCAATGAAAAAGTCGTAGTTCTTTGCTATTTTTCTTGCAGCCCTTGGATTGCTCCCCAATTCTTCTAATTCCTCACCACTAATAATATCAAGCCCGAGCTTTTTAGCCGCCTCGGCAACGGCACCATCAGCAATGACCGCGATTTTTGGTTCCTTCCCACGACCATGTGGCAGAACAACCTCAAGCTTAAACCTATTCTCAGGTTTTTTAAGATCAATATCCTTGAGGTTTACTGCCACTTCGAGGGTCTGTGTGAAGTTACGCGGCTTAGCCCGGGCCTTTGCCTCCTTCACCGCTTCCACGATTTTTTGCCTATCAAAGGCCATCTTTCTGACCTCCACTTTTTTTATTTAAACCGGAAGGAAAAATCAAAAATTCGTAAAAAGAGAGATTTTTAAACTTTTCCCTCACTCTTCCTTTGCAAATATCTCATCATAAATTCCCTCATCAATTTCCTTCTGCACTTCTCTTGGATCTTTGTCTTCAATAGTGACACCCATGCTTAAAGCCGTCCCTATAACCTCCTTAGCAGCTGTTTTTAAACCAGCTGCAAGCATTTGTTGCTTCTTTGCTCTAGCAATCCTGACTACTTGTTCCATTGTTAGATTACCAACAATTGCCCTTGTAGGTTCACTTGAACCCTTCTCCAATCCAAGTTCTTTCTTTATTAGTTGACTTACTGGTGGTGTTCCTACTTCCACATCAAATTGTCTTGTTACCGGGTCAACAATTATCTTAACCGGAACTTGCATTCCCGTAAAATCCTTGGTGGCTTCATTTATCCTGTCAACAACTTGTTTAACATTTAACCCTAATGGACCAATGGCTGGACCCAATGGAGGACCAGGAGTAGCCTTACCACCTTCAACTAACACCTCAACGATTTGTTTCTTTGCCATTCTCTTCACCCCTCTACTCCTCTGAGCGTTTGCTTATAAGCCTAACGTATTCTCCCCTGACAGTTACAGGGATTGGTACTATTGCTCCAATCAGCTCAACCACAATTTCGTCTTTTGACTCATCAACTCTAACTACTTTGGCCTTCTCGCCCTTGAATGGGCCAGCGATTAATTCAACAATGTCTCCAGGCTCAAATCCACTAACAGCTGGCTTCTCTTCAAGGAAATGCTCTATTTCACTAAAAGATATTGGGCCGGGAAGTGCACCTTTTGCATGCCTGATGCCCCTTATGGCCTCATCTACAGCAGCTTTTTCCGCTGCTTCAACAAATATATACCCTCTAACCTTCGAGGGTGAGAGTATCGCCATGACAGGCAAGTTGTAAGTTTTAGCCTTACTGTAAATCAACTTAGCCGTGTTCTCCTCTTGGCCTACTGTTACACGTACTGCGAATATTTTGCTCTCACTCATCTTTACCACCGCTCAAGTTCAAGTCCCTTGAACCAGAGAACCAATAACACGAATAATCATTCCAATAACACCGATTAAAATTATTCCAAGACCGGTTATTTTAGCGGCAAGCTTGTATTCTTTCCAGCCTGGTTTTTTTGTGACTAGGAAAACCCTTTTGGACTCAGATATAAAGCTTTTAAATTTTTCCATGTAACTCTCAGCCATTTTCAACACCCCTCGCAACCTTCAGAGTTGACTATTCCTAAAGTATTTAAAAGTTATCCTTCTATCAACAAACACGACTTAGGAAAAATCTCTCAAAAAATAAATGCAAAAAGTAGGCCCTTTAAAGCTCAGTCAAATCTATCTTAACGACCTTTCTTTCTTCTTCAAGAGAGTATGGTGCTTCGGCTTCTTCGACAACAGCGTACGGTGAGCTTACTCCCGTTACAACAACCATTACTCTTATTGTCTTTTCGAGGTCAGGATCTAGCTGAATTCCCCAAATAACTTGCGCTTCTGGATCGAGTTTGCTTGTGACGAGCTCAATTATTTGTTGGGCCTCTTCAAGCTTAACGTCACTTCCTGCAATACTGATCAACGCACCCTTAGCTCCACTAATATCCACGTCCAAAAGTGGGCTGTTCAAAGCTTGATTCGCGGCTTCTAATGCTCTCTTTTCACTATCACTTTCCCCAATACCAATCATTGCAATGCCACCATCTTTCATGACTGCTCTTACATCAGCAAAGTCGAGGTTAATGAGACCTGGCCTAGTAATGAGTTCGGTGATTCCTTTAACAGCTTGCACAAGAATCTCATCTGAAACCTTAAATGCCATTTGAATTGGCAAATTCGGAGCCACTTCCATAAGCTTGTCATTGGGGATCACAATTACAGTATCGCTGTTTTTCCTAAGTCTTTCAAGACCATACTCCGCATTCTTGATTCTCCTTATACCCTCAACAGTGAATGGAAGTGTGACTACTGAAACTGTCAACGCTCCCATTTTCTTTGCAAGCTCAGCAACTATTGGGGCGCCACCGGTACCAGTACCCCCACCAAGACCACAAGTGATAAATACCATATCGGCCCCTTCAAGAGCATCCCTAATGTCTCTTTCACTTTCTTTAGCAGCTTCTTCGCCAACTTTTGGGCTATTTCCAGCACCAAGGCCTCTTGTGAGATCCTTACCAATTAAAATCTTCTTATGTGCTTTTATTTTCAACAGATCTTGAGCATCAGTATTAACCGCAATCACCTTTGCTCCTTGAATTCCAACTTCCATCATCCTATTAATGGTATTACAGCCAGCGCCACCAACACCAACAACATAGATCTTTGCTTGTACTTGCTCCAAAATCTTCTTAAGCTCTTCATCAATGTCAGAAGCTGGTGTTTGAACCTCAACTGGAGTGTTTGCTTCTGCTGATGTCCTTTCTATTGCACTTTCAATCAATTTCAACATTTTTTCACCCTCCACCCGATAACAGTTCTAAATGTTTTTTCACATTCTCTACATATATAAACCTTAGCTAAGTTTGTTCAACTGATATTTAAATGTGTACTTTCAAACCTTTAAACGTTTCGCTTCTTTGTTAGTCTTTAATAAACTCCAAATCCAACTCTTCCGCAATATTCCTTGCCATCTGTTTGGTCTCACCTCTACTGCCCTTCCAATCTACATAAATTCCATGTACTCTTCCCGAGGTTCTGTTTATAGCTTTAATTAACAGTTCCTTGGAAAGAGGATGTGCATATTTCGCCGCTATATGAGAAAATGCAAGTTCTGAATTTAAGGCCACTTTAGTCTGTTTTGGAGCATAATGACCTCCCCCAATACCAATTACGGTCCTAAAGTTGTGACTCTTAGTGTAATTATTAATTACATAAAAAATAGTCTCTGCCACTATTTCCCCAGCTTGCTCATTTTTCCACTCCTCTTCACTAGAACCTATTTCTACAAAAAGGGAAGGCACATCAAGCTCACTTGGCCCATGATGGGTAGCTTCGTAACAAACAGTCCAATTTAAGTCATTAAGTTCGTTTAGTTTCAAAAGAGCGAGTTTCATTGCTATTGGCTCTGCAATAGCCAAGCTTTCATCCTTTCCTCCATACATGGCTTTTTCCCAGTTTCCTGTAACGTGAGTGGTTAGAGCTGGAAGCTTTTGCTGGCTTGAGTGCCTTGAGGCGAAGATTATAATCTTAGGAATGACACCCAATTGTTTTGCTATCTCCTTGTCCAGATTATCGTAGTATATCATTTCTCTATCCGTTGTCAGTATAAAAGTATTCTTAAACTGATATACCTCGTTACCATCAAATCGTTTCTCAGATTCTACAAAACCAAAGTTTTCGATTAGTTTCTGTTTAATGTTCATAGAGGCTAGATCAACTTTTGTGGTCATTATAACTTTCATGGTTTCTCCCCTAGGAAACATTGAATCA
>Ga0180298_1000383_pt1 | contig 10709 bp, 17 predicted proteins | sample GuaBasSediGuay13_FD_121800 | JGI IMG/M metagenome (GOLD analysis project Ga0180298, IMG submission 121800) | Subseafloor sediment microbial communities from Guaymas Basin, Gulf of California, Mexico - Guay13, Core 4488-10 , 4-6 cm | ecosystem: Environmental > Aquatic > Marine > Hydrothermal...
ACTCTGTCGGAATAATAAAGAGTAGAAAAATCCTTAGATCGGATATTCTATCCAAAAAACCTTTACGAGCGTTAATTAGTCAATTACCATCCCTAACACGCTTGCTTGGTCGATTGACACTTCTTCAACGTCTAGTATCTCCACATCCCCTTTTGGTGGGTTTTCTTTTTTGATGTATTCTTTCACTAGGACTTCGGCTTGACCTTCATCTTTTGCCATTACGATAAAGGTGGCGTAGGCTTCAAAATCCTCAAGAGTGTCCACGTTCCCCTCCAAGTACACGTGAACCTTGAACACTTTCATGAGGATCACCAGCTGAGAAACTATACGAAACTTTAATATCTTTTCGAATAACAAAGGGTCTAATGAAAAAGGTGTTATTGAGATGGAAAGGAAAGTGCGTCAAGATCTCCTAGAAAGACGTTCAGAGATCTCTCAATTGATTATAAGTGTAATACTCCTAGGGATAGCAGTTGGCATATTGTCAAATGCCATTTTTACTCGTGTTGAAGGGTCTGCTGCAGGATCTCCCCGAGCTCCGAACAAAAATAAGGCCGGAAGTAATCTAAACAAAACTTTTATTTTTAAATAGCAATCTTATAAAATAAGGTGTCCATCATGAATAGTGGGCATATCCGTGTTGTTGAAGTACACAAAATACCCCAACCCGAAGTTTCCCTAGAATTAAAAGTCCCTAAGTTCTGTCTTGCAAATAGGAAGGTCAGAGTAAAAGTGACAGTTAAGAATGATAAAGACCACAACTATCCTCAAGACAATGCTCATCTCATAGTAGATGTGTATAACCCTAGAGTAGGGGCTAAAAAGGTCGTTACCTCCCTACCCGCTACTCGCAATCACTCTTCCCCTTTTAGGCTCAAGCCCAAAGAAACCCGTGAGTTCACCTTTTCACTCTCGTTCAAGGAACCAGGGCTATATGAGGTGCATGCAAGAGTTAGGAAGGTGGAGATTCTAGAAGTGAGGGGTGAACCCAAGTGGGATGATGATTTTGTTATTCTATCTAGCGGAGACACTATTACACTAGCCGGCCTTGGCTGGCAGACAGTGCTTAAAAAGATTGGTGGTACCAAAACAGTAACAAGAATCATCAAATGCATGTCTCTTTATGACGTCTTGCTTCTTTTGGGGGCGATTAGTGCAATTATTAGTGCTGTATGCGGAGTCCTCTCCCTCTTAATAGGATGAGAGCGTAGAAAAACCACACAACTCCAGACTACATTTCATTATCTAATTTTTTCTTTCGTTTGGGCTTTTCCGTGCTATTTGAGCATACCAAAAGTTTAATATCTTTTCGAGTAAAATGGCTTATTGAAAAATGTTATACGAGGGAAGAGAGATGGGGAGAATAATTACTGGCCTAATCTCTGTTTTTCTTGTTATTTCCCTCGTAGTCAATGGATTACTTTTTAGTAATTATCTTGAGGCCAGTTCAAAGTTAGAGGGAATGGAAGTTTACAAAAATAGGGTTACCAAGCTTCAATCAGAAATCTCAACCCTTAAAGAAAATGTGAGTAAGCTTCAGACTCTTGTTGAGATGCATGAAAGGAATGAAGAAACCCTAAAAAAGACAAATAAAGAACTTGGAAATGATCTTGTTGAGTTGGAGAATAAATATAATGCTCTTTCTCTCGAGTTAGATAAATACAAGAATTTTGAGAAGAATTATCAGGCTTATTATAACTATACTCGTCGGTATTTCTTCTTGGAAGAGTTTCTCAAAAATATCCTAATGGAGGAGCAGGAAAATGTTTTAAAGTCTTATGTAAGCAAAGCCATAAGCGACCCACAGGCTCTTTCTACTTCCCTCAAGGAGATTACTACTTTTGTTTCAGATCATGTGAAGTATGCTGCTGATCCTCCAATGATTGTTCCTCCAGATCCTGAAGTTGCTAAACTTGGTATTTATACTCCTAGAGATGCCTCAAATCTATTCCAACTTCCATCAGAAACGTTAGAGCGAGGATATGGCGATTGTGATGACATTAATTCTCTTTTGTATGCAATGATCAAGGTTTATCTTAAGGATTTTTATGGTGAAAATTATGCTCTATATCTAGCTGTAGCAACAAGGAAAAGCGGTGGAGGTCATCTTTTCGTAATTTTACCAGTAAAAGGAGGCAAAATGGTTGTTTTGGATGCTACTGGTTCTGCATATTGGAGTGGCGTGGAACTCTTTGGGGAAAGGCTCATGTTCTCGGGATACATTAGGGAAGCTTGGAACGATTATTTAGAGGATACGAGCTTGGAGAACTTTGATAACGTGAAGATATACAGGTTGGAATTTTATGGATTTGTAAAGAAGGAATTTGAAGGTAGTGTTGAAAAAATGTTAACTTGGTTGGAGGAAACAACAAAATGAGAACTCAAAAAGTTAGCATATGGTGGTAGAGGTGCATGATCTAAAAACGGAAGGAAGCAAAAATAATAAAAAAGAGGATAAGAGGTTTGAGAGCCGAATAGGAGCATTTGTGATTATATATGCGGTGGTAGTAGGCGTTGGTGTCATTATAGAGAGTCTCCAAACAGGGTTTAGAGGGAAATTATTAATCGACGCTACAGTTGGCATTGCTACAATACTTATGGTTGGTTATATAGCGCTTCAGACAAAAGCTACAAGAGAGATGGCAGAAGAAGCATCAAAGCAAGCTCAATTGACGTATGAAATGGTAAAACAGATGGTCAAGGAGACTGCACTCATGAATGAAAGTCTCATAGAAATGAAAAAACAGCGATTGAATATTGAGGAGTTTAAAAATGCACTCTTGGCATATCTTCAAGATCTCATTGGGGCTCTAACTGGAAATTCCGTACAGAGCAGGAATTTTGTTCCAGTATTTAGCCCTTACATGTATCTTTCAAAAGAGTATCACTTAGGAAGCGTAACAAAATATCTCCCCCCTTCTTATCGGGGATTGATATTGAGAATTTCAAATTTTATTGAAAAGTTTTTGGAAGAATATGAATTCCCTACGCAAGAGCTAAGAGAGTACGGTGAGCTAATTTCAAAATTCAAAAATAGCAAAACACCTGAGGAAGAAAGACTTGAATTAGCACGAGTAATTCCCGAGAAGTCTCAGGAGCTCTTAGATATTGTAAAACGTATATATGATGGGATAGAGGAGATGGGTGATAAAAAATTGGAAGAAGAGATTTTGAAAATACTCGAATCTTAATCTTAGAGTGCCGAGAGGTGGTGTTATGGATCGAAGTGTTGGCAAGGTCGTGACTTATTACCTTACTGAGGCATCGGAAGGGAAAACGGAGTTTTTAGCCTCTTTGTGGGGCATTTTGATGGGGTATGCTAAGGAGAATGACGTTCAGATTTATGAGGCTCTCAAAAAATCGTATCCTGCAGCAATAGCGAGTATTGAAAAGGCGGTGGCAGCAGAGGAATCTTTCTTCAAAAGTAGTGTTCAGTATGCTGAGGAATACCCTCAAGCCAAGGCAGAATACCTCAAATACGTTGGCTTGGCCGCGTATTATGCTCAATTAATGGGGCTGATAGAGGATATAACAGATCTCTTGGAAAAGCTCAAAGAACTCGAGATAATACAGTCTGAACAAGATAGGGAGGAAGAGGAAGATTCAACAGAATATGAAAGAGAGGGATATTTTGAGATTGAATTTCGTTGAACTATTTCTTTGTTTCTTTTCCTTCAAGCAGTTCGGTTGCGATGCTATTGAGTAGCATTAGTTGGATGAGATCCTCTAAAGTCTCTTCAATTAAAATGCGATCTTCACTTTTTGGAACACTGAAGTAAAGTTTCTTTAATCTGCGCACTATTGCACTGACAAGTAACTTATTGAGTTCTTTTTTAGGGAGTTTCCCTGGCTTACTGTCACCTTCGCGCTCCACACGTTTTTCTTTATCTGGTTCTTTATCAGGTTTTGATAAGTCTTCAATGAGTTCTGTGTCAACAACTTTATAGGCGTTCATCGTTTGTATCCTCCTTACATCCGAAATCTTTTGAATGGATCGAATTCGACTTCAACTCCTCCGAATCGTTCTTCTTTCGTTCCTTCGGTTTGGTCTTGTGCTTTAGTACTCATGTAAGTCTTTATGCGTGGGTTCATTTTCATGGCGTCTTCAACAACCTCTGGAACTCTATGCCTTAGTATTGATATTAGGTCCCAAAGCATGTCGTTCTCTTCTTTCAATGCCAAGTATAGTTTGGCATCAACTATGTTTTCTGTCAGGGGTACGGCTTCGTACTCTTGATATTTGTTGATGATGAATGCGTGTGCGAGAATTGTAATGCTTTCATCTCCAAACTTCACAATTTGTTTTGGAGCTCTGATTATTGCTAACGGTGGGTGTTTTCCAAAAACTCTTAGTAGGGAGTGCACTATACTATCTATCCAACTTGGGGGCCTTACTTGATAAAGAATAACGTAATCGTCGAGGTCCACTCGCAGCCCTTGAGGATATCCTATTATCTTGCTTTCTTTTCCGTTGAACCAGATCAAAAGTCTTTGTTTGGGCTCAAATACTTGTGCATATTTGTAGTTGAGCTCTCTTAACTTCCTTGCTCTTTCGATGACTCTATCTTCAACGAATGGAATTGTACCATCCTCTTCAAGGGTTTTTGGTAGGTATTTAGCTGTTTCTTTTCCTTCTTTATTCTTTTTTCTCCTAATCTTATCTAAAATTCCCACACTTATCACCTCACAAACTTTGTGGTGGGCGGAAGTAAATCCGCTCGGTATACATTTTATCAAAAGAAAACCAACCACGACCCTTTAATTGGGGTTTAAGTCTCTTGTAGTCTTTGAATGTTTTAGCTCTCGGTTCTTTTATTCTTTTAAAGTCTTTAATGACTTTACTTAGAAGAAGTTCATCGTCGGCACTTGCTATTCTTCCAACTATTCCAATGTGCGCTGCCCCGTATACTAAGAATCCTGGAAGCCCGTACATGTATTGAGTGCCTGCAATAATATTTACCCAATTACTCCTGCCTTCCCTGTGTAGTTTTTCAACAGCCAGTTTGCCATCATAGTATTGGAGTATGTTTTGAATTTCATCAAAAATAACAAAAACAGGAGTATTCCTAAAACGAACATATTTCTTGACAACAAAGTTCACAAGATGCTTAACTATCCATGCTTCTTCTTCGGGGTATAACTCACTGTTTGCTGAAAAGTCAATGACGTTAATAACGTCTGTTGAGAGTTCGGAAGTGAAATCTTTATGCTTGCTAAAGATGACGTCTTGTTTGAGGAGGTTTGCCACCTCCATGATTGAGAGGTATGTTGTACTCGGACCATTTGAATTTGGTCTGTACTTTGCTTGCCACTCTGTTGCAAATTGCTCTAAGAGTTTTGGATCTCTCTTTTTCTCTAGATCCCATGCTTGCTTAATGATCCTTCCATAGAGAGTGTTTCTATTTATTTGAGCTAATTTTTCGATGAATGAGAAATCAACGTCTTGGTACCTTATTTTTCCATCCACCACTTTACAGTTGTTATCTCTCCTTATTGCGTCAACATTTCTAACTGGTCTAAACACTATCCTCTTAACAGGAAATCTTTTTGGCTTTAGTCCATGCCAGCTCAAAATGCTATGGCGATCATGTTCTGAGACGGGTATTATCGAAAATGGGTAGTTGGGCCATCCAAAGGCGAAGTCTCCCATTTTACCGTATTTAATTCCATCGTTAGCCACTATCGAGAGATATTGGATTATTTCATTGAAGTTTTCTTTTACAAATCCTTTCCCTTTGATCTCTGCTAATGTTTTTATAAAGTCGTTTAGGTCTTTTACTTTATTCTTGTCATACTTCTGCTCGATTACTATTACTAATGCACCAGGGACCTTCTCATGGATTTCCTCTGCAAGGGCCCTTTCAACTGTTGTCTTCCCTGAACCACTAGGTCCAAGGAAGGTAATATGATTAGCTTCAGTTTCTTTAAGCTCAATGTACCTCTTCTCTCTTTCTGTATTTTTCCCTATGTAGATTTCTACTCCCAAATAACCCAACCCCCTACTTGCTTTTTATGATACGGCCCATATGTATGAAGTATTATTATTTCACGAAATTCTACCTGTTTTCATCTTCTTTTCCAAATTCGAGGGTTCTCGTGTTGTGCGAGTCCAGCAGCGTATTTTTAAAATAAAATTATTCCTTCTTTCGCACAATACGTTTTTCATAATCCCCCAAATTCCCAACTTCTCTTCCCTCTGTATAGCAAGAATCCTATCAGGGCCACAATGCCTCCTGCCGTGATGATTGTCTTTATAATGATGGAACCCCAAAGCTTCTCCTTTTTTGCTTGCTCGATATAACTTTGTTCGCTCTTTTGTGCTTGCTCTTCTAAGAGCGTTGATATTAGACTCTTATACTCGTTATTTTGTTGCTTCAAGAAGCTGTTTTCTCCCTTTAAGGAGTTTATAGTTTGCGTTTGATTTGCTATTTTTTCTTTCAGCTCTCTGTTTTCTTTCGTTAGATTATTAACTTGCGCTTGAAGTTTTGAGATATCTTGGGCTTTAGCCTCTTTGAGTTGCTTTTCAAGGTCAGAAACTCTGCGCTTGAGTGCTTTGTTTTCATCTTTCAATTGCTCTTTTTCTTCAGTTAGATTTTGAACTTGCTCTTTGAGCTTTTGATTTTCTTTTTCAAGGTTTTCAATAAGGGTCTTGTTTGTGAGGATTCCAGGAGTGAACTTGACTTCAAAAGGATCCTTGCTTGAGATGTGAATGATCGCATAATCATTGAATGAACTCACGCTTATCTCGATGCCATTGACCTCCCTTTTTTCACCCTCTTTTATTAGAAATACCTCGCCTTCATGGTCAACAATTGCTGCTGTTACATTCGTGGATATGTCCTTGTCTATCTTAATATTCATATTATTTATATAGAGTTCATCGCCTGCATTGAGCTTACCGGTCCAGCTATATATGGCAAGTGCATTTCCCAATATACATATATATAATAATATGAATATTGATAATGCAAGTTTCCTCTTCATCCTCAGCCCTCCGTTGGAGTGTTGGTTTCATCCTTCATGTTGAGTGTAATTATGAGAGTGAGTTCTCTCGGGCTTGTGATTGTGATTTTGGCGACGTAAGTGGTTGTGCCGGCCCAATACTCCTCACCGATGATGTTCGTGCCGTCTTCGAGAGTAATGTTCATCGGCTCCCAATAAACTCCTTCTGTGGTTACAAAGAAGAATTTGGCTTTGTTGATGTCGTAATCTGGAGCAATCTCGAAGTTTAGCTCTTGAATGACAAGTTTTTGGCCCACTTGGACTTGTTCTTCATATACATGCATGCTCGGAGCAGGTGCGGTTGTGTTGGTTTGATTAGTATAAGTGAATGTGTAAGTTTCATTTCCAAAGCTAAGGATGATGGCTCCTCCCTCTTGCCTTATACATCCTGCCGAAGCTACCATTAAGCTGATTAAGACCAAAAAGCTAACTTTTCTCAAAACGCTCATCCTCCTCACCTCAGTCCAATAGGCCTTTTATTTTGATCAGGCCTTCCTTACGCTCCACATGAGCAAGGCCTGCGAAGATTTCGCTTGAGCCTTTCTTTATGTAGAGCTCAAAAACCCAATACAGCTTGCCGTTTTCCTCCTTTTCGTCCATGCTTTCGATTTTGGGCTCGATTCTCATGTCGTATTGCTCGAGCTTTTTGTTGTAATCGGCGAGGTAATTGTATAATCTGTTTAAGGCCTCCTTCGCCGTGATTGGATAAGTTTCAAGGTAAGAGCCCTCGATTTTCACGATGTGCCCATCGCTGAAGCGCATGGTATCATTATAAACGATAAAGCCCTCAGTTGGATAACCGAGCTCGTAAAGCCTCTCTTCTAACTCTGATTCGGCGAAAGTCGAAGTAGCGAAGTGAATCAAAAAAATTATTGCTAATGCAATGAAGATTCTCGAAATAACACTGAAAAAAGAGGGATTAGAGTGGGAGGGCTTCAAAGCTCAGCCCCCCTCAGCCGCTCTGTGGGAATACTAAGCTTGCAGTCTCGTTGGCATAGAACTCGAATGTTCACTCTGTTGGCAATCTTACGCTCTTTCCGCTCAAGTCGTAAGCTTCAACGTAGAAGTCAACGTAGTAGTATGTGGCATCGCCCGTGTTGTCGTCAATTGTCAAGGTAACCTCGTATGGGCTTGTGGTGAGGGTAACGTTGCTAAAGCTTGTAGCGTTTCCATCTGCTGTTATAGCATAGTAGAATATTATTTCATCGATGGCATCATTGTCGCTTGCTGTTATTGTAAAGGTAGCGTTACCGGTTGTTGCGTTATAATCGACTGCGATTGTGCTTATTTCAGGTTCAAAGGTATCACTTACAGCAACGCTCTGATAGCCGGAGCTTGGATATCTGAAGACAAGTGTTGAATCATCCTGGAGGTATTGAACTTCAATGTAGTAATAAACCGTATCTCCGAATGAGCTGTCGATTGTGGCCTCGTAAATGGTGCTATTTGTAGCTTTGCTTGCGGTTACGGCAGTGTAAGTTGCATTTGAAGGATCGGCAACGTTCAAAGCATAATAGACCTTAACGGCGCTTATGTTGAATTGGTCCTCATTCGCAAGCTCAAAGCTTACCTTGAGATCTCCCACTTCGAGAACCTCAGAGGTCAAGTTGAGCACGCCGAGCTCGTAAGTATCGCCTCCTCCTTCTGTGGTCTCATTGCCGTGAAGCCAACCGCTAAGGTCTATGAAGCCAAAGCTGTCGCTTGTGTAAGCCCAATACGCTATTCCAGCAAACAGCAAAACCAAACCGAGCGTTATTAACTGTCTTTCCTTCTTTCTCATCCTTTACTCACCTCCTTCTCCTCTTCCTTGTGGTTCTTTTCTTTCTACAACCTTTTTTTCTAACATTTCTCCTTCGAGCCATTTTCTCAACCTCCAAATACGCTTAACAAGCCCTCAATCATTGAGGGCACTTCTTTGAGGAAGTTCACAAACACATCAAACAACGAAAGATCCTTCAAGAGCGCAAGAGCTCCGAGGATGTAGAACACTATTGCGAATTTCTTGCCGATTAGAGCACCAATGAGGAATAATATGACTGCAAGGGCGAAGTATGGATGGTTTTGAGCAAATTCCATGAATGCACTGATTATTTCTTCAGCATTCATGCTTTCCTCCCTCCTCTCAATGCTAAAGCACCGAGAATTGCCGCAATGCTGAACGAAACGACTCCCTTGATCAATTCGAAGAGGGTGGTTTCTGGATCGCTTGTTATTGCGAGCATTGCTATTCCTCCGATAATCAAGAATCCTAAAGCGTCCCAAATTCCCCAATGATCCAAGTCTGCTATCCTGTAAACGCTAAAGCCCACGAGAGCCGATGGAATAAATAAGGCCCAAAAGCCCGTTAAGCCGAATAACTGCCCTACTGCGGTGATGTCTTCTTTAAAATAAAACACACAAAGCAAGTATGCTGCAATTGTTACTGCAATCCTGCCGAGCATTGTTGATCACCTCATTTTCCAAACATTGCAAAGAGTGTCTTTGGATTGATTGCGGCAGCTAAATAAGCTCCACCAGTGGCAACTTGTGCAATTGCCCATAGCCAGAGGATTATTTCGTCATCCCCCGTCTCTGGTAGAATTATGTAAAGTGCATAAGTTGCAGCTGCGAGGACAATCCCTGTTGAGTAGGTTCCAAGAGACATTGATATTGTCCCTGCCATTACATAAAGAGTTCCGAAAAATGCAAGAACCGCAATTATAAATCCCCCAAGCCAACTCATGTTGGTTTCTTTCTTGTACATCGCTTGGAATGCGCTTGTGTAGTCAAATTTGTCGCTTATTTTGTCCAATAACTCTATTCCCACAACTACGAGAATGTTCGTTTGGGCTATTGCTGCAAAATACTCTTGAACTGTTGCATTGTTGCTTATCGCCCATCTTGCTATGAAGCCTCCTAAAATTACTACTATTGCTGTTTTAACCCAATAATTGCCTTGTTTAAGGTGTGTTAAATCCTTCAAATTATGCCACCTCCCACAATGGCAGGTAAAATAGTCAAGTAAGCTCCTCCAGTCACAATTGTTTCAGCGATCCAAAGCCAGAGAAGCCACTCTGATGTTCCAGTGTTTGGCATTAGAACAACTAATGCAACGACGCCAGCTGCAATGAGGTTTTCTGGTTGGATTGTTGCAAGGTTAAGTGTTATTGTGCCGGCAATAATCCATGTAAACATAAGAAAGAATATTGTTACCGCTCCTATTGCAAAGGTGAGCTTTTGAATTGGATTTTTGCCTCTGCCAAGCATTTTGTTGTAAAGCTTTCCAGTGTCTAATCCATAGTCAAAGATCATTCCAAGGACGAGTGCTGAAAGGGGAATTGAAGCGTAGGCAGCGTTGAATTGGGCTATTGTAACGCTGTTCTTTTGAGCGTACCATGTGATTAGTGCCATAATTGCCGTAATGATTAGCCTAAAGCCAAGCTTTTCAAGGAACCATCCGCTTGCTTTTTCTCCAAAGCCTTTTTCTTTTTTATCAGCCACGTTTTCACCACCTCAGAGGCTTATTCCAATCATGGGCCCAAACCAGTAGAGGCCCACTAAAACTAAAGCCACAAGAGCGCCAACACTACCAAAGAGTTGCTTTGCTATCCAAACTGCGAGAATTGAGAGTGCAATCTTGAGCAAGAATGGTAAGAGCTCGCTTAAATCACTCCAATCACTCGGGAAGTTGCTTAAGAATGAGCTTAATCCTCCTTTGTATTGTGAAA
>Ga0180298_1000384_pt1 | contig 10703 bp, 15 predicted proteins | sample GuaBasSediGuay13_FD_121800 | JGI IMG/M metagenome (GOLD analysis project Ga0180298, IMG submission 121800) | Subseafloor sediment microbial communities from Guaymas Basin, Gulf of California, Mexico - Guay13, Core 4488-10 , 4-6 cm | ecosystem: Environmental > Aquatic > Marine > Hydrothermal...
AAATGGCGCGGAAGAACAACGACGCATGGCTAAAGTGCTTAATGCACAATTAGCGGTCCTCCGCTGGAATTGTTCTTTCATCAATAACAATCAGATCACGGAATCATTGCTTAAAGAAGCGGCAGACTCTGAACCTGATGAGGTACCTTTCGATACGTCCGTAGAGATTAGCACTGAAGAAACGAGGGCATTGGAAGAAGCATTGGAAAACAGACCACTTCAAAAAGAAGAAGCGGAACAGGCAGCTTCTCTTCAAGATGTGATGTGGGGGGGGGATTATGATTAACGGTGATACAGAAGAAAAACTGGTCGAAATTGACGATACTCAACCCTAACTTCATGAGGTAACACAAAATGAAACAACTCACTCAACAACTGAAAAATAACACTTACGCGAACCTCGCGGCGTTATTGACCAATCCAAAAGTTGTTTATAGTAATGCCATTGGCATTAAATTGCCCGTAGATTTGCCACAGATAACGTTGCAACTGACACTCGAATTGGAAAACGAGTTCAGTTATTTGGAACAGCTGAAATACGCAATCGCACCGCAAACGAAAAATAACGCGCATGTTTTTCTAACCGGTTTGCTCGCTAATCCTAAAGTGGTTTATAGCAACACTGCCGGTCAGATTAAATTGTCAGCCAAGCTGACACAGACAGCACTGGAACTAGCGTTTGAATTGGAAAACGATATGGCTTCTTTGGAGCAACATATTGAGAAACGCAGAACAGACCCGTTTTTACCGGCACTAGCAACAGGGGAAAATGATGTCAACAATGACAAGCAACAATAAGTCTCTTTGCAAAAGGCCCCTCATGCGTGCCCGATTTAGAGCGGATGACGTAGCACCAGTAGTGTGGCCTATAGAATTGCCTTGTTGGGAGACGGGTGTAGGTTTTAGTAACGATGGTGAGTATGTTGTGGTGGTTGCCTATGTAAGAGGATTTGAAGAATTATTTAGGCAATGGCCTGAAGCATCGGATGTCGAAGTTCAAATTGTAACTGAAATCAAATTCAGTTCAAGATTTTCAAAACCAGAGTGGTATTCCATTAACTAACTGACAAAGAGAAAAATGATGTCAACAACACAAACAACGACTGTCCTAGAAGGCGGTTATATTAGACTCGACGACAAGCTGTATGAAAATGGTGATTTACGTGCCTATTTTGGGCAAACGGTTGATGTGATTTCAACAGCGAATGAAATCCCCACAGTAATGGCAAACGATGATCGCCGCTTGACGCTCTCGCCGATTTTTGTCACAACAGCCCTGAAAACAGCCCGCAACATAACACTGGCAGCCGCAAATAACTCACGCAACAAAATGGGTTTGATTTTAGGGGATTCTGGTAATGGTAAAACGGTTGCCACGTATTACTTGGCCTATACCATACCAAGCTGTATCAGGCTTTGCGCTTGGGATGGTATCTCACCCCTAGTGTTGCTGAAGACCCTGTTGAAAAAGCTCCAACCTGAAGAAGGTATCAGTAGGGGGACATCCCAGGATGTGATGACACAGCTTTTGCCTCAGGTATGGGGACGCATTTTTGTCATCGACGAGACCAATCACCTCAGCCGACACCATTTTGAAAAGCTGCGTAATTTGGTTGATGAAGGGTGTTGCACAATTATATTTGTGGGAACATCGTTAATGTTGCAGTCTTTTGAGAACCCCCGTTACAGTATTTACTTGGAGCAAGCCCACAGACGTATCGGCGGACGCCAGATTTATCTCAATGGTGCCCTTAGCGTGGAAATATTGCAGGAAAAGCTGTCAATGTTTTTTGATCCCAAGTCCCTGAATAAGCCGATTTTGGAGGCTTTCCGAAAATACAACTGGGGCCATCTGGATGAGGTGATACAACAATCCCTACGTCGTATGGAGAAATTGAATCAAAATCTGACGATTGCTTTAATTAAAGCAGCCGCGAAAGAGACGAGAGCGGAAGTCATCAAAGTTTAGGTCAAAAAAAATGCTTTGGTAATCCTACCAAAACATTTCATAGGCAAAGCCGCCTCTTAATTACGGCAGAGATGCTGTAGTTAGATAAAAGAGGCGGCATATTACCACAGACCTAGATTGTTGACAAGGGTTTTATAACTGATAACTCACCAAAATTACGGCAGATTTGCCGTAAAACGCATTGGAGTTTGTTTAATGGCACAACAGATAGAGCCACCAAAGATAATAGGTTATCGTGACCTAAGTCGAGCTGAGGTTGAATTGATGAACTTGGTAAAAACAACGGGCGCTGAAATTGGCGATTTGGTTACCCAATTAGCTCAAAATGCAGAACTTGATCAACGTTGGATAGAAATTGGTAAAACCCACATTCAACAAGGGCTCATGGCATTGACACGCGGCATAACACAACCTGATTTCTTTTAAGTTAATTGTTTGATAACCGTTTACCATTTACGGCAGATTTGCCGTAAATGAGTAGAGGGGTTACGCATCCCCATGAGGGGTTATGAGTTGAGTTCGCTGGTTATGTGTGCATAAAGCGGTAAGGTTACGCATCCCCATGAGGGGTTATGAGTCAGCAAAACCAAAGAATTAAACAACTTTGGTTTTCGTTACGCATCCCCATGAGGGGTTATGAGCGTATTAAGCAAGATCGACTTTGGTGAATATGAAAAGTTACGCATCCCCATGAGGGTTATGAGTTAGGTATTGATTACGGCAGATTTGCTGTAAATGAGGGTCATTTATGAATGATGAACTGATAGAAGAAGCGCAGGTGTTTGCTAAGTATGCAGCTACTGCCCTTTTGAAAAAAAGGGGCGGTGCACCTTTCTGAAAAAGAGAGGATAGTGGCGAATCGGCTTGCCAAGTCACCAGAATTATTGTGGAAATGCCTTAAGTGGTGTGAAGGGCAACCAACGTTTTCTTTTAATTAATCCAATCATCGCTACGATTACGATCAACGGACAGGACTATAAAGAAATTGAGGATGTTAAAAAGGCAAATCAAGAAATAGTCATGGATATTAAGTAGAAATCGAAAGCGAAGGATCATTTGCTTACGATGCTTATGGATTGGTTAGAAAGTGATGAAGATGGTGATGAAACAAAAGTGAGGAAATTAGCTTGGATCAATGTCGCACGGGCAAACCAAGGCTTATGTCTTCTGGATAAATGGTTTGAATTTGAATTTTAAATATGAGAAATATGAGCTTTGCCCTCACCACTTCTCAAATTATCAATCGTTCCAAAACAGTCACTCGCAGATTGGGGTGGAAAAAGCTGAAAATAGGCGAACGAGTGTGGGCAGTTGAGAAGTGTTTAGGGCTGAAAAAAGGGCAGACGGCAACAAGGCTTGCCGCGATTGAAGTTGTGAATATACGGTGTGAGCGTTTAGATGCTGTTACAAAGGATGATGTGGTGGCAGAAGGCTTTCCTGATTGGAGCCCTCAAGAGTTTATTCAATTCGTTTGCAAACGCTTCAAAATACAGCCGGATTGTGAAGTGAGGCGGATTGAGTTTTGTTATATAGACACCTCAAAAAAGGTTGTCAATAGGTTTCGTTATCTGGATGAAGTAGACAAATTATTGAAATAACCATGTCTTATGAGGTTTTATAAATCATGATTGAAGAAGAAGATCGTTGTCCAATGTGCGGTAGTCTGTTGGAATACGACCGTGTAGCTGGTAGCTGGGAAGAATGTTATAAGTGTCTTCCTTCATTGATACAAAAATTGTGGCCAACAACAAACAATGCGGGGCACATTGCAGGAACATTGGGTTTTATTATTCAGAAAAGCAAACTTGAACTCCCCATTAGGGGTGCGGGCCAAACGGATACACTCATTTAGGGAGTATTTATGGATGACAAAAATACATTTGACTTGTTAGAAAAGTTAGAAGAATTGGAAAAACCTAAACTGGTAGAAATTGTAATACTTGTTAGTTTAATAGGTATAACAACGGGCGGTTCTATATTTGAGATATCAAATACGATAAATGAAGGATTAGAGACTCATACCAGTAAGTGTTTAGATCAAAACACCAAATATTGTTTAGAAAACACCAAATATTCAAGACTAACGGATGTTTTAAAGTCGCTAGAATCCTTGCTAAGGGATGCTCTTGAGCAGTTGAAAAAAGAGCATTAGAAAGATGATAAATGAAGGATTAGAGACTCATACCAGTAAGTGTTTAGATCAAAACACCAAATATTGTTTAGAAAACAACCAGTAAAAAATCCCGCCCTTAGGGGGGCGGGTCAAACCCATAATGTTAATTCATATAGTGAGAAAAATACCATGAATTTAAGCGGATTACAACAAAGGCAAGAGCGTTACAGCGCCTTATGTGCGATGCATCTTGCCAAGCAAGCTGAAGTTGAGCTTAATCAGGTTAGATGGGCAATAGAAAAAACGCAATTTGATTTAGTTAATTTGCGGCTAAATAGTTTTGATTTATTGTCAGAAAAAATATCGGGTCTGCTCTTAGAATCTAAAATTGAGCGCAAAGGTGTGGAGGCTCAAGTATTTGAATATCAGTCAGGACTTCGGAAACTTGAAGCTGAACAACTGAACAAGCAAATGTTTTTGGAAGAACTTAAGGCCAAGTTGCCGCCTAAAAAGCCCAGGCAGCCAAGTCCTCAAAAAGAGCTTGAAGCACTTCATGATGCTCATTACCAAGCGTATCAACACCATCTTGCACATCCGCTTCATGATGCCCATTGCCAAGCGTATGAATACCATCTTGCACATCCGCTTCATGACACCCATTGCCAAGCGTATGAATATTACCTTTATTTGGAAGAGGAACAAGAAACCATGGCAAATTTTTTTAGTCCGTTTCTGACTGAAAAACTCGTATTTCCCATAGCCACGCCAAAGCAAACGACAAAAGAAGATACCAATGACGATGTAACCGAAATAGAATCCTCAACCGATACGCATTTTATAGGAAAAGATGCGGACAATGAACAGATAGAAGGAGGGCGTACATTGGTTAGCAATTATTTAACTGAAAATGGCCGTTATTTGATTATTAGTATGCAGCAAGTTTTGTTTGGTGAACATTTTGTTGACCTGGCTAAACACTCACTTGCTCAGATTCATTTTGGCAAAATCAGTTCAGATACAATGATGGAAGAAGGCAAACGGGTTTTATTTGTAGTTGACAACGGTGATACAAGCAACACCAAAACCCCAGAGGGTACAGAGGACACGGTTATTCATGTTGAAAAACCGGAACACATTAAACAAGCCAGGGCGCAAATAAACAAGCAGCTCAAGGCAAAACAGCCGAAAGGAACCCTAATTATTTATGTCGAAGCGGCATACCTTAAACGTTTCAGTTCTTTTCAAGGAAAAGAGGGCGTGCAAGTACACACCGGCACTGAGCTTCCCCCAAATTATGAGAAAGGTAGGGTACAGTTCGTTGTGAAGCCTGAAGCATCAGAATCAGAACCAGAGGAGGAAATCAAGACGACAAGCAATGATATTGTAGCCCAATTTGAGGCTTATAAAACATCACAGGGAAGTGTTTTGGCAGTAGCAGAAAAGGATGCGTTAAAACAAGTTGCGATAAATGTTTTATTGTCGGGTTATTCGTCCGATACGCTCGCTTTAACCGCTGAAGTTGAGATGAAAATAGCTTATGATTTTGAGAAGGCGATTATTGCTTTATCCATGCGAAACGAGGAATCAAGCCGACCAATTGTTATTTTCTTTATTACGATCTATCTGATGATGAATGAGTTTGAAATAGATCGCGTAGATTACATCGTGAAAAGTGCAGCTGAACGGAAAATAAAAGAGTACCTCTTTCCCTTGGAAGAGGCCCAGCAAATGCAGTGATTAATGGGAACAAGATTGGTATGTATTCAAATGGCTTGAAATGGCAGATGCCTACAAGTTTTTTGGTTGATGAACAAATGTATGGAGGAACTGAATGATTTTAAGCATTTTTTGTGGTAAAGAATGCTTATATAGTTTTGAAACAAGCAGGATAAATGCATTGCCAATAAAAGGTGATTTAATTGAGATTGGTGGTAACCAATATTGTGTTATGCAGCGGTTATTCAAATATGAAGAATATAGTTCACTGGAGCGCCGTCAAGGTGCAAAAGGGTTTAACCTGAAAGTTGTTTTAATGACGGATGAAGAAAACGCTAAATAACGATGTGGATGCCAATATATTAAAACAAATATATTGGCATCCAAAAGACACAGGAGATTAAATAATGGCAGAAATAACCGGCGCCCAGTATGGTAGGAATGTTACAACAGCCAGCCTAATTCGTTTCCGCAACGTTTTGAATTGGCTTGTAGCAGCTATTGAAGCTTATGGTTGGTCTACTTTTGCTACGGAGCCGCCCGCTCAAATTGCATTCGCAGCATGGGCAATCGCAATGGTTTTTGTTCGCTCGTACCTAAGCGGCGTTAAATCCCTTGCTTACAAGCATGGTGATTTGGAACTAGCGAATCGGGCAAGTTTGGCGCTTTTGGTAAGCATTTGGATTACAGGCGTGTCCATTTATACGGCATATTCCAATGAACTGGAACAGGCCAAACAGGCTAGAATAGCGGCTTCTGCCCCTGTTCGCTTAGCACAATCCAATTTGATTGAGTTGCGTGAAACCCTTTCAAGATTGGAAGAAACAACAAACACGACGCAAATTGCTGAATCGCAGACAAAATGGCAAGCTTTTTCTGAAAAACTGACACAATTACAAGGGCACAAAGAAAGTTTCTGGGCAACCCCGCATGAAAAATCGGGCTTGTTATACAACCAAATTGCTGATGAAAACACGTTACAAGCAAAACGCCCACCGTGGGGTGGCGGACAGTTGACAACACTTCGCAATTTTGTTGTTGCAGAATGGCAAATTTTGCAACGTCAAATTCAAACTACAGAAGCGCAGAAAAAACAAATAACGCCTAATATCCAAGTCGGGCGCAAGATGGATGATTTGCACCAACAAATCGTACAAGCTGAGCAACATTTGTTGCAAATTCAAACGCAGACAGGACTCAATTTGAATGAGTTACAGGTTTATCATCCGATGTTTCATCAGTTGTCTGATTTGACTAGAAATTACATCAGTCCTGCTATATTTGTTAGCGTGTTGGGAATAGCGGCAATATTGTTATTACTCAATAGTATCAGTATTTTTTCAGAAGGGGCTATTCTTGCACCTAACGTGCCTAATCCCAATGCCTCACCCGAACCGAATAATAAAAAAACCAGCTGGTTTAATAATGTTTTGGAAAGGATTTTGCCCCCCAAATCATCCGGGTTGCCAACACAGGTTGACGCTCCTATAAAAGCGATGGATGGGGACAAGGCGATTGAAAGACAGTTATCAGATTCTGAGCCTGAACCTGAACCAAGTTACGGCTTTAAATTTGTACCTGATGCCGATTTTGATAAACCGACAATAACTCACATACCGTCAAATCAACTGTCCTCAAAACGCGATGACACGATTTGGCTTTTGGAACAAGGGTATGCTGTGGCTGATATTGCTCAGAATCTGGGTATTTCAAAATCGACTGTTTATCGTTATAGAAAACAAAATAATGCCTGATAAAACGCTGTTTGCACTGATTGTTATGAATGTTGACGTTGATTCTGTAGAAACAGCGATGCATATTAACATAACCAAGTGCTAACAGCAAAGTCTTGGTGGGTTAAATGAATGTAAACACATTATTATATTCAACGGAAGCAGAGCAATCGGTACTGGGCGCTTTGATGCTAAATAATGAGGCATGGATTTTAATAGCCGAACGTTTAGTCGAATTTGATTTTTATCATTTGGCACATCAACTATTGTATCGTGCCATCAAATCTTTGTCTGAAGAAATGCATCCTTGCGACCCTGTTACGCTTTCAGAATGGTTACAACGTGCGAATCTTTTTGAAAAGGTGGGCAATGGTAATTACTTAGCCAGGCTTTTAGGCTCTACACCCAGCGCAGCGAATGTTATTGCGTATGCCAATATTGTTCGGGAAAAATCCGTTTTCAGACAAATTTCTAAAATTGGATTAGAAATGTTTGAAAAGGCTCACGATCCCGGCGAAATGTCCAGTCAGGAGGTTTTATCGCTTTTTGAGCAAAAAACATTGGGGATAGCAGAACAACGCGAGCAAAAACATTTTTTAGCTTTCGATTCTCTTTTATCCAGTTCATTCAAGAAAATTTTAGAACTTTCAAATAATCCCAACAAGTTATTGGGATTAGAAACGGGTTTTAATAATTTGGATAAGATAACATCAGGCTTGCAAAAATCAGATTTGATTATAGTGGCGGGTAGGCCTTCAATGGGTAAAACGGCTTTCGCAATTAATATTGGTCAACATGTTGCTTTTAATTTACAGATTCCAGTAGCCGTTTTTAGTTTAGAAATGTCAGCGGAACAACTGATGATGCGTTTGTATGCAACCGGCGCTAAGATTAACCTCAATCACGTCAGATCAGGCACTTTTAATGATGATGAATCTGCCCGTTTTACGAGTTGTTTGTCTGCTTGGGAAGAACAGCAACCCCCTCTTTTCATTGATGAATCGACTCTCTCGCTTGACGTCCATATATTAAGAGCCCGAGCCCGTCGTTTGAAACGTGAACAGCCCAACTTGGGATTGATTATTATTGATTACATTCAACTTATGAGGGGCAATGGCAATACGCGCAATGATGAAATTGGGAACGTTTCACAAACTTTGAAGGCTTTGGCTAAAGAATTAAATGTACCGGTCATCGCTATTTCTCAGTTAAATCGCAATGTTGAGAGCCGTTTAGACAAACGTCCCCAGATGTCCGATCTAAGAGATAGTGGCTCTCTAGAACAAGATGCCGATTTAATCATTTTCATTTACCGTGATGAAGTATACAATTTTGATACAGCCGAGAAAGGAGTAGCTGAAATTATCATTGCGAAACAGCGCAATGGCCCAATCGACACCGTAAAGTTGCTTTTTGAGAAGCAACACACGCTGTTTAAAAACGGTGATTTTTACTATGATGACCTAGAATAAGGAGTCTTATGCAAGCGATAGAGATAGAGATAAAGAACGAACAGAAGGCAAGCGAGTTTTTGGGGATAATTGGTAATTTGCAGCAAAAACGGCAAACGGAAAAAGCTGAGATGAATGCCAAAATCGCACTCCTCAAAAAAGAATTTGCGGATCGTGACAAAATACTTGCTGACAAAATTCAACAGCATTTTGAACCGTTGCGCGCTTGGGCAAAAAACAACAGGCCGGAAAGCGAACAAATGATCCGATTGACAAGCGGTACTTTGACTTGGAGAAAAAGCAGTTCCCTCAAAATTGAAAATGAGGAGAGTTTGATCGCACTGTTGATTAAACTGAAAATGGGTAAATATATCAGCCAAAAGTTTTCTTTAAGGAAGGATGCGCTTTTGGCAGACAAGGCAGGTTTAACGAAATTGCTAGATGATGTGAAAGTTGTTGAAAGTGAGAATTTTACAGCCAAACCCAAAGAGGGGGATGCCATTAAACACAAGCAGGAAATTTGATGATGCTGATGGGGGTAATATGGATAGAGTTATTCGGAAAAACGGTGTAATTGAATTTTGTGGTAAATGTTACACTCACGCCTGTTTAAAAGACTTGACAGTTGGCTATCCTGTTCAGGTGATACGGTTTAGTAGAAATTCTAGAAGAAGAGGATTGCGTTTGTTTGCACAAACAGGAAAATTCATTTGTGATATATTTTCTAAGGGAGTTGCAAAAAAATGACTGATGAATATGGGAATATCCAAATGCGGTTAGAGGAATTAAAACCGCATCCCCGCAATGTTGAGATTTACGGGGACGAAAACGTTAATGATCTGGTGGAACAGATCAGGACGACGGGCTGGCTCAAACCTATCGTCATTTCACCTGAAATGAACATCATTAGTGGCCACCGTAGATGGAAGGCGGCCCAGCAATTGGAATGGGAACGGGTACCCGTTGAGATTCAAGAGTTTGAGTCGGATGAGGATGAACTGAGACGTTTACTGAATGAAAACGTCAATAGGGAAAAAACGCCCACACAAAAAACACGGGAAATGCGCTTATGGAAAACCGTGTATAATTTACAAAGAAAGGGGAAAGCTAAGCGGGATAAGAAGCCACAGGATAACAAGCGGCGCAATGTGACTACTCAAAAAGAGGCTGCCCAAAAAGCAGGAATATCTTCAGAACGGTTGGCCAGTGATTTGGACAAAGTTGTTCAGTACATTGATGACTTGAAAAGTCAAAATAAGGTGAAAGCTGCCAAAATTTTGACGGTATTTAATGATGACGCTCCGACATCTGCACTTCGCTTCATAATAGATGATGATCCAGATGGCAAAGTATTGGAATCTCTTGCGTCGGATGCCGTAAAGTATGAACAGATAATGAAGGGCGATTTGCGGCTTAGAAACATCAGGTCTGCGCTTAAAAAACCAGAAGTGGCTAAAGCAGTTCAAAGAGAAGTCACGAAACCTGAACTGGTTAAAACAGCCCAAAGCACGAAACCTGACAAAGTTTCTGATCCCCAATACACGCTTTTAAATGAGTGTATAACAGCAACAAAGGCATTACAGGTATTGCCTATTCAGCCCAAAGATGTTGCTCAAAATGGGCAATACTGGAAAGAACTTCTTGAATGCATGGAATGGGTTATTAAGCACTACAAGCCACTCTGCTAAATTGAGGTTTTTGGTTTTGATAAGCTTACGGCA
>Ga0180298_1000387_pt1 | contig 10679 bp, 18 predicted proteins | sample GuaBasSediGuay13_FD_121800 | JGI IMG/M metagenome (GOLD analysis project Ga0180298, IMG submission 121800) | Subseafloor sediment microbial communities from Guaymas Basin, Gulf of California, Mexico - Guay13, Core 4488-10 , 4-6 cm | ecosystem: Environmental > Aquatic > Marine > Hydrothermal...
ACATATTCGTGGAGCCACCAATATTCTATGGCAAGTGGTCTGGAGGGTTCACTTTTCCCCTACCGAAAGCAACATCTATAGGAGCCATGTTCGTGGGTAGGGAGTCAGAGATTGATGCAAACGTAGAGGCAAACGCACTCACACTTCATAAAGATGGGTCGGTCTCAATCGAGGGATCAATACCATCATTCGAAAAATATTCCAAATGGCTTAGAGAACTTGAAAAAGAGCTTACAGAAAGAACAGAGTAGATAGCTGTAAAATCTCCTATCCTTCATATGATTGGAGCATATTGTATATGAGCCTTCTTGCTAGTGGAGTCAAGACATAGTACTCTTCCAGTTTTTCGTCAAACCTACGGGAAACAATATTGCCTATGGTAAGCTCTTTTAAGTGCTGTCCAAGCCTTTCTTTGTCAAGCGAGAGAGCCTTTACCAGTTCTCTTGGTTTGGCTCTACCTCTAAGTATGATGTAAGAGATAATGGTCTGGTTGGTCTCGTCTGCTAATGGTTTGAGTGCATATCGTAATATTTTCGGGAACAGATTCATCAGTATTTAGGATATTAAAAGAAAATATAAACTGAAAACCAGACAGTTAGTTATGTGTCATGATAAGAGTTTTCTTATTTTTCTTGAGACCTCTCTTACCTTTAGCTTTTCGTGCTTAAGACTTCTGGCTCTTTTAAGGCTTTCATCTGCTCCTAGAACATCTAAGGTGCTGTGATCCATCAGGGTGTCTATCCAGTTGTCTAATGTATAGTTGTAGTCTCTAACAGCATCTCTAACTCCTTTATGTACTGAGATACTGGCTCCCCAGAAGTCAGGATCACTATGCTGTTCAATAATAGCATTAAAGTGGAATTTGATGGAGAAGAGTTGGCAATTCGATTCTATTGGATTTTTCATTAGTGGTTGTTTAAAAGAAAAACATTTATCTCAAATTACCTTTATAGTTATATCGGTGCTACATCATGGTACTTGAAGATGCCAAACCCAGAAAAGATCGTGTTCTTAGCGAATTGGATAAAGCTATTGTGAAATATTACGACCTAATTAAGAGGCTCAATACAACACTAGAGGGCATCTCTAGAAGAGCCTTCGATAAGGCTTTAAGAGAGGTAGGCATCCGTAGAACGCCCACAGTAGAAGGGTTCGAGTACCATTTCTTGCCTAAATTCTATACTAAGGCAGAGGTCTACCTAGATGCCATAAGGAATGCTACAGCCAAGAGGTTTGAAGTAACTAACTCGCAATACTACATATCTGACTACTTGTTAAATGCCCTAATCAGCATCTCTAAAAGCTGTGGAGAAACTGACGTAATAAGCAACCTAGTAGCTTTTGCAGACCCAAGGATCATAAAAAGGTATAGAATGCCTAGAATGAAAAAGCTTAGCCACCTAATGGAAACCCTTGGTGGGGTCTTTAAGAGGGCAATAGACACCTGTAGTACAAGCCTAACTGATGAAAATGAATTCCTCTCGTGCGTAGCACACGTCCTAGAAGGAGATTACAACCGTATAAGGAAAGAAGTAGAAAATATAGACCTAGACGGTATAGAAAAAGAACTAGAAGAGCTTTACAAGACCATACTGAAAGAAAGTAAGTCCAAGGGAATAGAAGAACTGGAAATCTTCATTTAATCTTTTCTTTCCCCTTGGGTCGCCTTTCATGTATAGGACTGCTTGTTGCTAGTAGTGGTGGTTAATGAAAGCACAAACACACTAATAAAACGTTTAATATGGGCTGTCTCTTAAGATATATATAGTGAGGAGCGTGGTGGGGACTGGTCTTAGAAGTGCAAGGATTAATGAGGTAAGGCGTTTGTTTAAGACATTATGTATGGAACTTTCTGGCAAGTATAAAGAGGAGAGGGAAGGCTCTAGCATAGTAATAAGTTGTTCTGATATTCCAGAGGGGAAATGGGCACACCTGTATGTCTGGCATAATTGTGTGGGCGGTAGAGAAACCTATGGATTCGAAATACATAAAGCCCCCTACTGGTTGGGAGGAATAAATGAATTTTTGCTAGAGGGCATCAAGAAAATAAAAATCGAGGCAAGAGAAAGTGCAGATGATGAAATTCTCATAATGCCTAGAGACATAGGAATGCAAACAAAAATATCCGTCAAACACCCTCGTGCTTTTAGAGTAAAAATTACCGAAGATGAATTAAATATCGAATTTCAGTAGAGTATGAGCCAAAAAGAAATGAAGTTAGTATCGAACTGCACTAGATCGGGTCAAAGAAATTTAGTGCCCTTCGGATCTCCCTGATCTTGCTGATTATCTCATCCCTTAGCTTCAAGTGCTTTTCCTCGGCTAGGAGTTCAATTTTCTCCAGCTCCTCCCTTAACCTGTTCAATTCGCTTAGCAGTTCATCCCGTATCTTTGCATACTCCTCCTTTATCTTCCTTAGTGCCTCATACCTGCCCTCGTACTCCTTTATTTCCTTCTCTAGGATTTCCCTCCTGCTCCTTATTTCCTGCATCTCTACTAGGGTTTCGCACATTTCAGCCAGTTTCCTGTATGCCTCTTCGACGCTATCGTTCTCGTCAAGAACTGCCCTCAAGCCGACCCTCCTGTTAGAATAGTCACCGTAACTTTTGAGCCTCTCAACATATATTTCCGTTATTTTCATGTTTTGTCCCCCAAATTTTGATGAACTAGGGATCTTATATATGTAAGGTTGAAACAACTAGCAAACTGGGTGTAAGTGGACACATATCGTTTATATAGGAAAATTGGCTACCTATTACTGGTGGTGGAAAGTGGCATCCGAGTATTTGCGGAGGAAGGGTCGTGAAGCGTATGAGGCGTTAATAAGCTGTGTGGCTGGTGCTCTAGAGGAGGAAGACCCCGAGTACGCAGTACTGTGCGGATACCCCCTATTGAAGATGGCTGAAGCCGAACTTGGCAGTTATTATCCAGCAGAAGAGTTCTATAATCGGGCGTTTGCACTTAGTAGGGAGGTCGTCAGGTTGGCTGAGAGAGAAGGGGTGCCCTCTTGGCTCAGGAGAAAAGTAGAGGAAATGAAAAGAATACTGAGAGAAGAGGGTTGGCTCTAGAAGTGCCAAGCTTCTTGTTCTTAAAACTTTTTCAGTACTTTCTTTAGGTCGCTTAGGCATACCTTTCCAGCAGAATTGAGGGGAATCTCGGATTCAATCACGAAGGGCTTTTTCATTCTCTTGTCAAATATCTCAGCTCCTCTATCAGTTCTTGGCAGTACATCGCAGAAAACTAGGGAGTACCGACTTAGAAGGATTACTAGAAGTTCCAGCATTTGTCTAGCCCATCACAATCCTTAGGCACCTTTTCTCTACACACATTAACGAGGCAGGTAGGGCATTTGCCGTGCCAAATCTCCTCCCGTACTTCCCAAGGTGTCATGCCACACCTAGTAAGAATGGCTTTTCTGTATTTCCGTGCAATTCTCAGAGCTTCTTCTTCGGCTTCCCTACTGGAGTAGTCCTCGCCCCTGAGGTCTTGGAGGTAGTGAATGAACTCGTGAATCAGCTCATCAGGTCTAGTATCGTATGTTATGGTTATTGTTCCATTCCTGTAGTAGGCACCTACCCACCAGAATCTCTCTGCCCTTTCTGGTGACATCATTCTGAGTCTAGGTGGGGGCACACTATAAGCCTTTGAAAGGGCTTTAATCAACTTCTTGTAGCATTCAAAGATTCTTCGGGCTTTCAATCTCTTTTCACTCAAACTAGTCTACCCAATAAATTACTATACCCACATTAAAATAACTGTTTGTAGCTGTAGGCACGATAGCATATAATTGCCCTAGTCCTCTTTTCACCTAGTGGTACTAGATGCAATTGTGATAATGACAGGAATTATAATGACGGGATTATCAGCATACATAATAGCTCTGAGAGGTATGGAAAGACGCAGTTTGATACAAAAAGCTATAGCTTAACGTTTCTGTCCTTTCTGCATCACTTAAACTTTGGAAAGCCTACAGCACTTATCGCTCCGCCCTTGTCGACCCAAGCGATTATTGCATCTGCGAATGCGGTTCTGCCAACGCCCAGCATGTCAAGTTTCTGCTTACTTGTTGTGTAGTCTACAAAGAACATGGGGTCTGCTATTACTGTTTCTGGTTCCAAAATCAGTCTTATCTGCTTCCTGAGGTCAATTAGCAGTTCTAGTTCCTGTGCCTTAAACCGATGAATGGATTCATATATTCTGTGTACTCTAGCCAAAAGCGGTGCATTAGTTCTGAGCATAATGAATGCCATTAGCTCGAATAGGTTCAGGGATTGACCCTCGAAGTCATACTCTTCAAGAGATGTGGTTATCAGGTTCCTGTCGATGAGGTACATTACTAGCTCGTTAGAGTCCATGGGCTTTACCCTACCATATACCGCATCACGATCCCTATACACTATGTCAACCACATAGATTCCTACGGGTATCCACCTGTTCAATCTAACCTTGGTTCTAGCCTCGGGGCTGGGGTTTCTGAAGACTAAAGGTATGCATTGCTCGTCTTCCAATTTAGAGATAAGCTCTTCTATCTCGTTCTCTGGGTAGCCAGACCTTTTTAGCTGGTCAACAAGTCTGAGTATGTAAGATATGTCGCATGGCATAACATTCTCATATCCTCGTACCAGCACATATGTGTTGTCATTCCTCTTTACTACCTTAGCATACATATTTGCCATTACACCACCGCATAATTTTATGCAATATAAAATTTATAAACCTTACGCTGGAGTGAACAACCTCTTTTGCACCACGGACTTGAACGCCTTCTTGCCAACTGCCGGTCTGAAGTATTTCCTGAAATTCTTTGCTCCAAACATTAATTTATACCTTGGCATAGGCATCCACCAGCACTAATCGAATATACGGACTTTATAAACTAGTACCATAAGAAGTAAGAACGTGGAGAGTTCAAGCACTCCATACGTCGGTTACGCCCTTTTCAACCAAATCCATGCTCTCGCCTTGCCAACTCTTCTCTTATTATCTGCTTTATCTCTTCGATAATATCTTTGAGATCCCAGACCCAATTTTGGAGAGGAAACAGATGCTCACGTTCGTGATACAACATTCTTATCAATTCAGACACTTTATGATCCATCTTTTTGACAATCTCGTACATCTCGTTCACCTTAGTGTTAAGCTTGTCTACTGGCTCGTTAAATATTAGCTTGTCCTGCAATACATCACTCCTTTCCTTTTCTCTTTCCCTAATCAAACTTCTGGTAATGTATTCTACAACCCAAGTTCTAGTTGCCGAAAACTGGATTTTGGACAAAACATCAACTTCTTTCTCGAACTTTTTCAAGACTTCTAGAAGATCTTTAACATTATCGGTCTTCTTTATTTCCTCTAGCATGTCCTCGGTCGTATTCACCGTATATACTTTCCCACTTAGGGCAACAGCAACTGGTGTCGAAGGGTGCAGATCCTTTAGAACTTTGCGTTTTATGTGCTTCCACTTTTTGGGATTCCTCTTAAGCCATCTCTCTACCACCTTATAATGCTCCTTTAAAATGTGCTTCCCTATCCGATAATATGTCTCACTTTTATTGTCTATAATTTTGTATTCCTTTCCACATACAGGACATTTCATATATATCATGCAGATCACCTCTATTTGTCATCTTCGTCATTAAATTTGTATTCTTTTATAAAAATACAGTTCTTAATCACATTAGCCAATTCATCTAAGGTCTTGTCTACCGCCTTTTCACCATCATATCCTACTGCCAAACCACCAAATACTATGACCACTTTATCATAAATTATTGGTGGCAAGTTCTCAGCCCAGTACCGAAGTGTGGTTATATTAATTTCAAAGCGATAGCTTGGAACATCAAACTCAGCATATAAATAATAGTATCTGTCCTTTGGATCTTCTCTCATGATAATTTTCAATATTGCATATACATCCAACTCTGTATGATACAATATCCATCTGTGAACTTCTTCTATCATGGCTTACCACCTAGAATTCGCCTCTGTAATCACCAGTGAACTCTTTTATTATGGAGCAGTCATACAACATGGATTGTATGGCATCTAAAATCTCATCTACTGCCTCCTCACCGTAGAACTTCATAACTAAGTTTCCAATTGCAACTAAACCAAATTCCCTTTTAACAAATATTCCCTTCTTTCTGCTTACCCAATACCTTTCAGACTTTATTAGCACTACAATACCATCAGCTCCCATAGTTAGCTTTAAGTACAGATTGCAGTACTTTTTGGGACATTCTTCCTTGACGACAACTAACCTAGCATTCTTTCCTGTTAAATGATTGACCAGTATCCATTCAAAGCCCTCAATTGTCTCAATCATCTCTAATCACCTCTCATTCTTCCTCAAAGGTTGCCAAGTCAATCTCTTTTAACAGATACGAGTGCTTTATGTAGTTTTCTACAAAGTCTAATGCCTCGTTAACAGCCTCTTCACCTTTTAATAACATGCCACTACCACCGTAGCATAACTCAACTTGTTCGACCACATCAAAGCTATTTTCACCTCTGTCTCTTCTGCTCTCAATCTCCAGCCAGAATTTGTCCTGTGGTACTCGGAACATTATGTGCACTCTGTAGAAGTTTCTTTCAGGAACGTCAAAGATTTCAATCCTTACTTTACCTATTTTTCCTGCATCTGTATGGAACACAAACCACAAATATTTCTGCCTTATCACAATCAATCACCATACATAAGTTATAATATAAAATTTATAAACTTTTTTTGTCCAAAAATAGTATGCTACCCATTACATAAGGGTATGCATACAGTTTATAATTCTAGACTACTACCCTTATCTTGAGGGTATAAGTATGCTGGTGAAAATCGTTTATAGGAAAGGGTATCCGACCCTAGTTGTAGAGAGTACTAGCAGAATTTCCAAAATAGAACTGGTAGATAGAGAAGATATTATATGCAGAGACCATCCACTAACCCTGTATCCGCTGTACATAAGAATGATTGGAGAAGAAGACATAAAAGACCAGACCACTAAGACATACACCATCAGATTAAAGAAAAACCCCTTTGGCAAATTGACAGGGTATCTCGACTGGTATGTAATATCACGAGATATTGACTTCCTAGATGGTGTAACAAAATTTGATGAAACATACCTAATATCTCCATTTAGCATATATTCAGCAAACTTTTTCAAGGAATACTTGCAGATGCAAACCGATGATGATTGGAGCAGATCATTTATTGACAACATTATGTACATGTCCTTTGATGACATTTTGGATGTCTTCTTCAAAGGGCTTGTCAAGAAATACGAGTCCATACTCTATACATACAACTCAAAGAAGAATTTGGGTCTCCTAAAAGGAAAATACAGATCCTCCAAGACAGTAGACAAGTACATTTTTGAAGGGTTAATATTCACGACAGGTGACATATACAAGATAGCAGACATATTGACACCAGAACAGTTTAGCGATGTCATGGCTTCGGTAAGCTATTCATTTAATGATGCAACAGCAGTAATAAAGTCTGCAAAGAGCACGATAAGCATCGTGATTGAAGACAATAGACCTATTTGTAAGCTGTTAATACACACCACCTTAAGAAACCTCTAACTTGTTTTTCAGGTATTTTACTGTTTGGAGCTTGGATACAAACTTAGTCAGTTTATAATTAACAGCATTAACTCAAGATCAGGTGAACGGCATAGGATGGACTCAAGACAATTGCAACATTTAGTAGTGTTCTAATCCAATATCGTTTTTTCATAAATTGCACCCCAAATAAATTACCACTTATTGGTATAAAAATATTTATCCAATAAAACTAACTATTCCTTATCTCACGCACTAAACTTACACTATTAGTGTTTTCATCCTTCAAGTCACTCAAAATGCCATACAACGAGGTAATGTCATCCTCGGTATTCACTATTCTCTTGTCAATCCCGAATACTTCACATATCTCATATTTGGCAAGGTAGTCCATAAGCCTGTCATAGAAGTCCCTGCTAATTATTCCCATATCAGCCAGTTTAGCAAGAATACTGCAGATTCTTTCCCTACTTCTCCTGTCAAGTTTATCCAGTATCCTAGCAACTAGCCTAACATTCATTTTACCATCCCTAATCCCCAAAATAAACGTAATAGGTTTATGCAATACTTTAAAAGGTTCAGCTCTTCCTCTGATACAAATGATGGTTCGTCCTCTGGCATCTTTGTACGTTCAATATATTCGTACAGTAGGTCATCACCGACATACCTTAGCAACTCTTCAATAAGCTTGTTAAGTGTTCGGTCATTAGTATAGAGGTATTCCTCGAAGCACTTCTCTAATGTTTCTGAAAGTTCACCGTTTACTGCAAAACACACATAACGAATCCTTGGTTTCCCTTCATCAGCACTATATAATTCTAAATGTTCAATGATGGCAAAAATAGGGTTTGCTGTGATTTTCCTTGTAGTGTCGAAAATCGCTGTAGCATAGATATCGGATGGTGACGCTAGTTCACTAAGGCGGTCTAGACACAACTGCACTATCTCACGAGGTACTCTGGGGTAGGTGTACACTGTAATGGGATTGTGGTAGTATTCTTTGGGAAGTCCTAGTTCAATAGGATCGAAATAATAGAACGGTATATTGTAAGGTAGCCACCTCTGTCCTTCATGCATCATCCTGAGTAGAAATCTCATTTCATTAGCACCTCCTCAAGCATTTCTATGAGATTCTGTCTATCACTACCTGCTTTGTATCCATCTGCGTAGATGATAATGTCGAGTGGGGTCATGGGTATTTCCGACCATATCCATCCGTTTACTGATGACCCATTAATCTTGATTCTTCCGAGCTTTCCTTCTTTGATATTGATTATTTTAATCAAGCCGAACTCATCACTCCAAATGTCTATTCCGTATTTTCTGCATATATCGTGCATCTCTGAAATCAGCTGTTCAATTTTCTCTGCAATTTCTTTTCGCCTGTTTTCATCTTCAGGTCGATCGGCAATTTCTTCGCTGACCTTCTCATACCAGTACTCGTGCCACGGCGATGGTGCAAACATTGTGTCCCATGTGTCTCGATCTACTGCCGTGTCTGTAGGATAGTGAATTTTTGTACTTTGTCCACAGTTGGGACAAGAATCAGGTATTCCGCCGAATAATGATGTACGTATCGTTATAACCCTACCGCAATATTTGCACCGCACTTTATAAATGTACATCCTTGAACATTCTTCGTACTCTTGAAGTAGTTCTAGAAATTTTCGGAACTTTGGTCTCAGTTCGCAGAGCCATTGCTTGATTTCTGCACGGTATTGCTTAAGTTCGTTTTCAGGAAGCTCAAATTCAAGATCTTCAAGATCATACCGTTCGATCATTCCAACCATCTCACCAATATAGAATGGGTGCCAAAAATTTATAAATTTTTCGTTCTGAAGACTTGAACCCTCAAACTAAACCAAAGTGCATAGTGCAAACGGTTTACTCTTTTTTAATATATCTCATACTCAAGCAGTACTCCACCGCCTCATCATACTCTAAACCCTCGTACTTATCGGGATTATTCCTAATGTCTTCATAGCATTCATTAATGTCATCTCTGCTCCAAAAGTCGTCCGGATCTGCCAATCTAAAGTCCATGGACGTTGCAAGGGACAGTACTTTTGCCACTTCCTTCCCTTTTTCTTTAGGGCAAAGGCACTCCACACCGCCTTCTCTAAGTCTGCATGTGCACTCCGCCACATCCTCAAGCAGTTTCTTCATCACTCTGTTAACATCTCTATCCAAATCATAATACTCCACTCTTATCTTGTCATCAACAGTTTTTACGTGCGTCATGTGCCCCTTTGCACTCCCAACCCTGAATTCGCACCTGTCACCACTACAATAACCCACTAGTGAAGAGTAATCTTCTACATCATACAAGTCATTTTTGTTATTCTCTTCCCACATCCTGCTAAGCTCCTTTGCCAGTTCAGCTAAGTGCCTAGGTGTGCTCCTTAAGACTACTCTTCCTATTCGCTCTAAACCCTCCATCTCCTCTTCAACTACTTCTCTAAGCTTCTCTGCAACCCTGTGAATAGTGGCTGATGCATCGTTCACCATTGCATTTAATGTGTATGGCTCTATTCTGCCATAAAGCCAAGTACAGCGAGTTCCAAACACCTTTTTGCAGTTTTCATCCAATTCGTCTATTACTCTAAAAGTTCCCAACCCGACAACAGCATCATACACAGAAGCACATAATGAGGACAGCATGGAATTTAGTTCATCAAGCCCATACTCATATACAATTCTGGCAAACAGCTTACTGGATTCTGGCATTAGCTCATTATATAGCCTACCTATCAAATCACCAATTTGATCTTTAAACTTGAGCAGAAATCTGTTTAACTCCTCTAAAGACTTGACATCTGCACGTTTGCTTCTGGGATGCCCAGGAACTCCCACCCTCCTAACAAGTTCTCTGTAAAAGCTCGACACAGTGTCTGTAATCTCCTTTTTTAGATCACTAGGTATGTCCCTATCTCTGGAAACTGCACCTAGCAACTTTCTTACCAACTTGTCCAAATTGCCCATGGCATCATACACATAAATAATGGTACGCCAAGTATCCACTACTCTATTTGGTAGTGAGCGAATTATATCAAATATGAAAATGTCCGCCGTATAGAGCAATTTCTCTTCGATAATGCTGTATACACTTGGCTCTATGACAT
>Ga0180298_1000388_pt1 | contig 10677 bp, 10 predicted proteins | sample GuaBasSediGuay13_FD_121800 | JGI IMG/M metagenome (GOLD analysis project Ga0180298, IMG submission 121800) | Subseafloor sediment microbial communities from Guaymas Basin, Gulf of California, Mexico - Guay13, Core 4488-10 , 4-6 cm | ecosystem: Environmental > Aquatic > Marine > Hydrothermal...
AAAAACATCCAGCCTCGATAGATTGGTTTTAAACTATTGGGTATCAGTAAAGCAGGTATCCAGAGCGCCACGGCAATAATCCACGGCCAGACTGGAAAAGCTAAACCGAACAACCACGGAAATAATAACCCAAACAGGCCTACGAAAAACCCGCCCATTATCAGTCCAAATTCGCGCAAGCCTTTTTTATCAGGAATTTCAATGTGCATATTAGTTATCCGTTGTCGGTGGGCTTTGCCCACCATATAAAGCTATTCGATATTCAAATTTTTAACCACCCAAGGCCGCAAAGTACGTTCAATCAATGCGTGTGTATAGGGCGTGGGATGGCCGTCATCTTCAATCGAAATTTTTGAGTGTGGGTGTTCTTTAAAGGCATCATCAATCACCGGAAGTAATGAAAAGAACGGTAATTTCGCAGCAGAGGCCCAACCGGCTATCTTCTCATCCAGAGAATAAACGTAGTCACGGTGAACTTGACTGAAATGTGGCCCAATCAAAGCCAAGTTGGTAAGCATAACCGGAATCCCCTGCTGCTGAAAAGAGGATATCGTATAATCCAAATACGTTTGCGTCATACGCCATTGTTTCTCAAGCACTTCGGGGGCAACCAGATATGTCAGGGGCGATAGCTTTTCAAAAGCCGCCATAGCGTCTTGTTCTGCCTGACTATAAGCGACTTGACTATTGTGCAGGATCAAGTCATCAACAGGTGAATGAACAAAGTCGCGCCACCCCTTTTGTAATAAGAGATAAAGCCGCGATTTGGATAACAAAGCCCTTGTGGTTGTCCTCATCAATAACGCTTCCTCATCATCAAGAAAAGGAAAGGTAGAATAGACTCGCTCTATAATGCGATCATCAGAGAGTTCATTCTCAAAAGTCATGATGAGTACAGCATCAGGTTCCACTGACAAATAGCGTTTGACATTCGCCGCATAATAAATCGGGCTTGCCCCCTGTATACTCATATTAACCACTTCCCAACCCTGTTCGCGCAGGTTTTCACCCAGTTGATAAGGATAGGTTTCATCTCTCTGATTCCCATGCCCCTCGCCTATGGAATCGCTTATGACAATCAATCGCTTTACATCATCAGATTTTGGCTGTATTTCCGGGCCACGAAAACCCATTGAGTTGATTTCATAATCAACTTGATAGTATGAGCGTGCCTGTGTATATTTTGAGCCAGGAATATGATAATAAACATAAGGACGCGCTTGAACGATGTAAATGTTTTCTTTATATGGATCGAACGTGCGAGCCGGTGGCGGATCGGGTATCGGTTGTAGTTTGACGAAAAAACGCGCCACTAATTCCCCAGTGACGAATAATAGCACTAGGGTTATCAGAAACATCAAAAAATAAAGTAAGCCTTTTCGACTGGGGGCGTGAGTCGTCGATTCTTGTGCGGCTTCCACACTTTCTACACTCATACATTCTCCTATTACAATGCAAGCTTGAGTTAATCTAATTCAAATTCTTGTTTCCAGGCTTCATCTTTCAACCATTTAGGTTGATTATGCTTAGATATACTGCACATGGGCATAGCTTTTCACGCAAAAGTTTTGCGCGCAAAACTGTATTTAGCTTCGCTGATCTTCGATTCACTTAAGAAGTTGCGCGCAACTTCTTAAGTGAAATGTGAAAAACTTTTTGATATCGATTTGGTGGGCAACAAAAACACGTTACCCACCCTACAATTCCCGCTGGCTCATTTTTAAAAAAGTTAAGTTTATTACCTCGTTGAGTATATACAAAAGCGCAAATTGTGACGATGGACAGTATAACATGCACTCCAACCAGCAAAGTACATTTTTTATTCTGTACAAAGAATAGCAAAACGGGATGTTCTTGTATAAAATGCTTTTAGGGCAGTACCACTTAACTATACCTGTTTATTCGCCTTACTAAACATCCAATTTAAGGTCTCAAACACCCATTGCAAATCAGTAGTCGCTGATATTTTTCTAGTGTCTCTGGTAAAAAACTGACCACTTTCCAGTTGACCAAACATCCAAATATCACCTGTAGTCACAGAAGCATAACAAACTTTGACACCTTGCTTAGAGGCAGCGACCATTTCAGCTAGAGCTTGCGCCCAACCTTCATCAAATTTATCTTGTTTCGCTTCAATGACACAGAGAGGAGGCAATGCCATGCTTCTGTATTTTATCTTCGGTGCGATTAAATAATCAGGTTCACCTTTTAATCCTTCATTTGGTTCTACATTGTAGGATACATGCGACCAGACAAACAGATTGTTGTATTTTTCTGCGACTAAGTCCAAAATAGGTTTGATAATATCTTCACATATTGTCACTTCATTAACAAAACTCATTTCATCTTGCAGCTTTCTTTCAATCTTTGAAAACGGATAATCCTCTATTTCAATGGCTAACCTTTCTATAAAGGGTTTGGATATCACCTGAATACTAAATTTGTCAACAACCTCATCAATTGTTTTAAAATCACCATACGACATATCGCCGTTCTCCTATTTTGTAGTGATTCTTGAATATCATTAATATTAATCAGTGTAAATCATGACAATCAGTCTAATCAGCGTTCTATCAGGTTTTTAACTTATTTAGAGCTTGAACTTGCTCGCTTGCTTTCTTAAACAGCCAATTTAAGGTATTGAGAACTTTTTGTAAGTTCTCTATGGCAGAGAGTTTGATTGGATCTCTGGTAAATATTTTACCCGCCTCCAATCGACTAAACTGCCAAAAATCCCCCGTAGTGACAACACCATAACAAATGCTTGCACCTTGAGTAGAAGCCGCGTACATTTCAGCTAACGCTTGCGCCCAACCTTTTTTCCAATCGTCTTGTTTGGCTTCCATTATACAGAGAGGTGGTGTTGACATACCACCATTTTTTGCGTAAGGGGCTATCATGTAATCAGGTTCTCCATCTAAGCCCCTATCTTTATCTACAGTGTAGGTCACCTGACACCATACTTTTAATGATTCATGGTTATCGGACACTATATCCAATATAGGGGTGATGATATGTTGGCATCTAGCCTGTTCATTAACAAAGTTTGCATCTTCTAACAATCTCCTACCCATCATTGTCAGTACGATATCATCAACCTCTATTTTTTCTTGGTTTATGAATGCGCTTCTTGTTATCTCAATATCAAATGTATCTGAAACCTGTTCTATCGTTTCAAATTTTCCATAAGACATATCAATTTCCTATCATGTTGTTTAGCTTAAAATTGATTCTGTTTCTGAGTTAAAGTTGCTTAAATCAATAACTGATGTTACGCACCCAGATTCTTTTTTTTGATAAAAAACTGGCCCAAAAGTTAATCTGCCAGATTTGCTCTGCCTCGCGTCTCAATGCCAGATTTGCTCTGCAGAGCAAATCTACACAGCTGATTTTAATTCATAACTTATTGACTGATGTTACGCACTCAACTTCTGTGTCTATTCAAACACTTAAAAATTTGAATTTCTATTTTTAAATTTATTTTTAAAATCAATAGTTTAGACCACTACAGAATTATCAATAATCCTGTCTAACGAGCAAGCTAAGCCGCGCCGTCTTTTTCAAAGCGGCTTCAGCGCAAAGTTAGGTTATTTGTTTTAGGCCAAATTCATGATTAAACTAATCAAAATGAAGTATTCTTATCCCTGTTTAGAAATATAGTCTTGTAACAAGCTGAACAAAAATAACGTTTCTTTTTTAAATTCATGTAAGACAAATAAAGTTTCCAAGACACGAAAAATGTTCTTGGGTTCTATATGATATTCGACTACTATGTCTGTCCCCCCATTTCGTTGATAAAACAACGAGCGACAGGCTACCGCCTTGTATGGTGTATATTGATTATCAAATAAATTATTCCCTTGTTGATCAGTGATTTCTGTGACGACACACCGTATTTCTACGTTTTCTACGTCATAAATATTTTCGAGTTTTGTAGTGAACCATTGGCCGTATTTCAATATGCTCGTTGCTTCACCAATGACTTTACCTGATTCATCTATAATTTTCTCAAGTTTTATCCAATCAGGCAAACGCATCCATTTGAGTTTCTGTTCAAAATCAGTCCAAAGTGAGAAAACAGTATTGACATCTGATGAGAATGATTTTTTTACTTTTACTTTCATAAGTACATGTCACGTCTAATATTCAAGCTAAGCAGCATGGCCTTTTTCGCCACTGCTTCAACACAAAGTTAGACTTTTTGTTGTGTTTTAATTTGAGCCAGCTTTATGATTAAAGCAACTACTCTGACCCCTTGATTTGAATTCGGCTTAAATCTGTTATTTGAAAATTATCAATTCATCTCTTGATCTAATCCAAGTTCTCTACGAATCCTTCTTTTCTCATGTTCTACATCTCCATCTTTTATATGATTAAGCAGATAAAGACCGACTTCATACCCAATGCGGCTTTTTAGGGAATACCTTTTATAGAGGAAAAGTACAAATTTAACAATTCCATAACCAATTACAAAAAATGATGCTGTTCCTATAATGATAAATGTTAGCACACCCCACAAAAAGCCAAATTGAAACCCAATTCCGGCGACGCACAACCCCAACGCGACTGTGAGCATAAAGTGCAGCATATCGAAAATAGATACCATGTTGTAGCCTTTTTTAAAAATTACCTAACGCCAAAGCTAAGCCGTGCAGCCTTTTTTGCCACGGCCTCAGCGCAAAATTAGGCTATTTGTTTTATTTGAATTTGCACGAGCTTGCCCCTTTTATGACAAGCTGTATAACGGCATAAATGCTTCCAAACACTTTTTCTATGTCATCAATCGTTGATCGTGTGACTTCTTGCGTAAATTGAGTCTCATGCAATTTCCCAAATTGCCAGAGTTCTCCGTCAGTCACAATACCATAGACTGGATAGTCGGGCTGTTCGTTCAATTTTTGAGCGGCAACGAGTTCAGCTAAACATTCTCCCCAGCCTTTAGTGAAATCATTTTGCTTTGCTTCAACAACTAATACCAGTGGCAGTCCAAATACGTTTTTACCAAGCTTTGATCGACTGGCAATGATATAATCAGGTGTGCCTGATAATGTTGCATCAGCCACAATGGATTTATGACTCCACAGGGAATAGCCACTGACAATGTGCCGAGAGGCTTCTAAAAGAAGCGGATAAATCACATTTTCACATCGAGAGGCTTCTGAGCTAAACACATCAAAATAGGCAGTTGTAAATTTGAAGTTCTCAAGAAATCTCTCGGAAGGGGCTTTAGGCATGATGTCAATAAAATGTTCCTCACAAGCCGTAATCTGATACGCTGTTTGGACTTCAGCAGGAGATTTAAAATCTGTAAATGCCATGCGTTTTTTCTCCAACTCTCTTTTTCAGTTATCAGTTAACCGTTATCAAAACCTTGATATCCAGTATGTTCAAGGCCAACTTATGTATCTGACAAACTATAGAACGCTGATATGTCACGATTGACATTGATTTTTTTAATCAGTGTTCATCATGATTATCATGATTAATCAGCGTTCTATCTATTTATAAAATCGGGTTATTCTAGCAGGAAAATCGAAAAACACCCAGAAGGATTTTAATGATTATAGACCTTCTTATCTTCTAAATTGCCTTGTTCGCAAGCATTAATCCAAATAGTGTTCATATTGGGTATTAATCAAACAAGCACGAAATTCATCGTAATTTTGAATGATCTTGCACATTTCTTGCGGCAATATTTTTTGATGGTTGCTTAATATTTCAATGGGTTCTACCCCTAAAAACTCAAATATCCGCTTGTTATAGTCAATAACCGTTGCTTGTTGATCAGCCAACAAGTAATCCTCATACTTGACAGCGAGCAGAGGATGATCTTGTAATACCGCAAGTATCCGATTTTCGTTTTCACGTTCTGTTTCAAGAATCTTTAAATAACCTATCATATGGTCTATATCAATACTTACCTTTTGTACTGTCTGCTTTTTTTCCGTTTTTGCTACTCGTGTCTTGTTCAAAAATATCATTGACAAATAACGACGCAAAAGGTTTTCTCGATACAGATATATAATAGCAATATCCTTATTGGATATAAGGAAATTTTCTGCTTTTGTGAGTTGATAATGGAGAAAAAAATCTTTAGTACCAATGCTTTTGACGTTTTTCCGTCTTTTTAAGTTGATTGGTTTCCCTGTTCTGATATGAGAATAAACCGAGTAGAACTGCGCGGCATAAAATAAAGTTCTGCTACTATAGAAAGCCTCCAAATACTCAGTGACAGACCACGGACAAATTTTACATTTCATATACCACTTATAAGGAATGATTGTCTTGGTTAACACTTCCCCATAGTTAACGACATTTGGATGCCAGTTTAAGACATTCGCCAAGTAATTGCTACCACTGCGACCACTGGTTAAAATGACGTGACGGTTGATCTGATTTTTGTTCATAATAGAAGAAGGATTCAGAACACCTAAATATTCAATATTTTCAGTTATTTAACATGATTTACTGATTTTTTCGTTAATTAATAATTAACAGATGCGATTAACAAAGTTTCCCTTCGGTTCACACACAGTTGTTGATCGTAGGGAAGGGCACATTCCCAAAAAAAGGGTCATTATCAATCTGCACCAAAGCAAAATAACATGCATTCCAATCAGGCCGTCGCAAAATTTATTTTGCGTTTTTTGGAATGCAAAATTTATTTTGCGTCTTTTGGAATGCCTGTTATTTTGCGTCTTTTGGAATGCCTGTTATTTTGCGTCTTTTGGAATGCCTGTTATTTTGCGTCTTTGCTCTTGATTGAGATTAATAATGACCCTTTTTTTGGGAATGCGCCCCGTAGGGAAACAATCCACACAAACAATTCTCCCCAACTTTGTACTCACAAACCTGAAAAATCATAAGCAGTTTGCGTGGTGAGTCGGAGAGCCTAACATTATTTTCAATTCCTATTTGAGTGCTACAATTTAGGCCGTATTGAGGCAGGCTTAAATCCAAGAAGCAAATCATTGTATGTTAAAATAGTTACTAAATCCATGCACTGGAAAAATGGGGAACTCATAAAGGATGCTGGGCAACAGGGTTGCCCTTTCACAAAATACCGTAATGCTATGGATATTGGAGCGTTCCTACAGTTATTATATGTAACAGGAAGTAAATACACCCAGAAGGATTTTAATTATTATAGACATTCCGATCTAAATTACCTTCACTCTTAGCAATGATCACGGTTGCCGCAGCATCGCCAGTGACGTTGACAGCAGTACGCATCATGTCTAAAAGTCGATCTACGCCAATAATCAAAGCAATTCCTTCAACGGGTAAGCCAACTTGATTGAGTACCATTGCCAACATGATCAATCCAACGCCAGGTACACCGGCTGTGCCCACTGATGCAAGCGTGGCTGTCAAAATCACGAGGAGATAATCGACTAAACCTAAATCAATACCGTACACGTTAGCAATAAACACCGTGGCAACCCCTTGCATAATCGCGGTGCCGTCCATGTTAATCGTTGCGCCTAAAGGAATGGTAAACGAGGCCACTGAATTATCAACCCCCAGTTTGTTTTCGGCATTTTCAATATTGATCGGAATAGTGGCATTACTGCTGGCGGTACTGAATGCAAAGATTTGTACGCCTCGCATTTTTTTAAAAAATCTCCAGACATTCAAGCCTGACAGGAGTTTGATCAAAATAGAGTAGCTCACCAAAGCATGGATGAGCAAAGCGGCAACAACTACCATAAAATAGCTCATCAAGGGTTTAAACACTTCAAATCCTTGTAAAGCAAAGGTTTTCGCAATTAAACAAAAAACACCAATTGGCGCAAACATGATCACAATCATGACAATTTGCATGATGATAGCATTATAATCATTAAATTGCTGTTCAATGCGTCTCCCCGATTCACCAGCCATAACAATCGCAATACCAAACAATATGGAAAAAACGATCAATGGCAACATTTGCCCTTCTGCCATCGCTTCAATGGGATTATTGGGAATTAGGTTGATAATGGTTTCAGCAATTGAAGGACTTTCCTTTGCTGTAAATTCTTGATCGGTTGTGGAAGACAGATTAAAGCCTTCTCCAGGTGCAACGATTACCGCTAAGCTCAGTGCAAGGGTGATAGCGAGTGCTGTTGTACCCAAGTAAAACAGTAAAGCCTTCCCCCCTAAGCGGCCTAACTTTTTAATATCGCCCAAGGCCGCGACACCACAAACCAATGAAACAAAAACCAGCGGTACAACCAACATTTTCAACAAATTGATAAAGATTTTACCAATCACATGGAAAACGTCGCCAACCAGAAAATCTTTGACAAAGCTGATTTCCATGAAAAAGAGATTGAGTATGCCACCTAAAATCCCGCCGAAAAGCATGGCGAGTAAGATGGTTGTCGTCAAATTTTTTGAATTCATTTAATAGCCTCATAAAATGTACAAACTTGAGTGTTAGGTTGATATTAGGCACTAGGGTAGGGTGTTGACTGAGAGGTTTTTTTGATCTGTATTTTTCATGCTGTTTTTATTTATTTTATTCCACCCCAGGTGGAACCTGGGGTTCTAGGGTAGTAAAGTGGGAAACACAGGTTTGCGTGGGGGATTGCCTCTACAAAAACAATCGATGCTATAGGGCAATCCATAAAATGACTCTCATTTCTTGATTTGAATCAATCCCAATGATCCCACTGCCGAACTGTTCAATCATTTTTAATGACACCAGGATTTCGGATTTGAGCTTTCACCTTTCTGTTCTACCTGTCAAAACTAAGTTGACCATGGGCGAGAAGTGTGTCAGGGCTTTTGGTATCAACTTCATGACTTTTGGCGGCCAAACCATATACGGGAAAAAAGCTTATCTTTTAGTATAAACTGATGGTACGCCCACCCGGCGACATGCAGAACAATTAAGCCCGTCAGGATGGAAGCAATAATGCCATGCGCGAGACGAGGTGGAAACTCATCAAAGCTGGCTGGCAATGTGCCAACCCCTTCAAACAGAATTTCTGGTAGCCCAGCCATGATGGAAATACCAATACCACTGAGAGCCATTACGATAACGGCCAGATATAACAGATAGTGAACAATAATACCCAGCTTATCCAGCAAGGCATTTCCTGTTTGAGCATGAGGTGGTTTTTGGGTAAAAAGACGTACCAAAAAACGCACAACCATCGTAATAAGAATAACCATTCCAGCCGTCATATGTGCTTTCAAACCAAACAGTTTTTCCTCGCTTGTATTTGGTGTTTCCTGTAGCACAAATGTACCCGTAAATAACGCGGCCAATAAAAGAATCGCAATAAACCAGTGTAAAGTAATCAATACATTACTGTATTTTGTAGTTTGAGTCATTTTTTATCCTCTTCAGAAGTTTACCAATTTGGAGTTGAATCCCATTTTATTTATCTTTAAAAAAAGACAGAAACCAAGTTTTCCCAAAAAACTGGGTTTCTCATAACCTGCTTGTCAATCAAAATGGGTATAATTTAATTTGACTTTGTCAAAGTACACCTAAATTTTTCTGATTATAACGACTTTTGGGGAGGTTCGCCCTTTCTTGCGACGTTCAAAGTTCAAAGCCCCATTCTGTGTCCCCAAAATTCGTTACAATCAGAAATATCAGATTAATTCCGGCCCCTCATAATCCTTATTGGGATCATCAGGATCAGCCTTGATCTCTTCGCGCCGTTTGTAGACACGTTTTTGCATCGCATCCCCCTTAACGGGAATCGTCATTTCTCCAAACAGCACTTGTTTCAGCAACTTAAAACCAAACTTTAATAAGGCCACATCATCGGTTTTCAGTTCGTCAATTTCTCCGGTAGTTAAATCGTAAACGTCAGAAAATCCATCACTTTGTATAAATCCTCTGAAACTATCAAGGTTATAACAGACCATAAAAAAGAATTGAAAACTACGCGGTGAAGGCTTACCTATAGCGGCCCCCGCTGAGCGTTTTTTCAAAATAATCTGTCGCCATTCATGGTTAATCTCATCATAGAGATCGACACCTTGCTCTTGACGAAATTGATCAACTGTCAAGCTATGAGGCTCATTATGACCGAGACAATGATCTTCCTTGATTAAAAAATAAGCCTGTTCATCGGTAGGCGAATCCTGTTTACGCATCGCCATTAAGCCCAGTGCATAATACCGACAAACCGTTGGGCGATCTTCATAGACACTACAACCCTCTTCATGGAGAAACGGACAAGCAAGATTATCATCAGCAGTACGAATCTTGACCCCCGGCATCCCATCTGCGTCTATTTCATAAGGGACAGTGTATTGTGCTAAAAATTCATTAGAAGTCAGTTCAAGGCGTTTAGTGAGGCGTAAAATGTCATAAGGCGTGAGTAAAATATCAATACGCTTACAACATTCATTAAAACAAGCAATGTCTTTATGACAACGAAATTGGATAGTATCTTGTAATGAGAGTTTGACCGGTTGAAGAGGACTGTCAAAGGGCATGTTTTCTAAAGGCGAATCGCTCATGGGAAATTCTTAATCGTTAGGTAGGACATAAAAATCAGTTCAATTTTATTTTCCCCCTAGAATCAAACGATCTGGGGGAAGAGAGGTTATACTCAACGAGGTGATAAACTTAACTAACTTTTTTTAAAAATGAGTTTAGGGAATTGTAGGGTGGGTAACGTGTTTTTGTTGCCCACCATCTTAAATGTAGGGTGGGTAACGTGTTTT
>Ga0180298_1000391_pt1 | contig 10660 bp, 10 predicted proteins | sample GuaBasSediGuay13_FD_121800 | JGI IMG/M metagenome (GOLD analysis project Ga0180298, IMG submission 121800) | Subseafloor sediment microbial communities from Guaymas Basin, Gulf of California, Mexico - Guay13, Core 4488-10 , 4-6 cm | ecosystem: Environmental > Aquatic > Marine > Hydrothermal...
AACTCCATTTACTCAAATGGTGTATTGGCGTTTAAGCGAGTTCTGGACGAACCTTTTTCATCAATACCTAAGAATTGTAGATTGCTTGAACGACAAAGTTCATTGGTATTTTCTTCTATTTAATACCATTGAATACTATTAAATCAGTGAATGTATATAATACTTGGCAACTTGAAAGTGCTATAGGCAGTCATGATGTTTGGATTTTTAAGTCTCCCATCAAGCCATTTGAAAATGACTTTTTTATGGGTACAGCGGGATGTGATTCTTATTTGTCTCAAAAAGCAATAGAAGCTGGCATTGCAGTTTCAAATCCGTGTTATTCCATTTTCACCAAACACGAACACAATTCGACAGAACGGTATCATCAATACGAAGAGGGCAAGACTTATCAAAACGATAAGAAAGATTATATGATCTATGGTGGTAGTTTATACTTAGCCCCCCCCTTCTTCTGTTGAAAATATTGTCGTCATAAAACGACGTTTTTGGAAAAAAATGTATAGCATGTTTTATTGGAAGCTAATCGGAGTATTCCAGTGGATACGTCAATTCCACCGTCGAACGTAGGGGCGAACGTAGGGGCGAACCTATGTGTTCGCCCTTATTCCACCGTCGAACGTAGGGGCGAACCTATGTGTTCGCCCTTATTCATGTGTTCGCCCTTATTCATGTGTTCGCCCTTATTCATGTGTTCGCCCTTATTCCACCGTCGAACGTAGGGGCGAACCTATGTGTTCGCCCTTATTCATGTGTTCGCCCTTATTCATGTGTTCGCCCTTATTCATGTGTTCGCCCTTATTCATGTGTTCGCCCTTATTCATGTTTTTTGAGGAAAAAAAATGAATCAAACCAAACATAGCGTGTTAATTACGGGTAGCAGTGGCTTAATCGGCTCAGAAGCCGTTATTTTTTTTGAACAACGGGGCTGGCAAGTGCAGGGCGTGGATAACAATATGCGTCGTGATTTCTTTGGGCCAGATGGTGACACCAGTCAGAGACTCGCGTATTTAAAAGCGTCAACGCGCCATTTCGTCTCTCATGCTTTGGATATTCGCAACCGCCAAGCAATATGTGATCTGATTAGCCAATCTCCACCAAACCTGCTCATCCATTGTGCAGCCCAACCCTCACATGACTTAGCCAAAGATCGGCCCTTTGATGATTTTGAAGTGAATGCGGTAGGCACGCTTAATTTGCTGGAAGCCACTCGTCATTATTGTCCAGAATCGCCCTTTATCTTCATGAGTACCAACAAGGTTTATGGTGATGTCCCTAACGAAAAGCCACTCGTTGAGCTAGAAACACGCTATGATTATGCCGAGCCAGCAGATTATGAAGGCATTGATGAAACCTGTCGTGTCGATGCGTGTTTGCATAGCCTGTTTGGTGCGTCCAAATTATCCGCAGATATCATAGTGCAAGAATATGGTCGTTATTTTCAAATGCCCACGGTTTGTTTTCGGGGTGGCTGTTTGACGGGTTCCCATCATGCCGGAGCCGAATTGCATGGTTTCTTGGCTTATCTGGCCCGTGCTGTACACGAAGAACGAACCTATAGAATCTATGGCTACCAAGGAAAACAAGTGCGTGATAATATTCATGCCTTTGATGTCTGTACAGCTTTTCTAGCATTTTATAACCATCCACGCATTGCCGCCGTGTATAATTTAGGGGGATCCCGCATGAACAGCGTTTCCATGTTAGAAGCCATAACTCGTTTTGAAGCCTTGATTGGGAAGACATTACAAACAGAATATATTGAACAACCACGGCGCGGCGATCATATCTGTTATATTAGCAATCTGCATCGTTTCAAATCCGATTACCCGAATTGGGAAATCAGTCGTTCATTGGATGACATTTTTATTGAACTGGCTAAAGGTGTTAAGTACAACAACTGACTAGTGCAGGATCGCTCCAGTTTCCATACCATTGAAAAACTGGGGCAACCACAAGGGATTGCCCCTACGGGCGGTTCGTAGGGGCAATCCCTTGTGGTTGCCCCTTTTTAGGCCTACTAGGTGGTCTTAGGATTTCCGCTTTCCTGTACTAGTGCAGGATCGCTCCAATCCCCAGACCACCCAGCTAACCAGCCAACAGCTAAAGCAGTTGTCTAAAAGCTCAAGTCAGGTGGTGGTGACTAACAAGCTGCATTTTTTGATAAAACTGGCAGCTTTAAATGGATTTTTACTTCCAAAAAAGCGCAAATGATAACTTTTAACACGTATATAAAACATTTTTGACAGAAATGATGCTAACAATAATATTGTGGGGAGCTAGTCACCTTTAGGTGACTTAAGCTTTCAGACAACTGCTTTAGCTGTTGGCTGGGTGTGGTCTGATCATTTCCGCTTTCCTGCACTAGGATAAACGAATTTTGCTTGCTTGGAATAAGCATAACTTGAGTTCAAATCAAAACTATTTATGAAACAAAAATTGCTCAATCTAACTCCTTTTCTATCTTCTATCTTGTCTAAAAATTCAAAAATGGATGGGCGTATCATTGTTTTATTGTTCTTAATCACTTATTTTTCAATGATATACATTTCTAGTTTCGTGATGCCTTACGTTCAATTTTGGACTTATTTAGGTGTGCCATCTATGTCACCCTCATTTGCCGATCTGCGTGACATCACTTCAGCACTAGAATGTTATAGACAAGGTTTCGATCCGCTGATTCATAATCCTTGTGATCCTTGGAATCGACCCATGAATTATCCTCGCCTATGGCTTGGATTATCGTCACTGGGTTTAGATCAGAGCCATACTTTTATCTTAGGCATCCTGCAAGCCATTCTATTTTATGCCTGTATTTTTATCATTATAATCAAACGTTTAAGTGTTAGCGAAGGGTTGTTCTATGGCCTGATTTTATGTTCTCCCGCAGTCATGTTAGCTGTAGAAAGGGGGAATAATGATCTCATGATATTTGTTTTTTTATCTCTTTCTGTTTTTTTGATGCAAAAGAGACGCATTTTGCCCTATTTTTTCATTTTGATGGCTTCCATTCTCAAATTGTACCCTATCGTTAGTATTATGAGTGCCCTGAGAGAAGACAAAAAACGCGCTATTATTATCATGTTAATGGTTGGCACGCTATTTATGATATACATGATATATACTTGGCAAGATGTCATACTCATTGGTACAACAGTACCGCGTTCAGCCAACCTCTCTTATGGTAGTCGAGTCCTATTTGACGGGCTGAATCCTATTTTTCAAAGCATAAGTGGCTTGGGCATACCAGAGCATTTTAGAACACTATTCTCTTTCATGGCGGTATTGTTTGTTTTAGTCGCCTCTTATTTAGCGACTCGGCTAGCTTTCATTCAAACCCATACCCAAAATAAGTTGATCACCACCCAATATATTGACAGCTTTCGCATAGGTTCCATTATTTATATTGGTACTTTTATCATTGGGAATAATTGGGATTATCGGCTCATTTTTCTTATTTTGACTCTACCGCAACTATTCGCCTGGTTCAAAATCCAAAACCCACTGAGTCAGTGTTCCGTTTTTTTATTAATAGCCATTCTTTTTACAATGTGGGCTTCATTCTTTGCCGTATGGTTTTCAGGGCTATTTTCATTTGTTTTTTCATTGCAAAAAACGGGAAACCACTTAGTTTTTCTTATTGAAGAAATCATCAATTGGTTAATATTTGGATGTTTGATATCAATTCTATTATCAACATTACCCGATTGGTTGAAAACCCTATTGCGGATCGAAACGCCACGATAAGCACTTTTGAGACAAAAAATAAATAAATTGCAAAATAAACAGCAAGAAAGGGCGAACACGCAGAAAGGGCGAACACGCAGGTTCGCCCCTACGAGCGCCTATGTAGGGGCAGCCCTTGCGTGTTCGCCCATAATTAAATTTAATCTACAACGTGAGCATTCCTAAGCAATTGTTTTTCTAAAATACTACACCACTTTTAACGCCTAATTCACATTCCAAAAACAGAATGATCAAAGTGATCGACATTATCCAAACTATACTAAAGAACAGCAATTACCGTTTATCGCTATTTTCAGAAAATGAAATCAACGCGCTGTGCAAGCGCGTTGTTACTAAAACTGTACGCGGCAAAGAAACGCCGTTTGTAAAATGCGTGGTGCGCCACAAAGACATCCAACTCAAGCCAAAAGAAATCGTTCGCCAGCTTTACGCCAATCGTTTGCTGAATGAGTACGGCTACCCCCTAGAACGTTTGGCATTTGAGCATAAAATCACATTCGGACGACAGAAAAAAAGCGCGGATATTGTGATATTCGACAAAGACTGCCCAAATACCGAATACATTATTGTCGAACTCAAAAAGCCCAAACTCCAAGACGGCAAAGATCAATTACGCTCGTATTGCCATGCTACCAATGCCCAAATAGGCGTGTGGACAAATGGCGATAAAATTTCACATTACCGACACAAAGAGCGGAATTATTTTGAAGACTTGTCACATATTCCTTATGCCAATCAAAAATTGTCGGATGTTTTAACCGAACGCTGGATGATTGCCGATTTAATCAAAAACGACAAATTACGCAAAGAGCGCAAATCCTTAAAAGAATTGATTCTGGAAATGGAAGAGGAGGTTTTAGCTAATGCGAGCGTGGATGTTTTTGAAGAGATATTTAAGCTTATTTTTACCAAGCTTTATGATGAGATGGAAAGCGGGCGTAATGAAAAACGCCAGTTGGAATTCAGAAATTATGGCAATACTCAGTTTGAGTTGAAAACCAAGATACAAAAACTCTTTGAAAAAGCCCGCAACCGTTGGGAAGGGGTATTTGCGGACAATACAAAAATTGAATTGACACCCTCACATTTATCCATCTGCGTCGCCTCGTTGCAGAATGTCAAACTGTTTAACTCTAATTTCGACATAGTGGATGAAGCCTTTGAATACCTTATCAATAAAACCAGCAAAGGCGAAAAAGGGCCGTATTTTACACCGCGCTATGTTATTGATATGTGCGTAAAGATGCTGAATCCCAAAGAACACGAAACCATGATTGACACGGCGGCAGGCAGTTGCGGTTTTCCGATACAGACTTATTTTTATGTGCGTAAACAGATACACGAGGAAGAAGGCATCAGCGACACTCACTTATTTACCGCTGCCAAAGCGCATCCGCGTGTGAAAGAGTATGTCAAAAACAACGTGTTTGCCATTGATTTTGATGAAAAAGCCGTGCGAGTCGGACGTACCTTGAATTTAATCAAAGGAGACGGACAAACCAATGTGCTGCACTTGAACACGCTAGATTACGAATGCTGGCATGAGCGCACGGACGATGATCTGGAATGGATTGACACCTATTACGCTGGCTGGAAACGCTTAAAGGGCATGCGTACCGGCAAAGACAACCGCATTTTCGGTTTCGATGTGTTAATGGCAACCCCACCGTTTGGCGGAGATATTAAAAGGCCCAGAATACTAGCCAAGTATGATTTAGCCCAAAAAAATAAAATGGGGCGCAATATTTTGTTTATTGAGCGTAATTTGGATTTTCTAAAACCCGGCGGGCGTATGGCTGTGGTTTTACCGCAAGGCCGTTTCAATAATGTATTGGATAAATATATTCGTGAATTTATTGCCGCTCGCAGCCGTATTCTGGCGGTGGTGGGATTGCCCGGTAATGTATTCAAACAGCAATTGAGAACCAAAACCAGTGTGCTGTTTTTACAGAAGTGGACGGATGGTAACGGAATTTGTCCACGTCAAGATGATTATCCTATTTTTTTAGCCACAATGCTGGAACACAGTCAAAATAATAGCAGCAATAAAATCGACATTATAAAAAATTATAATAGCATTGCGGAGGCCTTTATCAAGTTTGCCAAGAAGGAAAAACTGAGTTTTTTTGATTCAAGCCCTTTCGATAAAATGGAATATCACGCTTTGTTGGAAGGATTGGAAGTGACTGAAGTCATGTTTAATATCTTAGAACATAATGATATTTTTCGTTTTGATAGCCATTACCTTATTGAACGCGCAGAGGCAGAAGCGCAGCAACTATTCAATTCACAGAGGCATTAGAGATAAAGCAGATGATAAGCCAACTATACATCAAAAATTTCAAGTCACTCAAAGAAATTGACTTAGAAATACGCCATCTTAACCTACTAACGGGCTTAAACGGTTCAGGCAAGAGTTCGCTGATTCAAACCTTGCTTTTATTGCGGCAAAGCCCTGAAATCGGCAAAGGTGAATTAAAACTGGATAACCCCAGTAATACGCTGTTTGATGCTGGCGTAGCGGAAGATGTGTATTACCAATTCGGCACAGACAAAGAAATTGTGTTTAGGTGCGTATCCGAGCAGCATTGCTTGGAATGGTTCTTTGATTGCGACGTGTTAAGCCATCCCAACCGTGATGTACTACGTGCGTCGGCCGACTATTCGCCAGAACAACTGCAACAATGCAACGTGTTTAGCTCCGCTTTTCAATATCTCAGCGCCGAGCGAGCCGGGGCGCAAAATGCTTATCCGGCCTCCGTTGAAGTTGTGAAAAATCAGAAAAGCCTTGGCTTGTCCGGCGAATACACCACGCATTTCCTGCATGTCTATGGTGACTATGAAGTTAATGAGATTTTGCATCACCCTCATGCCCGATCCAACAAATTGATTCATCAAACTGAAGCGTGGCTGAGTGAACTTGCAACGGGCGTAAGACTGAAAACCGAGGAAATATCAAACGAAGAAGTCCGCCTTGATTTTCAATTCGATACCGACCAAGGTATTACCCATAAGTTCAAACCTAAAAACGTAGGCTTGGGTTTGATTTATGTACTGCCGGTGATTGTTTCTCTGCTATCAGCGGAAAAAGATAAGCTGATTTTAATAGAAAATCCAGAATCCCATATCCATCCGCGCGGTCAAGTGGAACTTGGCAAGTTGTTCGCTGCTGCTGCACAAAGTGGGGTGCAATTGTTCATAGAAACCCACAGCGATCATATTTTGAATGGTATCCGTATTGCTACTAGGGAAAAATGTATCGCCTCGGAAAATGTGATATCTTTTTATTTCAAACGCTTTGAAGAAGATAATCGCAGTGATATTACCTCCATTTTAATTGATGACAAGGGCAAGCTACACCGTAAAACAGCCGAAGGCACGGTAGCTAAAATCCCTAAAGGCTTTTTTGATGAATGGACAAAGTCAATGTTGAAGCTTTTTTAACGGAAATAGCAATGGATATATTTTTTAATGAGTTGTCGCTTAAGAAAGCAGCCGATGATGACGAAGCCCGCCGCCAGTTGGAAAACTTGGCTGACGTAGCTCAATTGCTCAAGCGGATTACAGAATCTTTGGGGGAAGATGCCTTTGCTTTCAGGCGTAGCGAGGATTTTGCCCAACAAAAGATTACCCAAAGCCAAAGCATCCTAGCGTTTTTGCAAACCAATTATGATTTCAGTGATCCGGTGTATATTTTTCTGTTGGGAATGTTTGATTCGCCGTATATCACGGAAGATGATCCGCAAAAAAACGATTACGATTTAATCTCCATCACCATCAATGAGACAGAATATAGCGTAACTGGCATCGCAGCCGCATATTTGAAATATTCTTTAGTCGTGAGTCTGGACAGTGACGCGCAATGGGATGTTTGCCGGTTAGATTTTTCGCTCAATAAACTGAATGAACAGGCAGAGATTGTTACGGAACAGCAGTCTATTAAAAATGCCAGTAAAAAACAGCATGTCATCAAATGCCATTTGCCGTTCCTAACGACTTTATGCGATTGGGCGGATTACAAACCTCGCTTTAAACCGGACACCAAGGAGGAGACTATCCTGCATTTGAAGGAAATATACAGTTTGTCTCTCTCCGATGACATTGAGAAAGTTTGGGAGACTTTTTATCAGGCATTATCACAGATGGATGCCAACCAAAGAGTGAGCAAGGTTTTGACAACAGCAGCGCATATTGCCAAGATACAAAATTGGGAAAGAGCCACGGGTAGTTTGGAGAATAATAATTCAAACAGAACTATTTACACAATACCCAACTCGAACTTTATCGTGTCAGTGGATACACAGCACGGAGAATTTGAGATACATAGAAATCAAAAGGGAAATAATCATTTAGGGGCGCTTTCTTTTGATGGAAAAAGCTTTAAGAACAGAGATAACTCTCGTTCACTGAAGTTATAATTAACAAAAAATATGATAAAAACGACAAAAACTAGCTCAGTGCCATCAATTAAACCACATACTCAAATTTTACCACCCAAAGGTTGGGGAGAATTTCCATTACGAGAACTATGGGAATATCGGGAATTACTCTGGTTTTTGACCATACGCGATATTAAGGCTCGCTACCGACAAATGGCACTTGGGCCATTATGGGTTTTACTCAATCCCGTCGTCCACATGATCGTTTTTAGCCTTATATTCGGTGGTTTGGCGCAACTGCCTTCAGATGGCTTGCCTTATCCGTTATTCACTTATACCGCTTTATTACCTTGGAATTATTTTTTAGGGACGACTAATGGTTCAGTTGGTAGTTTGGTTCATCACCTCGGGCTGATTTCAAAAGTGTATTTTCCGCGCCTCATCATACCTATTTCCGCACTCTTCGGTGGTTTGATAGACTTGATGATTGCCTTTCTCGTCTTGATTGCCATGATGATATATTATGGTGTCATGCCTTCGTGGAATCTATGGGTATTGCCATTTTATGTACTCTTCGCCAGTGCCACCGCTTTAAGTATTAGCTTGTGGTGTGCCGCTATCGTGGTACGCTTTCGAGATATTCAAGATATCATTACATATGGTTTGAGCATTTTAATGTATGCCACCCCCGTCGCCTATAGTGCTTCTTTAGTGCCAGAACGTTGGTTATGGCTTTACCAATTAAATCCGATGTATTGGGTAATTGAAGGGTGGCGTTGGGGATTGTTAGGTTCTGGGCAACCACCACAACCATTTATGTTGGTTTCTGTCGCGATGGTGATTATCTTATTGATTTCTGGCATCTGGATATTTCACCGTGAAGAACGCACGATTGTGGATTGGTTGTAGTTGTAATAATATATACATTTTGGAACACTCGTTCGAGTTCCATTGTAGTGTCTCTTACTGCACTATTAGAAAATGCTTTAATCTTAATAGAGGTACTTAATGAAACATCTCAAATTTCTTGAAGGTATAAACCATACTCAACAACAAGAACTCCTCACAAGGCTAAAAGTTGAATGGACTTACACGTCTAATGCTCTGGAAGGTAATACCATTAGCCTTGGAGATACTCAGTTCATTATTGAGTATGGCTTGACTATCAAAGGAAAGTCCATTCAGGAACATAACGAAGTTATTGGTCATGCCCGTGCCATTGATCTGGTTTACGACCTGTTGGACAAAGAAACACTCAAAAAATCGGATATTTTTAACCTGCACAAAGCAGTGCAAACCCAAGTCGTGGTAGATATATACAGCCCAATTGGAGAATGGAAAAACGAATCGAATGGACGATATATCAAACAAAATGAGCGACTTATTTATCAAAGCTACCCAAAGCCCGAGCATATTGAATATTTAATGCAATTATGGGTGGCAGAATTCAACACCTATACTAAGCTGAGTACTCAAGAAGAAGCCCTTAACGCATATACAAGACTGCACTTGGCTTTCACTTCCATTCACCCCTTTTTTGATGGTAACGGACGCATGGCACGATTGTTCGCCAATATTCCGTTATTAAAAAATGGCTTCTTGCCCATTGTAATAAACAACCAATACCGGCAAGAATACCTAGAAGCTCTTTCAGAATATGACTTAAGCACTTCTGAATTAAACAACCAAACAACTCACTTCATTGTAGAAAACGAAGCTTTTGATAAACTCAAAACTTTTTTCAAAACACAATACCCAAATACTCTAAGTTTGCTCAATGAAATTAAAATGTCGTAGAGGCTGCCCTTGCGTGTTCGCCCTTGTGGATTGGTTATAAATTCATAAGGAAGGGCGAACACTTATGTTCGCCCCTACAAAAAAACGTATGAATCTGAAAAACGATAGAAAATAACATAACTTGAACACAGATGAATACAATTGAATTGCTGGAGAAAATTAATGCTGGAGAAAGCAGCCTAATCCAGTTTAAAAGAGAAATTACGCCTAAGCAGTCTGGTGATATTGCGGCAGAAATGGTTGCGATGTCTAATTATTGAAGGCGGCTTGATTATTATTGGTGTTGAGAACAAAACGGGGGATATTATCGGACTGAATTTCAAGACAATAGAAACCGTTAATAACCTGTTATTTAATTGGGCATCAAACAATATTAAACCCGCTATCACGATATTTACAGAAACGGTACTGGTAGAACAAAAAAATGTCTTGGTAGTTACTGTACCCAAAGGTATTGATAAACCCTATTGTGATAAAGATATGGTTTTTTGGATAAAATCCGCTGCCAATAAAAGACGGGTATCACCGGAGGAACTCCGACGGCTTTATCAGAGCGTTGGAAAACTTTATGCCGAACGGCAACCGATAGAAGAGAGCAGTATTGCTGATCTTGATAAGTACTGAACCATAAATTTTCAGGTATTTTAATAGAAGCAATCGGGGCAACCACAAGGGATTGCCCCTACAACCGTACCCGTAGGGGCAATCCCTTGTGGTTGCCCAAAATACCTGTTTAT
>Ga0180298_1000393_pt1 | contig 10642 bp, 9 predicted proteins | sample GuaBasSediGuay13_FD_121800 | JGI IMG/M metagenome (GOLD analysis project Ga0180298, IMG submission 121800) | Subseafloor sediment microbial communities from Guaymas Basin, Gulf of California, Mexico - Guay13, Core 4488-10 , 4-6 cm | ecosystem: Environmental > Aquatic > Marine > Hydrothermal vents...
AATTATTTAGCATAATAAATTTTTCCCAAAAAAATACAAAAAATTTAGCAAATGATGACTAAACGAGGATTAGATTTGATTTAAATTTTTTATCTCCATTACTTCTCTATATAAATTTAGCATTCTTTCAGACACTATATCTATACTATATCTTTCTGAGGTCTTTAATGCCCCCTGAGAGAGTCTTTCTCTTAATTCTGGTTCTCTGATAATCTTATCTAAGGCATTAGCAAATTTTTCAACATCGTCATCGACCAACAGTCCGTCCAGGCCATCTGTCAGAATGTCTACTGCCCCTGGAGCCCTAACTGCTAATACAGGAATACCTGAGGCTAATGCTTCAATGATTACTATGCCAAATGTTTCTGAGGTAGAAGCAATGGTAAATAGATACGCTATTTTGTAATAATGGCGGATTTCTTCATTTTTGACTTCACCGGTGAATATTACCTGTTCTTCTATCTGCAAAGATCGAACCAGATTTTTTAGTTCTTCTATAGCTGGTCCTCCCCCTACTATCAACAACCTCACATTACTAATGCCCTTTCTTTTTGTAATAGCTAAGGCCTCTATTATCTTATCAATGCTTTTTTCTTGAGCTACCCTGCCTACATAGAGAATTACTTTATCATCTTCTTTAAGATTATATCTCTTTCTAATTTCTGAACACTTCAACTCATCTTTCTGCCTAAATGAATCCAACTCTATTGCATTAGGTATAACTTCAATTCTATTCTTAATACCATAACTTTTTATTAATTCTTTCATTGACCCAGAGGGGGTAGTAATACAATCAATCTTATAAGCCAAGTTAAATATTATTCTTTTAATCGCTTCATGGGTTAATTTTTGTGGTATTGGAGCGATATAATAAGCATACTGCTCATATTGAGTATGAAGAGTCAATATCTTAGGAATACCTAATTTTTTACCATACATTATTGCTGGTGAACTTAGCACAAAGGGGTGATGAATATGAATAATATCGGGATTAAATTCGCTTATTACTTTTTTCGCTCTAAAGGACAAAGGTATAGCAATAGGATATTTTACTTTTTTAGTTAAATTTACTGACCTATATCTGAATACATTTTTCTCCTGGTCAATATAACCATCTACCTGAGGAGCAAAAACATAAGTTTCATGCCCTTTTCTTTCGTAGGCTTCTTTTAAAGATACTATACTGGTAACCACCCCATTAACTAAGGGTTTATAACAATTAGTAAAAAAAGCAATTCTCATTTTGTTTTCTCCATAATCTTAAATTAAATTATTATTCTATCCAGTTTTGATTATTTTAATTTTTTTCCGCTTCCTTTAACCAATATTCTGCCTTCTGGTTATCCGGCTCTAAACGGAGAACTTCCCTCCAATTGTTTGCTGCCTCCTGATAATTTCCTCGTTCATAATAAATTCTACCCAACCAGTAATAAGCCGAGGAAAAATTAGGATTATACCTAACTGCCTGACGATATTCGTATATAGCTTTCTCATATAATTTTTGTTCGTAAGAATTATATCCTGCCTCGTAATGAGAATATGCTTCCTTCCCGTATTTTATAGAATTTTTTACTTTGGTATAAAAATATTGAGCCCGAGGATAATAGGGATCAATCTCTAATACTTTTTGCCAGGAAGAAAGAGAATCATTCAATTTGCCAATTTCATAGAATACTCTGCCTAACCAATAATGGGCTTTGATTATTTTTGGGTCAATTTCAATCGCTTTTTGTAAGTATAGAATACAGCTATCATAATCTTCTCTTTGATAAGCTGCATATCCTAATCGATAATAAGCAAAAGCTAATTCTTTTTGGGCCTCCGGAGAAATTACCTTCTTTTTTTGAATAAGCTCTATATATCTCTCCCACTCCCTTGCCTCTCTATAATACCAGTTAGTATATTGATAAATCTGGGCAAGATAGTAATGAGCTTCTATAAAATCAGGGTCAGCCTTAACAGCTTTTTCACCATATTCAATCGCCTGAACCCATAACTCTTTATTAGGATAATTTGCCCCCCGGTAAGTGTCAATTGCCTCTTCCATCTTGTTTATAGCCATTTCCAGGTAATCAGATGCTTCTTGAGAAACAGTCTCCCCGGTAGTTTTTTCCTGACCAATTGCAAAACTAAAACTGAATGTTGATAACAAAGCACAAATAATTATACTTAATATTAAAAATATTTTAAGACATTTCTTTTTCATCTTTATTTTCTCCTTTCAATCTTTATTTTAATTATATCATCTTTTTTAAGATTAAGTCTATAACATCAAATATTATTGCCTAATGAAAGGTTATGAGCGCAGGCTCCTTTAATATGGAAAAAGATACTATTCGACAATTAACTTATGAGCAGATACTGGATATTATCAATCGTTTACCTTTAAAATACAAAGAAGTATTAATTTTAAAATTTATTGAAAACAAAGATTATAAGGAAATAAGTGATATCTTGCATAAACCAATGGGTACTATAGCTACTTTAATAAACCGAGCTAAAAAGTCTCTTAAACAAGAACTACTTAAGGAGGGCCTTAAACTCTAAAATATGAAAAATATAAGTGAACAAGTACTGAAAGGGAAAAACTAGTAACTCGGCTTCTAATTAAAAATAAAGGGAGGAATATTTTTTACTTACTATTTTCTTTTGTATCCTGAAAATATAGATCCTGTAATTCTAAATTTATATTTGATTCTCCTCTACCTTCTAAAGCACTCAGAAGTTTGTGCTTTACTTCATTAAATTGAGAACGATATTGAAGATCAACTGAAGAGGCAGCTGGAAGTTCAAGCTTTAAAAAGTCTACTTTTTCCCCATTTTTACTAATAGAAAAATCTAAATGTGGACCAGTAGCTAAACCAGTAGCACCCACATATCCGATTATTTCACCTTGTTTCACTTTTTGACCTTTTTTTAAACCGTCCGCAAAGCGAGACAAATGTCCGTACCCACTCACATAATTATTAGGATGACGAATTTTTATATAATTTCCGTATCCATCATTCCATCCTTTATAGATAACTGTTCCATCCCCGATAGTTGAAACCGGAGTTCCAGTAGGAGCAGCATAATCGATAGCTAAATGAGGCCGCCAGATTCTCAATATAGGATGAAAACGGTTATTAGAAAAATAAGAACTAATATATTTGTAATGGAGAGGAGCCCGTAGGAAAGCTTTTCTTAATGATTCGCCTTCTTCGGTATAATAATCTGCATGCCCAGTAGAATCTTTAAAGAAGATGGCAGTATGCTTACTGAGTACTTCTCCTTCATATTGAGCAGCAAGTATCTTACCCCAACGATAAAAATCTCCTCTATGCTGTTTCTCAACTAAAATTTTAAAAGTATCTCCCTCCCTGCATTCCGTAAGAAAATCAATCTGCCAGGCGAATATTTCAGCTATTTGAAGGGCTAACTGGGGAGAATTTGCACACTCAATCATAGATTCATAAAGAGAACTTTTAATCTTTCCTTCCAGTCGAACAACTTCTGTAGAGACTTCTTCTTTAGTTACTTTTATATCTTCTGAATCAGAAGTAGGGATACCTATATAGTAAATATCGATGGGATTGGGTTTATAAGTAAATTCTGTTACCTTTCCTTCTGGACTATATTTTAAAGAATATTCACTGCCAACAGGAAGCTCACTAAAATCCACTATAGATTTAACTTTTTCTTGTAAATTGATTATTTCAGCTGGAGAAATCCCCTTTTTAATTAGAGATTCGTAAAGGGTATCCCCTTCTTTTAAACTACCATTAACAATAATTGATTCTTGTTTTTCTTGTTTTTCATCTTCTTCATTTTCTTGCCGCAAAAATATTTCTTCCGAAAGCTTCTCCGAATCCCCATCTTTTTCCACATCTTTTTCATCTCTTCCAAAATCTAAAGCCACCTCTGATGAATGGGAAGAAGCAAGAAATGTATCATCATTTTGTTTTGGATGGAATAAAGGAAGAACCTTGAAATAAACTATCCCTATAACCAACGATAAGATAAATAATCCACCAATAAATAATTTTATTCTTCTTTTCCTCTTTTTTTGGTAAAAAGAAGGTGATGTAAGATAGGAATGCTGGTAATATTTTTTCCTTAACAAAATTTTTTATAACCTCTAAAGTAAATTATTTTCTATATTTCTTAAAAGTATTATAAAAATACCTATCTGTCATAGAGGCAATATAGTCTATTACGACCTGTTCAGGTAAATTCTTACCTACATAATCTGCCCCCTTATTTTTACCCCTATTAAAAATCCACTCTTTGAAAATTAGAGAATCTTCATTACCCTTTTTAAGGTCCTCAAGAAATTTATCGAAAAGATATATAAAAGCAGTTTTAAATTTAGTTTTTTTCGCTTTTAACTTTGGATTTTTATATATCCTTTCTATATTAAATTTTTTTAATTCAAAAAGCCTCTCAGCGATATTAGATGAATAACTTATCTCGTCCCGATTATAGGAATTAATAATGATATCACTTACCAGAGAATTTATAATATCAGTATTACTTTCACCTAAATCTTTCTTAACTGCCTCCGGTAATTCTTCTTTTTTTAAAATACCTATCCGTATCGCATCTTCAAAATCTTGCCCCACATAGGAGATTGCATCTGACATTCGGACAACACACCCTTCTAAAGTAGCAGGAACTATACGAACTTGTTCTCCTCGCGACTTTCTCTGACAATAATCTATTAAGTCAGATTCGGTTTTATTTCGATACGGTCTTAGATATTTCTCATTAATCTCACCATCATGGGAAAGAATTCCATCTCTTACTTGAAAGGTCAAGTTCATACCTTTACAGGCATCAGCAAGTTTGTCTACTATCCTAAGACTATGAATATTATGAAAAAATAAACCAATCTTTTTTTTTCGACAAATATCTTGAAGTATTTCTTCACCATCATGACCAAAGGGAGCATGCCCTAAATCATGTCCAAGGGCAATTGCTTCTATAAGATCAAGATTTAATTTTAAAGCTCTCCCTATTGACCTCGATATTTGAGAAACTTGCAAGGTGTGAATACTTCGATTAGATAATTGTTCGTCGAAACTAGCGGCAAAATAAATAACTTGAGTTTTCCCCACATATCTGCGAAATGAGCCACTATATAATATATGATCTCGGTCCCTGGAGTAAGGTCCTCTAAAAGGATGAGAAATTCCACGTTCTCTTTTTGCCTCATAGTTTTTGGTAGCATAAGGAGAAAAATATTTATCTTCAAAATCAAGGATTTCTTTTTTGAAGCTCTCTTCGTTCATAATTCTTCTCCAAAATGAGAAAATAATGAGAAAATAGGGTTTGAAAATAGGTTTAAATCTAATGATAGACTAGTGTAAATTATTTTATAGGATTGTAGAGGATTCTGCAAGTATTTTTATCCCTTCACTGATCCAGCCAAAATACCTCTTACAAAATAACGTTGTAACCCTAAAAATAGACTCAAAGGGAGAATCATAGAGACGAACGCTGCTGCCGTAAGAAGCTCCCAATCCTGACCGTAAGAACCAACTAATGCACTTATACGTACAGTTAAGGGAGCAACATCAGGGGTCCCTCCTAAATAAACCAAAGCTACTAAAAGGTCATTCCAAACCCATAAGAATTGGAAGATAGTCACCGAGGCAAGTGCGGGCAAAGAGAGGGGTATTACTAACTTGCTAAATATTTGAAAGGGAGTAGCACCATCGATAGAGGAAGAATCGAATAACTCACTAGGTAATCCAGAAATGAAATTATATAATAAATATATTATAAGGGGGAGACCATATCCAGTATGAGCAAACCATATCCCTGGAAAAGTTCCAGCTAATCCTAAATTATTAAAAATCCGAAGGATAGGTATCATAGTCATCTGTAGGGGAACAACTAATAACCCCACTAAAATTACGAATAAAATCCTCCTCCCTGGAAAATCCATCCAGGCAAAGGCATAAGCAGCAAAAGAAGCAATTAATATAGGGATGATGGTAGCAGGCATGGTGATTAATAAAGTGTTCAAGAAGGCTTTGCCTATACCAATTTTCAGAATAACTTCCCGATAATTTTCCAGAGTATAACAGGTAAAGTTAAAAGGGTGTTGAAAAACAGTCCACCAGCCAGATGCTGCCACATCAGCAGAAGGCCGAAAAGACGTTATCAACAGACCAACACTGGGAAGCATCCATATTAAAGCTATAGTAATTATCACTAAGTGAAGTGGTATCCCTGAAATTATTGAAATTAACTTCTTTATCATCTTATAGCCTCCTGTTCCCTAAAACGTTGGATATTTATTATTATCATAGGAATTATAAGCACTAATAAAATAACTGCTATTGCACTCGCTCGACCATAATTTCTAAAAATAAACATCTCTTTATACATTCTATTGGCAATAACTTCAGTATTAAAATTACCGTTGGTCATTACATAGACAATATCAAATACTTTAAGAACATTAATGGTCATAGTAGTAGCTACTACTGCGATAGTAGGTTTCATCAAAGGTAAAATAATCTTCCAGAAGATTTTAAATTCCGTAGCGCCATCAACTCGTGCCGCTTCTAATAATTCTCGAGGTATTCCTTTATAACTTGCTGATAATACCACCATACAAAATCCAGTCCATATCCAAACTCCTACTATAATTAAACAAAAATTATTAAGCCAGGGCCTAATGATTAGCCAGGGCAAGGGTTCCAATTGAAAAAATGAACGTAAAGCATTAAGAATACCAGTCTGAGCAGCGGAAGCTGGTCGATAAGCATAAACAAATTTCCAAATTACTCCCGCGCCTACAAAGGAAATAGCCATAGGCATAAATATGACTGACTTCACTATTGATTCATATTTAACTCGATCTGCTAATACCGCTATAATTAATCCTAAAGCTACTGTCAAGGGGACAAATAGCATTACCCATAGAATATTATTTCGAAAAGAATTAAGCATAATTTCATTAGTAAAACAATAAAGATAATTTTTAAAACCAACGAATTTTTCAGAATTATAGTCAAAAAAAGAAATATACACTGTATTAATCGATGGATAAACTAAGAAAAAGAATAAAAGGAATACTGCAGGGGTGATGTATAACCAGGGAGTAATTTTCTTTGTACGTACCACAAAAATAGCTCCTTTCTAAACACCAATATAAAAAATATTTAGTACAATGATCAGATTTTGTTATTATACTATTTTCATAAGAGGAGGCCCAACTCGAAAGCAGGGAAAATGATCTCCACCCAAGATTGCGGGGAACACTCTAGTAATTTTGAGTGCCCCCGCAATGAATGATAGATTTAATCCTGCTATTTCCGATAAGCATCCAGGGCACTAGCCTCAATGGTCATTAATACATTCTTTAGTGGTATCCCGCTTACATAGTCTAATACTCCAGTCCAGAAGGAACCGGCACCAACTGCTGATGGCATTAAATCAGAGCCATCAAAACGGAAAGTAGACGCTTCACTTAAGATTTTAGCAGCTTTACGGGTTAAATCATCAGGATAAGCAGCAGGATTTACTCGTTTGTTAGCAGAAAGTTTCCCTAACTCACCAACCCATATTTCCTGAGCTTTCGGAGATACAATGTACTCCATAAAGGCTCGAGCTTCAGGAGTATCATTAAACATAGCAAATAAATCAGCTGCTCCTAAAGCAGGAGTTCCGTATTGAGGATCAATAGGCGGGAGGGGGAAGAAGTCAAAATCTTCACCTGGAACCAAATTGGGGAAATGGTCAAGTATAAAGCTTTTAATAAACGTTGCCTGTCTGTGCATATAAGCATTTGGCGGAGTGGTAAATAAGGCATCGGGTGAATCACCAAAATTAATAGTAAGTATGGCATTTGTCCCACCATAGACATACTTCTCATTTAAGGCAATCTGTCCAAACAATTTAAAAGCCCTTTGTACCCGATCGTCTAACCAGGAAATTCCATGGGAAACCCATAAATCATAGACTTCAGGCTCCACAGTTCGTAGCATAATATCTTCAATCCAGTCTGTCCCAGGCCAACCACTGGCAGCACCACTTTCAAAGCCAATAGCCCAGGGGGTCTTGCCATCTGCTACTATCTTGTCAGAGAGAGCAATCATTTCCTCCCAGGTAGTTGGGACGGTATAACCAGCAGCAGCAAATTCTTTAGGATTATACCATACTAAACTTTTTAGGTCAGCCGAAATGAACACCGCACAGAATTTACCCTTATAGCTTCCGAGGTCTAACCAGGTTGGCGAGTAATCGCTTTGTAGTACCTCCATATCCATAAAGGTGCTTAAATCCACTAACTTTCCAGCTTTAGCAAATTCTATCATCTGCCCTGGATTGGGGAGAGCTGATACATCTGGCGGGTTACCAGCTTCTACTTGAGTAGTTAAAACCGCAGGAAGATCTCGAGTTCCAGTAAATTCAACTTTAATTCCGGTTTCTGCTTCGAAAGGAGCAACCATTTTTTTAAAAGCTTCGGCCTCTCCACCTGTCCAAACCCCAAGAACAGTTACCTTATCAGAAGTAGCAAATACACTTGAAACAAACATTCCAATTAGCAATACTACTAATATTACAAAACTAATTTTCTTTAACATTTTCTTTTTCTTTCCTCCTTTATTTGTTAAAAAATATTTTTCTTAATTTCTTATTTTTAATTTCTAAAGCACACCACCTCCTTTTAAATTAGTCGTTAGTGAATAGTTATTGATCGTTAGTATTAAAAACAAGTTTTTAGTTAACAGTGGCCAGTTTTTATATTCTAAGTTATCAGTTATTAATAAATAATCTAGCGTAGAGCGTACAGCGTTTAGCGTATAGTTTTGTAATTAAAACTCTTATCTTTTATAATTTTTAACTTTATTCCTATTTACCTTTAACCTCTTCTTCAAAGAGAAAAGACCATAAAAATACTGTATATATTTATATATTTTTTGTAGAGGTCAGATTTATCCGACCCGAAACGGATTCGATAAATTACGCAATGCGAATAAGGCTTCTGACTCCTGAATTCTGGCTCCTGACTTCTTCTTTACTAGATACAATTCACAAGATACGAGATACTTATCTGTTGTTTTGTTTTCACTTTCTGCTCGCACCTATACGCTACCTGCTAAACGCTGCACGCTAATATGTTACCAATGGAAAGCAGATTTAATGACTACCTTTCCTTTTGATCTAAAAATAGGTGTTTTAAAAACTTCGCTTAATACTAATTCAGCTGCTCCCACAAGCCATCCTTTTTCTCCAGCTTGCAGAGGAATAATCTTAATTTCTTTCCTCTGGGGAAAATTATTTATAACCACTTCTCGCATAGGTTGCAAGATAAGTTCGCCAGCTCTTATACCTTCCCCGCCTACCAAAATTAACTCAGGGTCGAAAAGAGTGATAAGATTTACTACACCGACTCCTAAATTTCTTCCTGCTTCTTGGAAAATATTTTTCGCAACTACATCCCCTTTTTGAGCTGCCTTTAAAGTCATTTCTACTGAAACAGAATCTAATCCATCTTCTTCTTTCCATAAACTCTTCAATAAGGTGGTTTTCTTATTCAAGATAACTTCCTTTGTTTTATTAATAATAAATTGGTCAGAAGAAAATACTTCTAAACAACCTCTCTTCCCACAGTAACACAAGGGACCATCTTGGTCTATAACCATGTGACCAAAATCTCCTGCTCCTCCATAACTTCCGTGATATATATTTCCCTTAATCACTATCCCAGCTCCAATTCCTTTACCAATAGTAATGCAAATAAAATTATTTATTTTTTTACCTACCCTAAAACGCTTTTCTGCTAAAGTCAGAGTGTTTACATCTTTATCTACAAAGACCGGAAAATTGAATTTCTTTTCAAGAATTTCTTTAAATCTTATATCCTTCCAACCTAATATTTTAGATGATATTAAAACACCTTCTTTCTGATGAACAAAACCAGAAACTCCAATTCCACAACCAACTATTTTTTCTGATCTGATATGATTTCTATTAATTAATTCCTGTATTTCTTTGATTAATACTCCAAGTACTATCTTTTCATCTTGTTTGACTGGACTGGGGATAAAACCCTTATCTAAAATTTTTGATTTCAGATTAAGCAAAGCTACAATGATACCATCTAAACCGATTTTTATTCCCAACACAAATCTATCATTACAATTAAATTCAAGCAGAATTGGCCTTCTTCCTCCACTTGATTCCTCTTCTCCTGTTTCATATACAAGATCTTTCTTGATTAAATCTGTTACAATATTAGAAACGGTAGATAACCCTAAATCAGTAATTTCAGAGATTCTGGTCCGAGAAATGGGTCCGTAATTTAGAATTGTATTAATTACCAGCGCTCTATTTAATTCTTTGATTAATTGTTTATTCCCTCGGCGAATATTATCCATAGTTTAAGATATTCTACTTTTATACTCCATTCTATCTATTTAAAACTCTTATAAGATACTTTCTTCACTGAAGCAAGTATCTTATATTATTATACTATACCACTTATAAAAAATCCTTCTTTTTTTAAAAATTTTTTTCAATTTTTTTCAAATTGAAAAAGGGGAAATAAATTAGAAGATATTAATTTTTAATAAAAGGAAATAAGTAATTGCTTTTTAGTAATTTATTTTAAGCTATTGAATAAACGCAAATAATCCTTTAATAA
>Ga0180298_1000395_pt1 | contig 10624 bp, 11 predicted proteins | sample GuaBasSediGuay13_FD_121800 | JGI IMG/M metagenome (GOLD analysis project Ga0180298, IMG submission 121800) | Subseafloor sediment microbial communities from Guaymas Basin, Gulf of California, Mexico - Guay13, Core 4488-10 , 4-6 cm | ecosystem: Environmental > Aquatic > Marine > Hydrothermal...
TGAAGGTAATAATTATGTAAATAATTAAGTCAAGTTCATAAGAAAAAGAAGGGGGGTGATTTTTTGATCTTTAGTAAGAAAAAGAAGGGTAAGAGGATTCATAATCCAAAGACCCACAAGTACTACCAGCTCGGTTCTGATGGAAAAATTAAGGGCAAGTGGCATAATAAGGGAAGAAAGAAGAAAAAGAGTTGGTTCTGATTTAATTTTATTTTTTGGTGATTAGTGATGGCGTTTAAGGATCTTTTCAAAAAGGCAACAGAGGTTACGAAGAAGGCTGTGGACAGAGCAGCGAAAGAAGCGAAATATAGGAAGAAGGCTTTGGAAATAAAGATGGAAATATCTAAGGCCGAAAAATCATTTCAGAAAGAAATAGAGAGAAGAGAATTTGAGGCTAAGAGAGAGATTTTATCTCAACTTAAAATGAGGCAACTTGAGGGTGTCTGTGCTGCAAAGGGTATCTCCACTTATCGCACGGTTATCGTGAATGGTGAGAAAAAGAGATACAAAATCAGGAACAAGGAGGAGCTTATTGATATTATGGCATCTCATATGACTCTTGAGGAAGTTGCTGAAGTTGCTAAGAGGTACAAGGTAAAGTCCAGGCATATCATTTATCAGTTTAATAAGTGGCTTGAAGAAGCAAACGCTGCTCTTATGGCTCTGAAAGAGCAGAGGCAGAGAGAACTTGATGAGTATAAGGCCATGCTTTTTGGAGCAGAGGCCGATGAAGTTGAAACAATAGAACTGAAGGAAGAGACCGAGGAATCTCTTGAAGCTGAACAAGAATTAGAGGGGATTCCCTCTCACGAAGTAGATATTCTTGATATTCTCCAGGATTTTGAGCCTGAAACAGTTAGGGATGAGGAAGACTTAGAAAAGCAGCTTTATCAATACCTCAGGGCAAGGCTTGGGGGCCAAGTCCAGAGACAGGTTCCTGTGGGAGACCAGAAAGTGGACATAGTTATTGGTGGCAGGATTGGAATCGAGCTTAAGATCGCAGATAGTAGGAGTAAGCTCCAGCGGTTGGTTGGCCAGGTTTTAGATTATGTCGAATATCTCGATGAGGTCATTGCAGTAATTCTTGATGTTAGGGCTAATGTAGAGATTGATAGATATATCAGAAAACTGAGAATGCTTGGAGCTGAGGTTGTAGTGTTGGAAGGAGATATTAGGAGAAAAGGCAAGTCAAGGGAGATTATAATTCAAGACGCTAGGAGGAAAGTAATTATCCGTTAGTGAGATGATATCATGAAGGAAGATGAGTTTAGACAGTTCATGATATTTTTGTTGAATTATGGGAACATTGTAGTTGAGTTATCTAGGCTTCTTAATACAAAGTTCATGACAAAAGAAGACTTTGAAAAGCCCATAGGAAGAGCGTTAAAGGACATATTCCATTGCCATAATGCTAGATTGTATCCATTTAGAGATTATGAACTTGCGAGATTAACAATGCTCATGAAACATTTGCAACATATTGAACGTTATGATCCTATGCTATTGCAAAAGTTTAGGGAAAAGATAAACAGGAGTGACAGTGATTATTATGGATTCAGATTTGAAGTTGCTATAGCTAGTTCTTTGATTAAAAAAGGCGTACACTTCACTTATCCTAACCCTCCAGATTTTAGGATAGCATATGATGGGAGTACAATATGTATTGAATGTACAAGTAGACACGTCTCCCAAGATAAGTACCACAAGCCTCTTGATATTGTATTGGAGATAAAAAGAGCAATTAACAGAAAATCAAGACGAAGATATGATATTCCAAGATGTGCTTTATTTATAGACGTGACTAATTTGTATTATCTTGCTCAGTTGAAAGGTCAAATTAATCAATTAAGAAGCATTAAGGAATCCATTAGAGAGGTTTTAGAAAAAGAGAGTAATTTTGGAAGTATTCTTTTATTTGTATACATCATGAACAAAGACAAAAATCGGTTTGAATTTAACTATATTAGGATGGACAACAAAAAGATAGATCAGACGCTGAAGGACTTTTTGGATAAATTTTATCCTATAGGCAAATATGGAGTGTTGAATTTTGTAATCCCTGAGCGTGGATAAGTGAATTTAATGTCATGGAGGACTATGCCATGATGTCTCTAGAAAATGAGATTAAAAATATCGGAGTTTTGAGATTTTTAAACATATCAGAGAAGGTGATTACTAATGAATCACGAAGAAAACAACACTAAAAAGTCTAAGGCCCTAACTGGAGTTGATTTATATAATATTGTCAGAAATCTAACATCTCTGCTTCTCATTGCTTCCTCAGGTTCAATAAAAATTGTTGATGACGTAAACAAGAGTGATAGCAGAGTCTTAACTCATATGAAGGAATTAGGTGAATTATTGAAGCAATTTGACCTAGCTCCTCTCCAAGTTCCTCAATTAGATGAGCTTGTAGACGAGTTCACCAAAAAGTATATTTATGGTAGATACAGACAAGATTGGAGCTCTTACTTATCTATGGAAGATAGTGAAAAATTAAAGACGGTAATTACTAGTATAAACGCGGTGTTAATGCATGAACTAAGAGAGCGTATTATATTTGAACTCAAATTCCAAGGAGTTCTTAACTACTCCGAGATATTCTCAAAGGGCATAGATATTGTATTTTCCACGATATCACCAGATAAAGTGCCCTTTATAATAAAGCACGATATACATGAAGCATTTATGGCCTTAACGTTCAATATCCCTACTGCCTCTGTCATGATTTCATTAAGAGCTGTGGAAGCAGCTTTACGGGAATTGTACAGAGTACTAAAGGGAGAAAAGGAACGAGAATATAGGCTATTATGGAAGAGAATCTTAGAGGAGGTAGAAAAAGAACTTCATGCACGCAATATCAATACAAAGCAATTGGAAGGCTACTTAGACTACTTGAGAGAGATAAGAAATGAAGCAGAACATCCAGATAGGATTTTCTCAAAAAGAGAAGCAGAACATATTTTCTTACATTCAGTATATGCGATTGAAGAGATATATAAACTAATTGAAAAGTTAGAGTAAATTAAAAGAGCCTCAACAAAAACAAATAAATCCCATGCTTCGGCAAGTGAAATGAAAACTTTATACCAGCAACTCATGGAATTCTTGTAAAAGGTTCTCGATTACTTTATTCCTCGTTTCTTGTTATTTGTTAGAAAAAAGTTCGTGTATAAAACAATTTTATTGCCTGAGCTTGACTATTATAATGGGAAACCTGTTAAGGGTAGTAATTATGTACACAAAATTATTTAAATTATAAATTTTCCAAAATGTATTTTGGGTGAGGTAAATGCAAACCTTGGGGTTGTTAGACATTTTTGAAAAATTGCCTCCCTGTTTTGTTTTGGATGGTTATTGGGATATACTCCTTGCAATTCAAATGGATCTTTTCAAACAAGAAGAGTGGAGGCTTAAACTTCTTGAAGAGTTACTACCACTTTCAGGTCTTCCACCAAACGCCTTAGAAGTAATCTTGGATGATGTGCTAGCTCTTCTTGTGGAAGAAAAGCTCGTAATCCCCCATAAGCAGGGAGGGTATGCTAAGGAGGAATTTGAGGAAGTTTATGGAGTGCTAAGAAGCTGTATTAAGAATTCACCTCGTCGTATGGTTGCGTGGGCGCTATGGAGGGCTTGGACGCGTGAAAAAGATAAAATCACAGTAAAAGATATACTCCGAGAAATTTCATATCCAGATGAGGTGTATGAAATTATACTTGAAGAGGGCTCGTCTTCAGAACATTTTGGTATGAGTAGTAGGGGATTCTTACTAACCAACCCCTATGAGAGAATTAGAAAAGTTAAGGAGATATATTTTGGAGAGCAAGACCCGCATACCATCATTAAAAAGATTCGCGAACTTGAAGCTAAAGAGGTTTCTAGAATTCTTAGAAGGATGGGCTTCAAAGACGAGCGTTTTGAAAACGTTAATCTCGAACGTATAAGATCCATTCTGTATGAATGTTATGGAAGCGTATGGCCTTTCTTTGGGAACATAGTGGTTAAGGGTGATCCTTACTTCAAGCTATTTCGAGGTCAATCTTCGACCGTTTATGTTGATTTTCCAAACGAAATAATTGGATACGTAATTGATAAGGTGGGACGTGCCAGTGAAGCTTCTCAAACAAAGGACGAATTCTACAATAAGGCAAAAATGTTTCTAAATGAGGTGAATAAGAGACTGAATGAGGTTGGCATTCCATGGTTGAAATTTTCGATACAACCAAACAAATTTATGAAAAAACCTTACGGTTTAAAAATTTCAATAAAGTGGAATAAATTCATAGAATACGTAGAGAGTTTCTCCAGAGCTCCTACTCTAATTTGGGAAAAGTACAGTTATATTTCTTCGAGTCGTCTTCCAATCATTGAGATACTCTCACGTGGTAGTAGAGAGAAACGACACGACTATACCAAAAGAGTACAGAATGGAGTTAGAGCTCTATGCACTTATGACATGAAGTCTATTGATGATGGCTTAGATGACATCAAAGACACACTTAACACGATGCAAAAGAACCTCTGGCGACTTTCAAACAGAGGAGAAGTACCTCTTGCTATGTTGGTTTATCTCCTTGAGGCAGAAGTGATTATAGAAACTATTCGTCAGATGGCAAAAAATGGGCTTTTCCCGAGTTGTTATAGGGAGCTTCGTAAGTTCCTAGAAAACCTTAGTTGGGCGTTTTTTGGTGATTACCTCTTAATCAAAGCCTATAAAAGATACGGCCTTCCTTATCCTAGTTATGCGCTTCTGGTCTCAAAAGGATGGTATGAATGGAGAGATAATAAAAAAGTCATGCTTAATGTTAAAACTGCTCGAGACAGAGTAAATAAACTTCATGAAAAACTCAAACAGACTTATCCAGCCCTCCCTGGAAAAGATAAATTCTGGAGTACTGTTATATCGGGGGTAACATTCCCCTCATTTACCTTTCTCTTTGGTAAAAGGATAAGTAGTGAAAGACTCCCGATGGAAGTTCCACGTTATCTCCTTCATACGCAAATAATCCCGTATGCTATCAAAGATTTTGAAAACATTGGGAAGAGGTTTGGTTTGCCCAATCCAGAAGCATTTGGAAAAGATGTTATAGATGTCATAATAAAAATTGACAACAAAATAGATGAAAATTTGGCGTTTATTATTCCACCGTATCCTACTAATGATTTAGTATTAACATTTGTTGAAAAGTGGTTCGGGGTTAATAAAAAACCAAAATTGACAACTAAATATGATGAGTACAGCACTTTCGTTCATTCTTATCCTGAGTCATGGGTAGTGTTCCCATTTTCCTCTGTCATAGAAGTTAAAGTGTTCAAGAAGGAGATTATGGAGATCGAAAGCCTGATCAAAGAACTCTGTAGAGCCTATTTGAATATTTTCAAAGCTAAATCTCAACATTCCTCCAAAAAGAAAGTATAGAATCTTGCGAGTGGTTCTGCGATTTCAGTCATGCTTTGCCTCCTTGTATCTGATTCATCCATATTAGATCCATACTTTCACCATATTATATATGGTCTTTTGGACGTGAATGTATAAAACGGTTTTGTTATAATAATAGTGGTAAAAATGGAAGAGGGAGGAAATGGTTAGAACTTTGGAAATGTCTAAGAAATTTCTGCATAAATCCGAATATATACTCCACCTTCAACATAGGGCGAGGGTATAACGTCAAGTATCGTGAATTTCTTACATTTCTGTGGATCAAACCCTTGTTGTTTCAAAAGCTCATACGTTGCTTTTGCAAGAGACTCTACCCACCGGTCTTGATATGGCCTACTGTAGAAGTATAATAGGAGGGGTACGTTTATTTCATATTCTTTAAGATTTCGGTAATATATATCATCAGAGCTTTTAACGTATTTGCAGTTAGGGTTATCCTCTTGTATTAGTTGGGGGAGTTTTTTGGTTAGATTCAGCTTAACCCAACCTTGATCATCAAAATAATCATTGCTTGCTGGCATCATATAAGTGGGTATTATTGGGCCGGGTTCTTCAGTAGCTATTAATTTGGCCTTAACGTGGTGATTATCATCAAGCCAGAGATGGTATATTTTGACTTTGGTTACTGGATCTCCTGCAAAATCTAGGAGTTCAATAGCCCCTCCAAGTGTCATGGGAATTAGGTATGGCCAGTAAACCACGAAAATGCGATCGTAGTAGTTCTCTTTTATCCTAAATGCGGGCCATAATCCAAATCCTTTCTCGGTTTCTGCATAAACTATGTATGTGTCGAGGCCCCTCTTTAAGAACACATAAGCTCCCAAGATTGCAAAGTCTGCGTATGTTCCGTTTTTCTCGACTGCTAATTCAAAAGGAGTTTTAATATCAAAATACTTACCTCCAATCATACTCTGGTTCTCTTTTTGTACATCAAGGTAAATGTTATTGCCTAAGTATTGGGCAAATTCTAGGGGCACCTTAAGTTCATCTGTGGTGTATATCCCAAGATCCTCAGGGAGGAATAAACTGTTAAATCCTTCTTGGACACCACATATCATTGCTTTCTCGTAGTCATCTCTCCAGTGTTCGTTTTGGCAATCAGCTTTGATTAAGTCTTCTTCTAGTGCCATAGTACTTGATGTTTCGATTGGGCTTGAAGTGCTTGTAGTGCTCGTTGTCGTTGTAGTGCTTGGAGTTATTGGAGTGTACTCTGTGTGCGTCTTCGTTTCAGTTATTGTCACTGTTTGAGTTTGGCTTATGCATCCGCTAATAAAAGCTATGAGAAGTAGTGTTATAACCCCTAATGTGGCCTTTCTCATGCTACCACCATTTTCTTATTTTGAGAGAAAAGTTATTAATTTTTAGATCAAATAGTAAAGAGATAAGAAGGTGGTCGTGATGGCTCACTTAATTAAAGACTTTTTTGGAAAAAAGCCTCCTATAACTAAACAAGACTTAGAGCAGTTCTTGAAGAGTGCTGAAGAATCTGTAAGGCTTGAGTTTAAGGAGGTTAAAGTTCAACAGAAAGAGAGCATAAAAGAACAAATCCTTAAGTCCATTGTTGGATTTCTCAATAGTGCTGAGGGCGAGGGTTTATTGATTGTTGGTGTGAGTAATAAGAAGGAAGTTAAGGGAGTTCCTAGGCCTCATTTGAACAAGGAGAAAATTAGAAATTGGCTTAGAGATGGTATTGGTTCAGTTCCACGAGCAATAACGCCTCCAGAATATGAGATTGTAGAAGTTAGCGTTGGCGAAGATGAATATGTTTACCTAATTGAGGTTCATAAGAAAGATGATGTGGTTTATTTCTCCAGAGAATCTGGATGTGCCTATATCAGAGTAGGAGACTCAACAAATAAGCTTGATTTAGTCCAGAGTTTGGAATTAATAGCGAAAAAGTCCTTGGCAAAGCCCTATATAGAATTTGAAGTTGTTGATTATGCACATTATGTCCGTAATAATGTTGTTAGCCTTGAATTACAACCTGTTATAAAAAACCTAGGGACAAAGCCGGGACTTTATTTAACAATTGCGGTTGAATTCCAAGGTATTAAGATTCTCAAATCGGACGTTAAGGGAAACCAGCGAGTTCTACAGAACGTTATTAGTAAAGTTAGCGATGATGCATTCCAGATTACTGTAGGCTTTCCACCGCAAACAATGCCAATCTATCCGAGTATAAGCGGATTCAGAGTTAATGGAAATATCGCTATAAAATTTATCCCGATATCTCCTGTTCCCAAGATATCTGTTGGATGTTATGAAAGAGAGGTCTTCAGTTATGCTGAGTACGAAATGAGGCCTAATGTAATTAGTATAAAAGGAAAAATAATACAGCCCTCTGAATGGTGGATTAGACCCTACACGACACTTAGTTCGCCATAGTAATTAGGGTATAACAAACTCTGAGAAAAGCAATAAGATCGCTGATTTAGTATGAATACACCGATTAGCAAAGATTTTGAGAAAAGGGCTTATTTTTTAATAAAAAACTCTATGGATTTCTAACTATGTTGAGTAAAACGAGCATGTTTTTTATTAAAAAACTCGAAACCTGTTATTTAATAATTAACCAACTCTTTTCACATGAGTGTTGAGTATTTCTCTTTCTTGGGTTTCGGATATTGGGATAAACTCTTTATTACGTGTAATGGTTAATGTCTTAATCGATGAGAGCTCCGGAATATGGACTTTTGGTGCTGATACATGTTTCAAAAATAAAATCTCCACTATCTCCCCTATAGAGATTTCAAATTCTTTAATGAAATCTTTAGGCAAAACTATAACACCATTTCTACTAATTTTTAAAAATAGGAGTGCTCTCTTAAGTATATTTGGAGGAGTTTCGGTAATTTTTCTTAATATAAGTAAAACATAATCTCCGTCTTGGATTTTGTATACTTCTCTGGTTTCTTTGGGGAATGTTATTCTATGTTGAGAATACACTTTCACATGGAACTTCGCTAGAGGTTCTATCACTTGCTGCTCTTCCGTCATGTTTGGCCCTCCGTTTTGGCTTGTTTAGTTATGTGGTTGACTTCTAAGAGTTTTTCAAAGATGATTGGAGATCTTTTTTCTTTTGGTACTATGCGTAGAATTCCGGTTGCTATTATCTTATCCTTGGTGGATACTGTGTCCACTAAATCGTCCAATAGAATTGCTTTTATTTTTGTTCTTTTATCTGAGGTGTCTTGTATCCAAATTTGTTGAATGTCTAGAAATTGGCTCTCATTAGTGTCAATTTCGATTTCTTTACCTCCGCAGTTTTCACATTTCCTTGGTTTTATCGCCTTGCCAAATGGTTTTTGAATTCTAATCATTGTATAACCACAGTCTTCGCATATAAAGGTTATTCTCGGGCTAAATGTCTTTATTCCCCCTGTCCTTGCGACGATTCCCTCGATTTGGATGAATTTGTTTATATTTTCAACTCCTACTTCCTTAATGGAATATGTTTTGGGTAATCCATAAAAGCGAGCGTGAATTTTTGGAGGATTCTTTTTAAAGAATTCTTCTTGGAGAACTATTTGAATAGCATCTTCAGCAGCCAAAATAACGTCTTCAGGATTTTCAAGAAGTTCTCCAGCAAGTTCTGGATTAAAGGCGCTCAAATGCTCCCAATTTATTTCCATTGAACGTTTTGGAGAAGTTGTCAAGATCTCCCTCAGTTGATTAAGGTATGTTAGATTCTCGTTTTCATCTAAGTATTCTTTGAAAAACTGGACAAGTCTGGCTGTGATTTCTTCTTGTCTAATCATGCTTTGATGCCTCCTAGTGACATATAACCAAATCCTGTTATAAGCCTAATGATATATTAGTTTTGCGAAATTTTTTCGGTGTTGTCCGAGGGCACCAAAAGCTTAATAGTTTTTCAAGTAAAAGTGTCTTATTGAAATTCAGGAATGTGGGGGATTGAGTTAAATGGCAAACTTAACATAGTCACATTCTTCATCATACAGCCCTCTCATATCCTTTAGTCTGCTTAAGGAATCCTCAAGGTGCTCCTTATGTTTGTTAAAGTTCTCTACAAGTTCGTGAATCGTTCTTATATCTTTTTCAAATCTGTTTCTCGCTTCGTTCAACATCTCCTTAACTTTCTTATTGACTTCCTCTTTTGCTGTCTTAGTGTCAAAGTACTTTCCATAATAGGATCCATATTGAAGCCCAAAGGAGAACTCGAATTGCCCTTTAGTCAACTCCAGTGTACTCCCGAACACTAGTTCGTCCTTTCCCGAGATTAGAGCCTCCAAGAGAAACTCTTTCATTGATTCTTCTTCAAAAAGCCCATTAACAACTTTTCCACTATTTATGAGCTCCTGAATCTTGCATTTGGGCATGACATCGGTTCTGCCTTTTAAGAACTCGCTAACTTTTGCTTCCAATTCATTAGTTTTTTCATTAAGCTTTTTGGCACATTCTTTGAATTCTTGATAGTGCTTTTTTAAGTGCAACTTCTTCTTCTGCCCATTCTCATAAATGAAGTCGTGATTCTCAATAAGGTCATTGAAGAGATTGGATTCGCGTGCCTCAATGAGGAGCTTTTGTCCGGCATAAGGTATGTCTTTCCTTTCTTGCCATACTGAGTCTATGCCTTTCCTTTCACCCTGCCATACTAACTCTGAGCGTACTCTTGGCCTTGGATCATAACTTTCTTGGGTCTCTGATATCTGTGCAACTTGGAAGAGGAATTCCTCCACAATGTCCTTTAGCTTTGTAGTGTGTTCTCTCATTATTGGCAATTTCCATTGGGATCTCATAGCGTCGAGCGATCTTTTTGTCAACCATGCCTGACACGCAACAACTATTGCCACTACAATCTGAGCAATCGCTGCAATTAAACTACTATCCATAAATCTCACCTCTTTTGCACTTTTTGAGTGAAAAATAAAATCCGATTAAGAGTTCTTCCTTCAGGGTTTCGGGAGTAGTACCCTTCACGAATCCTTCCCCATAATAATATACTTCAAATGGCTTGTTGCTCATTTGAAGGTCACCTATTTAATTTACATGTTTTTGTATAAAACAATTTTGTTGTCTGCACTCTGGTGTTATAGCGAAAAACTTATCATGTTTAAGGGTAACAATTATGTAAGCTATATTAAAGTGGTGAAGCACAATGGGAATCGTACGAAATAAATCGCCGTATTTGTTTGAGAATGGAGAATTTAGGAAACTCTCTGAAAA
>Ga0180298_1000396_pt1 | contig 10612 bp, 4 predicted proteins | sample GuaBasSediGuay13_FD_121800 | JGI IMG/M metagenome (GOLD analysis project Ga0180298, IMG submission 121800) | Subseafloor sediment microbial communities from Guaymas Basin, Gulf of California, Mexico - Guay13, Core 4488-10 , 4-6 cm | ecosystem: Environmental > Aquatic > Marine > Hydrothermal vents...
CTATAGTAATAGTCTTAAAATTAAGCACTTAACAAATCGGTATAATCAGTAGATCGAAAACAAATAAAAGCAAAATAAATTTTGCACTCCAAAGCCGCAAAATAAATTTCGCGAAGGAAATCGGGCCGTCAAGATTTATCAATATGACCCCTTTTTTAATGTGTTTTTCGATATACTGATAATGTCCAATTGATTAAAAAGGCTTACAATAAATACTGTTTTAGTCTGTCTACCCCTTCTTTTAAATGTGCTATTTCTTTTGTATAAGCGAATCGGATATAGTGATGAGTTTTGTTTTTTCCAAAATCAATACCTGATGTGGTTGCGACATGAATGCTATCTAATAGCTGCTCTGAAAATGTGAGACTGTCTTGTGCGTATTGAGACACATTTGCCCAGATATAAAATGCCCCTTCTGGTTTGGCATCAATTGTAAACAGTTGAGACAGTTCATTGTACAAATAATCTCTTCTTTTTTGGTAGGTACGGGTTACTGATTGTAAATGCTCATGATCAAATGCTTCTAATGCGCCATATTGGCTCAAGGTGGGGGCTGAAATATATAAATTTTGCATGACGATTTCTGCCTGACGCACTAAATGAGGTGGTAAGATAACCCAACCTAGTCTTAAGCCGGTTAGACAAAAATATTTTGAAAAGCCATTGATTACAATGGCATTATCTGAAAATTCTAGGGCGGTATGTGCTTTTTTGCCGTAAACTAGCCCGTGATAAATTTCGTCTGATATAAAATGAATATGATGATTTTCACAATAGTCGATTAACGCTTTTAGTGTTGCTTGATTATAAACATTGCCAATCGGGTTGGAAGGTGAAGCAATGTGAACCGCTTTAATACTGGATTGTGCTTTTAAGTGTTCTACCGTTAATTGGTAATCTGTTGATTTATCAATGGGTACCAAAACGGGCTGCGTATTCAAGATGTAAGAGAAATTTTTATAACAGGGATAACCTGGATCGGTGAGTAGTATTTTGTCACCTGCGTTAAGTAAAATAGCGTAAGTGATTAAAAAAGCGCCTGAAGTGCCGACGGTGATAACGATTCTCGTAGGCGAAATATTAACTTGATATCGCTCCCAATAAAAAGCGGCTATTTTTTCTCGTAGTGCGAGTAAACCTAAGCTTTCGGTGTAGCGAATCTTTTTATCTCTGGTTGCTTTTGCTATGGCTTCTATCACTTTTGGGGATGGCGCGATATCTGGTTCGCCCACTTCAAAATGGATCACATCAGGAATGGCTTGCGCCTTTCTCAGCACATCCATGACTAAAAAAGGGGTGATGTTGTCTAATCGGTTCATGGTGTAATGACATAACGCACGATAGGTGATAAAGCGCCTACTACAAACGGGGAAACAAATTATTGCAAACAAGGAAGCGCGCCTACTACAAACCTACTTACTTATTTTGAATTGCAATTTGCAATTTGCACACAAAGACAAAGGTTCTCAATAAATCATGGCTGAAATCAATTTTTTGTTATATTATCACTAATAAATTCTCTTGTGTTCTCTCTTTTCAATGAAGTTTGAGTGAGTTGTTCAAAAAAACACGACACCACCTCCTATCGTTTTATGAATATAAATTTCCTTGTTGTTTGAATTTAAACGGTTTTTTCAATGATTAAATGGACTAACACTTACAAACTCCATTTTCTGATTTGTCTTTTCAGTTTGATGTGTTTTTCGTGTGCATAGAAAGAAGTGCATTTGAATATCGACTTATACTTAGCACGGTAATAAACTTCGCTTTAAGAAGTTTTGCGTGCAAAACTTCTTAAAGCGAAAACTTTTTAATGAAGATGGTGGGCAACAAAAACACGTTACCCACCATTTCACGCAAATGTTTTTGCGCGCAAAAACATTTGCGTGAAATACATTAATTTAAATGGGGCCGGCAACTACATAAAAGCTTAAGATGGTGGGCAACAAAAACACGTTACCCACCATTTCACGCAAATGTTTTTGCGCGCAAAAACATTTGCGTGAAATACATTAATTTAAATGGGGCCGGCAACTACATAAAAGTAGGGACGAACCTTTGTTATCGCCCTAGCTTAACTAAAACAATGATTTTGTTCAAAATTATCAAGGGAAAAAAGGTGATTAAAATGTTCTCAAAAACCAAACGAAGTTTGTTTATTCGGTTTCTGGTAAACACTTCATTTCTCTTAGTCACACCTGTTGCATTGGCAAATACGAGTCATTCTGTTTGCGAGACTCCCTCTCTCACTATACCCAATAACAACAGCACGGGTGTCAGCGATACTTTAACCATCAGTGACAGTGGCAAGATTACGGATATCAATGTGATCATTGATGCCAATCACGGCCATTTGGGTGAACTGATTTTCCGCCTTGAGCATGAAGGCACTACGGTTACTCTGCTTGAAAAACCAGGCATGTCCGATACTGCTCCTAAGGGTTGTTATGGTCAGAATATCGCTAATTTGACAGTTGATGATGAGGGAACACACAGCATCCAAAATGACTGTCAATCTTATGATCCGGGTTACGAGAATACTTTTTCGTATCAACCCAAGGATTCACTCAGTCTATTTGACGACAAAGATATCACTGGTGATTGGACGCTAACCGTCAGTGATAATTATGATTTCAATTTGACAGAGGGCACCTTAAATAAGTGGTGTCTCAAATATGAGCGTGTTTCTAAAGCGGGTTTTAGTTCGACTCTATCGCCAGGTAGCACAATCGTTTTTAACGATAAACCGATAGTCGATGAAGGGCAAATTGCTCATTACACCTTTGATATCAGCGAAAGTGCGAATATTGAAGATTTGATCATTTATTCTGCCGATATTACTGGAACACATGCCAGTGATTTTGAGTTGATTGTTCCTGATCCCACTGTTTTTCCTTTCAGCATTCAACTGGGTACGACCCAAACATTCAAACTAGCCTGTGAACCCTCCGCAGGCGGAGAACGCACTGCGATATTGACATTAAAAACGAATGTGACAGCGTTCCCGACGATCAGCTATCCTCTCTCTTGTACGGGTTTAGCAGCGAGTTATTATAGCAGCACGATGACAGGTACTACGTTAAACTTGGGTGAGGCTGATGTTAACACCGCTGTGAGTCAAACGGTTGATATTCAAGAAACGAGTGGCCTTCGAGATTTGATTTTAAAATCAGCAACGATTACTGGCAACAGCAGTCATAAAGATGATTTTGAGATCGTGAATCCGGCTACTTTTCCACATACGATTGCTAAGGGTAATACAACGCCGTTTCAGTTTGAAGTCAAATGTACTCCATCGGTTGGCGGAAAACGTAAGGCAGATTTGACGTTAACGACAAATGATCCCGTGCATCAAACGATAAACTACAAGCTTGAATGCACAGGATTGGCCCCTGTCTATAAATCCAGCCCGGTTACTCCTAATCAAACATTTGTTTTGGGTAATAGCGAACCTGGAAACGCCATTACAAGAAGTTTGGATATCAGAAACACGGGTACAACCGATTTGGAAATCAGTTTATCAGGAACAGGGTTTACAGGTGAGAACGCGAGTATTTTTCCATCAGTTTTTCTGGAACCCTCACCCTTTCACAATGGAAAACGGAAACCTTCACCGTTCAATGTGAAGCTGTGGATGAAAAAGTCTATACGGCGACATTACAATTACTCACCAATGATCCATCGCAACCAATTGTAGAGTATCCAGTGACTTGTGAAGGCAGTAATGCAAGCATGCCGCTCTATGATTCCACGCCATTCCCCGGTAAAACGATCTATTTTGGGTCTCAGGTTGTCGGTAAAACGCTTGATAAAACCTTTGAAATTCGAGAATTGGGCAACGATACCTTAAAGGTGTCTTTAGATACACCTGTTCTAACTGGGCATCAGGATGATTTTAGCGTTGGGACTGCTTTTCCTATCGACATTGTTGATGGGGATAACCCTGCAACGATCACTGTACACTGTCATCCTACGAGAGGTGGACTACGCACGGCTACCTTGAATTTGATGAGCAATGATGCCTCCAATCTGAAAATAACTTATACCTTGAATTGTCGGGGCAAAGCTGCGGGTTACAATTCGACTCCCTTTTCTTCAGGTGACACCTTAGACTTTGGCAAAAAGCCAGTGGGGCAGACTCTAAATAAAACATTTGAGATTCAAGAAATCGGTGATGCCGATTTGACGGTGGATTTAGCAACAACAGCGATTAGTGGTAACGAATCCAAAGATTTTGAAATCATTAGTCCGACTTTTCCGATTACCATTGCCGATAAAAGCGGTGATCAAATCACCGTCACAGTACAATGTCGCCCAGGAGATATAGGAGAACGCACGGCTCAATTAAATTTAACCAGTAATGATCCCTTAAATCCCACGCCCACTTACTCTTTGAAATGCTCTGGCCAAGAACGTGTCGGCCCTGGCTATGCTTCTACACCGCTACCGGATGGTGAACCTATCAATTTTGGCAGTACGCCTGTCGGGGTACCTGTTACTCAAACGTTTGAGATAAAAGAAGTTGGGACATCGGTTTTGGATGTGGATTTAAACAAACCCGACTACCTCACTGGAGATCATGCTGATAACTTTAGCGTTAAGAATCCTGATACTTTTCCATTCTTTATTGCTAATGATGGGCCGAGTAAAACGATCACCCTTGAATGTAAGCCTTCGGCCGAAGGAAAACGCAAAGCGACTTTACATTTAACCAGTACTGATTCTCTGAATCCTAAACCAAGTTATCAATTAGAGTGTACTGGCACAGCGCCTCTGCCAACACAGGGCTATAGTTCTACGCCTGCACCCGGTAGTACACTGGATTTTGGGAGTCCAAAAGTAGGTACTGCTGTTACTCAAACTATTGATATTCAAGAAGTGGGTGATGCTGACTTGACGGTGGATTTAGGGAGTCTCACAGGTGATAGTGATTTTACGATTGTGAGTCCCAGTTCTGCTGTTACCATTGCTGACGGCGGTGCTGCTCAAATCGTGACGCTACAATGTGAACCTGCCACGGTTGGGAAAAAGACGGGCCAATTAAAATTAACGAGCAATGATCCGAATAACGCGACACTGCTTTATGATTTAGAATGCACGGGTACATCGACAACGTCGCCAACACCGTCAACACCCTCAATACCGTCGTCACCCATTACTGAAGAGGATTCCAAGGGGAGTGCGCCATCGAGAAAAACCTTGATTGTGGAATTGGCTGGAAAGGGTAAGGGTCGTGTTAAGAGTGAACCTTTGGGTATTGATTGCGATAGCGATGATCAAAGCTGTTATTCTGCTTATGACATCACGACGCTGGTGAGTCTTCACGTTGAAGCGGCTCCAGGTTCCGTATTTGATCATTGGGAAGCTTGTTCTGATGGTCAGATTTTGATGATTAACCATCATGCCTGTGTTGTTTATTTTAAGCTATTGGAAGGCACTTTAACCGTGACAACGGTTGGCAATGGGCAAGTCAGTAGCCTTCCTGTCGGTATTGATTGTGGCAACAGCGGTGATTCATGTCGTCATACTTATGAGGGGGGGCCTTTGGTGACGTTGACTGCGATACCTGATGCTGGCTGGCAATTTGAAGGTTGGACGGGGCAATGTGATGACAGGGGTAGTGTTACCTTGCTCAGTGATAAACGCTGTGAAGCCACTTTTGTGCGCGCTCAACCTGTTCAGGTTGATTCTCAGGTGAACCTTGCTGTGGCAATCGCTGGCAAGGGTAAAGGTTGGATTAAAAGTCAACCGGCTGGTATTGATTGCGGTATTGACTGCATCGCAGATTATGCGCCTGATACTGTGCTGAGTTTAACGGCTACTCCTGTAGACAACGGCATTTTTACCCATTGGGAAGGCGATTGTAGTGGTACGAGCAACCCGATTAGGGTAAATCTAGATCAGGCGAAAAGCTGCAAGGCTTATTTTGCTTTGCCTTCAGTCAAACCGGCTTTGTTCCATACACTGACGGTGGAGAAAATAGGCAAAGGTAGGGTGATGAGTACATCTAAGGGCATTAATTGCGGTGATGTCTGTAGTGCCAGTTATACCCACAATACCCAATTAAACTTAATGGCAATCCCGGACACGGGTTTTCAATTTACGGGTTTTAGTGGGGATTGTGCGGCAGAGGCTCATCTGATTTTGGAGACTAATCAATACTGCATAGCGACTTTTGTTCCCATTAACAAGGCGGGTAGCTTACAGTTTTCTCAATCCGAAGTGATTGTGAGTGAAGAGATTACTCAGATCGTTGTGACGGTGACGCGCACAGGGGATAGCGAGGGTGCTGTCAGTGTGGATTATGTCAGTAGTGATGAGACTGCTTTGCAAGGTGCCGACTATACGGCTGTGAATGGTACATTACAATGGGAAGACGGTGAGTATGCGAATCAAACCTTTACGGTAGTGATTCACGATGATGGTGAGACTGAAGAGACAGAAAGCTTGAGACTGACATTGAGCAATGTTAAAGGCGGTGCTGTTTTGGCATTAAGCACGGTTGATGTGATCATTTATGACAATGATAGCTTTGTGCCTTCAATCCCTGTCAATTACACTTTGACTGTCACCAAAACGGGTACGGGTACGGGTGCCGTTAACAGTCTGAATACGGGTATCACCTGTGGTGATCACTGTACACAAGTCTATCCTAGCGAAACGAAAGTGATTTTAATTGCCCAAGCTGAAAGCGGTTCTCGTTTCATGGGTTGGGATGGGGCTTGTTATGGCAACAATAGCCCGTTTTCTATTACCTTAACAGCGGTTCGCTTTTGCGAAGCGAGATTTGATTTGGCACTGGAAGACGCGACAACTTCGCTAATACCTGAATCTGACTTGGAACCAGAAAACGCGACAACATCGCCAACACCTGAATCACCTGTTCCAGAAACACCGCCAACACTAAGCGATGAGATGACAATCTCGCCTGATCATTCTTCTGGTAGCTCTTCTTGTCTGGTTATCGGTAGTCAGATTGATGGTGTGGTTTGTAATCTAAAAGGAAAACAGCTTGAAAATGTGACAATTGGTAGCGATGCCTCTCTTTCCAATTTGGCGTTAAAAGGGACTAACAATAATCAAGGGTGGATAGCGAATACGACACTTCTACCTAATAGTAGCTTAACTGGCGGTATCTTAACGGGTTACATCACTAATCAGGGCACTTTGACTGACATTGAATTTCGGGGTATTTTGCTCGAAGGGGGAACTTTGGAAGGCCTGATTATCAACAATAGCTCTGTGGGGGGCACCTTACAAGATGTTGATTTAGCAGAAGATGCTGAGATCACGGGAGGCAAAGTGGCTGGTAAAATCAGCGGTGATGCGAAGGGCCCTGCCCGTTTGAACAATTTGACGGTGACATCAGGTAGCTGTCTGACTGATGTGATTATTGGTGAAGAGGTTGAATTGGCAGAGGATGTTAAATATGGCCCTGGTGTCAAATTGATCGCTGATCCAGACTTTACCCCTGACATCACTTTTATTTGTCGGCCGGTGCAAGCCAATGGACAAACTTTTAAAAATGTGGTCATTGAGCCTGAAGGTGAACTTGCTAATGCGGTGTTAGCGGGTACGATTGAGAACAAAGGCGAGGCTTCTGATATCACTTTACAAGCTGATAGCGAATTAACCGGTGGTAGGCTCACGGGCGAGATTACCAATCAGGGCACCCTGACGGATATTCATCTTCAAGATGGCGAAGTGACGGGCGGAACCTTAGCGGGCGATATCGAAAATGAGGGTGTCATACAAGATGTCTCTCTGGCCGCCAATACGACGATTCGAGGTGGCAAACTGCAAGGGCCTATTATTGGTATTAGCAGTGATGCTGGGCAAGCGGCTCTACTTGAATCTTTGAGCATTGACTCTGGTAGCCATCTTGAAAATGTGATTGTGGGTGACAAGGTGACTTTCTCAAAAGAAGTGACTTTGAAAAATGTCACGATAGACAAAAAGGGTAGGATATCTAGGGGCTTGCTAGAAGGCACGATCCAGAATGAAGGCAGGATTTCTAACGCGACTCTACAAAAAGACAGTCATTTAATTGGTGGGATACTCTCCGGGGAAATCACGAATCACGGCACCATTGAGGATGCGAAATTTTATGGAAAGCGTCTGAGCGGTGGCATCTTAGCCGGTACAATGAAAAACGGTAAAAAGTCGATTATCGAAGACGTGGTTTTGGCTCCCAATGCCCATATTATTCAAGGTCATCTGCAAGGCAGCATTCAAGGTGATGTGGAACAGCCGGCCCGACTAGATGGTGTCACCATTGGCGCGAGCGCCGAAGTTTCAAACGTAATACTTGATGGCAAGAATGTGACGAATGAGGGTAGGATATCCAATGCGGAATTTCGTGGTTTACTGATGACGGGGGGAACCTTGTCTGACAATATAATAAATACGATGGGGGGTACAATCAAGGATGTGTCTTTAGCACCCAATACGACGATCAGTGGTGGTAATTTGCAAGGTGATATCATCGGTGATAGTAGCGCCCCGGCTTTATTAGAAAATCTGTTCATTGCTGGGGGTAGCTATCTTGAAAACGTTGTGATTGGTGACAATGTCACTTTAGCGAAAAACGTGATATTAGGGCCTGGGGTTTCCTATAAGAATAAGAAACCGGTAGAGACAGAAGCTGAAGAACCGGAAGATGTGCTGACAGCACTCCGCTTGAAACCAGATGGTAGTCTTCAAAAGGAGAAGGAAGCCGATTTTGTCATTGAAATACGTTCTCATGACGAATTGGTACCTAATCATGCCATGCTTTCCTATTTAGAATCAGAATGGCTGCAGCTATCCAGCACGATCTTGGTGGTGCCTGAAGAGGTTGATCAAGCGGCAGAATTGCTCGTGGTTGCAAAACATGAAGACGATACGATAGAAGCCTTTTCCATGCGCGATGGGAAAAAATGGTTAGTTTGGGATAACGATCTAAACAGCTTAGAACCTGCAGAAATTTATCCACACTTGCCTAATATATTAGACAATGTGCTGATTTATGAAGGCGATTTAACCGATATCGCGCCAGAAACCACCTTTATGTCTAATGGACACCAGCTGTCTTTAATCGACACGGCCGGTGAATACACTTTCACGGTGGGTTACCGTTTAAAAAACGGTTCCATTGTTTTCAATGGTTTAGAACCGATTCATTTTTTTGTAGAAAGGGCTGCTACTTCTTGTATCCTTTATGCTTTGCATGATGGCGGATTGAATAATTCACAAGCAATCTTGATTGATTTGAGTGCGGGTTTACACGGCAATATGCAAGCGTTAGGGCCTAAGCGTAAAGGACGCGATATGGAAGGCATGGCCTTGGATCCGTCAGATTCTGAGTTCTTGTTGGCAAGCGCCGGCGATCATGCCAGAGTGAAAAATGAAACAACAGGACAATTTGAGGAACCTGATGGTTATCTTTATCGCATCCATCGCGAAACGGGAGAACTGGAGATTATTGGGCCGACAGGCTTTGATAAAGTGGCGGGATTGGCTATCAATCCAGCTGATCAAACACTATGGGGCTGGGGTAGAAATAACGAGAAATATCACGAATGGAGTGGAATGATTAGAATCGATCCCATTAGCGGGATGGGTACCCCGATCAAACAATTTGATTATAATCTATATGACATGGGTGCATTAGCTTGGAGTTATGATGGCAGCCAACTGTATACTGCGAGTGATGAGCATTTATGGGTTTATGATCCTGAAACGCAGGAATTAGAGATAGCTTGTGAGCATGTTGATGATGGCAAGATTGAAGGCTTGGATCTCCAACCGAATGGCTTTTTGTTAGTGGGTGTTGATCGCAAGGGTCAAAACCATCGAGAAACCAGCATTTTGGCTTACGATCCCGTTAATTGCAAGATTGTCCATAAACGTGTCTACGAAGGCATGAGATATGACGATATTGAGTCAATCGTTTGGCCCGCTTCCCAATGCAATGATATGTCATGGTTATCTGATCAGGAATCAGAGGTGAGTGAGCCGTGATGAGCAATGGGGCTCATCAAGTGGGATTGCCCCTATGATAAGAATGGCATGTAGGGGCAATCCCTTGTGGTTGCCCAATTTCTCAATGCTTACTTTTTTAAGAATTCAAAAAAGCCTTTTTTGTATAAAAACCATACAATTGCGGCTAACAAAATGCCGTAAAATAGGATTTTGGTTAAAAACCAAAATAAAAAAATAATGCTTGTAGAGACTTCATAAGCGAGATAGAGTGCGATAATGGCTAGGGTAGCATAGCATAAGAGTTGGATAGGGGGCATGTCTATTGGCTTGTGATGCGTTGTTTCAAGGTAAACCTGACAGGTTTTCAAAACCTGTCAGGTTTGGTTGACATAAGCGATTTCCGATAAAAACTATACCAGCAATAACGATAATGGTTAATATTAATAGAAAATAAAAACGCCATAAGCTGCTAAAACTTTGGAATCCAAGCTAAGGTTTTGTTCTCTGTTATGTAAGAAAAAAGAATAAAAATAAGTAGTTGATTTTGTTAAATATTTTTGAATGTCCCGTTGTTCAGTTTTAGATGTCAATATGGGTGAAATGAGTGTTCAATTGTTCAATTTTAAAATATCAACTAGGGGCCAATGAG
>Ga0180298_1000402_pt1 | contig 10547 bp, 9 predicted proteins | sample GuaBasSediGuay13_FD_121800 | JGI IMG/M metagenome (GOLD analysis project Ga0180298, IMG submission 121800) | Subseafloor sediment microbial communities from Guaymas Basin, Gulf of California, Mexico - Guay13, Core 4488-10 , 4-6 cm | ecosystem: Environmental > Aquatic > Marine > Hydrothermal vents...
CCGTTAGATAAAGTTAAACCTGTCAGGTTTTGAAAACCTGACAGGTTTGGTTGGCTAAAGTTAAACCGTTAGATAAAGTTAAACCTGTCAGGTTTTGAAAACCTGACAGGTTTGGTTGGCTAACCCTTTATGGTTCTTGTTTTGTCGGACATATCACGATTTCTCTGATACAAACGTTCTGGGGTTGGTTGTAAGCAAATAATATGCTATCTGCAATTTGTTTGGGATCAAGCCCACCTTCAATACTTTGTTTAAAGCTGGTGTAGTTTTGTTTGATTTGTTCTGAGGTGGTATGGCCTAACAGTTCTGTTTCTACGATCCCTGGGGCGATTGTGATCATTCTGACGTTGCTATTCGCGATTTCTTCTCGAATGCTTTCTGTCATGGCATGAAGGGCGAATTTGGTGCCGCAATAGATGGCATGATTGGAAAACGTTTTGCGCCCGGCAATGGAACTGATATTGACGATGGTGCCTGTTTGTTTTTCGACCATACTTTTTAGAACGATGTGAATCCCATTGAGTACGCCCATTACATTGACATCAAACATTTTTTGCCATTCTTGGATATCCTGTTGTTCAGGTTTGCCAAGTAGCATGATGCCGGCATTATTGACGAGGCAATCTATTGGGCCATAGCGGTTTTCTGCTTTTTCGATGGCCTGAGTAAAACTGTGTAAATCTGTGACATCTACTTTTTCACAGAGGGTGTTGGGCAGGTTTAAGGCTTCTAATCGTTCTAGCCTTCTTGCAAGTAATAAGAGTGGATGGCCTTGTTGGGAAAAGGCTATGGCCGTCGCTTCTCCGATGCCTGAACTGGCTCCGGTGACGACAACGAGTGGTTTTGTCATGAGCTTTCCTTTTATCTGTAGAGGACAAGAAACTAAATGGGGCCGGCAACAAAAATACGTTACCCACCATTTCACGCTAAAGTTTCGCTCCGCGAAACTTTAGCGTGAAATACATAAAAGTATTGAATCAATCGGCAACTGAAAGCCCGCTGGGTACGCGATTGACGGTGTGTTGACGCAAATCAATACAGGCTACATCGGTCAGGGCTTCTAGAAAGGCTATGATATCTGAGATTTCGTCATCGGTTAGCGCGATGGGTTCGATTTCAATCGCGTCAATGAGTGCTTGGCGACGAGTGGTGTCGTTATGGACAATGAAATCAATTTGGTCAAGATCGGCCCTTGAGGGCATAACGGCTTGATTAATATCATAATTATTTAAGGCGTCGATTGGATTTAAATTGGTTTGAAAATCGGGCCTTTTCGATTTATTTTGATGACCCTTTTTTTAGAAATGTGTCGTGGTCAACAGGATTTCACGCAAATGTTTTTGCGCGCAAAAACTGGGGCAAAAAAATGTGATAGAACGCTGATTGTCATGATTGTCATGATTTACACTGATTAATATACACTGATTAATATTAATCTGTTCAACATCAATCTGTTCACGACACTTTTTTTAGAAATGCGCCCAAGATGCGAATTTGAGATGCGAACCTGAGACGCGAATCTGAGATGCGAACCTGAGACGCGAAGCATCGCGTCTCTACGAGTTTATCATAATAAAAATTGATAAAACAGATTCAGTAAAACAGATAACAAAATCACTGAAAAACTAATGACAATTATAGGATCTATTATCGTTATTACGGTTAAGTGCCATTGTTCTTTTAGAAATGGCCCTTTTTGTTTTGGAAAATTTAAGAAAATACTGCCTGTTATCATTAACAGGGTGTATCCTATTACAAAGTTCAAAAATTGTTCTTGAACGTAAATTGTGATCTCTTTTAGCCAGTATAACACTAATAATTCAGTGGCAATCATAAAAAAGAGGGTTAATAAAAAATATTGATTGATAAACAACTTGAAAAAAAATCGTTGGCATCTCATTTCTTTTAACAGTCTGATGAGAAAGAAACGCATAATCAGGAAACTCGATATCAACGTAAAACCAATCGCGAGTAATCCATAGCCACGCCACAAATGCGATAAAGATGGGGCCAAGAATAACATTAATAACACTGTGCCAATGAACAAGCCCAGCGAGACTGCGATTTGTGCTTTGGTTTCACGGGCCGTCGCTAACTGTTGATTAACTTGTTCTATGTGACTGATGAGCCAATTGTGACACCACATTAACAAGATAGGGAAAAAAATCGCATAAACCATGAGTTCTATTTTCACTTCTCCCTCTCAGTCTTTTTCAGGTGTGATCTGATTTCTATTTCGGTTGGTTTTTGATTTACCACGACGCGGTTTTTTATGGCTTCGTTTCATGAAGAGATCAATGACTTCAATGAGGATAATTAAGACAATCCCCACTAAGGCGGCTAGGAAATACCACGGAATACCACGAAACAGTGAAAGATAGCCGGTTTCCTTGACTTCACAAGGAATACTGATGTTGTCAACGGCAACCACGCGACATTCAAATGTCGCTTTTTCAGTTTCAATGCCTTCAAATTGAAAGTAGAAGTAGAAGCGATTGTTATCTAAAAATTCAAAGGCAAAGCTGTTGTCTTCCCCAAATGTTTGTTGCAAAAACGCCCTTGAGATCAGGTAGCTGTGAGGCATGGTACTTTGAATTTCAACTAAGTCAACGTCTGATTGATAGTTATCGTATTTAAAGGTGGCTCGTTTGACTGGGTTTTGGGAATGAGGGAGCAGTCTGATTGATTCCAGTAAATAGTCTTGATCTGAAACGATGCCTGTGAGTGAATACGCGGGGGTGTCGCGTGGTGTTTTCAATTTCTCAACTTCCAATATAATAATTGGGTCGCTGGGAATGGCTTCTTTGAGTTCATAATAGGAAATTAATAAGGCTACGAAAATCCCTAAAAATTCTAAGCTGCCTTTTAAATAGTTGCTCATACGCTCTGTTATCAGTTATCAGTTATCAGTTATCAGTTATTGGAAGTGTTTATCAACGGTTCTAAAATGGAATAATTGAGTCTTTTTGCACTAAATCTGGGCGCTACATTGGCATGTCAAGGCGATCTGTTGCCATTGGCGAGGGTAGACTCTGTTACCCTTTCTTGTTTAAGTCGTCAAGCCTCCGAGCGCATAATTTTGTATCAAAATAGTGTATGGATTTTGATAGGAATGGATGAGGTTATGGATGAGATTATGGGTATTAAAAATGAATACGTTAGTATTCTTAAATTCAAAAAAGTGTGATAGTCTAATCACTTATCTGATTGTTTGTCAAAAAAAAATTTTCAAGTTAAATGGTGGGCAAGCGGGCGAAAGTGCTGGGGAAAAAAACTGATTTTTGACGGCCCGCTTACCCACCCTACAAAAACTGATAACTGATAACTGATAACTGCTATGTCTGAACATCATTTTACCGACACACCTTTAACCATTGCGGGTAAAGATTATACTTCACGTTTGCTTGTGGGAACGGGCAAATATCGAGATTTGGAAGAAACTCGTCTTGCGATTGAAGCCAGCGGCGCACAAATTGTGACAGTGGCTATTCGACGGACTAATATTGGTCAGGATCCTGAACAACCTAATTTATTGGATGTGATATCGAAAGAGAAATATACCCTTTTACCTAACACTGCTGGATGCTATACGGCAGCCGATGCGGTGCGTACTTGTCGCTTGGCACGAGAATTGCTTGATGGGCATACTTTGGTCAAATTAGAAGTCTTGGGGGATGAAAAAACCCTGTTTCCTGATATGACTGCTACGAAGGAAGCCGCTGAAATCTTAATTAAAGATGGGTTTCAAGTGATGGTGTACTCTAACGATGATCCTATTATGGCAAAACGGTTTGAAGAACTGGGCTGTGTCGCCGTGATGCCACTGGCAGCGCCGATAGGTTCAGGGTTTGGGATTCGTAATCCATTTAATATTGTGAATATTGTCGAAAACGCGCATGTCCCTATTTTAGTTGATGCGGGTGTCGGTACGGCCTCGGATGCCGCGATAGCTATGGAACTTGGCTGTGATGGTGTTTTGATGAATACCGCAATTGCCGCCGCAAAACAGCCTTTGTTGATGGCGCTGGCTATGAAAAAAGGCATTGAAGCGGGGCGCGAGGCGTTTCTGGCTGGTCGTATGCCACGTAAACGTTATGGTAGTGCCTCATCACCATTAGAAGGCATGTTTTTTTAACTTTTGAACTGTTGTTGTATAAAGGCGTTATGGATAGCAATTGGCATCTGCAAAGCAGTATTTATATGCTCAATCAGTTTTGTGCTGATACAGAAACCTTTTCTAAAAGGGCATTGGCTCGCTTGAGATTGAAAGGAATCGCTTTGCAGGTGAACCAACAAGAATTGACGCTAGTCATCAATGCCGATCAAGACTACCAAATTCTCAGGAGGTACTTGACTCCAAAGCAAAGACTGTATCAATTGTTAGGATTACATTTTAAAAAGGTGCATATTATCTATGGGTTGCTAAATGAACCCATCCCAAAAAGCGTCCATTTAGAAACCATTTCGCTGAACTCTTCAACTCATTCAAGTGATTTGCGTGATCCTAACAGCTTAGGGGCAAGACTGCGTCGGGCCATCAATATCGCGTTACAAGGCCATATTGGCGTACTATGGTTACACAATGAGAATGATATTGAACATTTAGATGCCCTTTGGAAACGGGGTAGAGTTGTCGAATTATTTCAAAAGCATGAAATCATGTATTGTTATGATCCCAGCGAAAATTCAGTTAAGCTAGGAAAACTTCATTGCCTTGAAGAAGGCGATAGAATTGTCATTACTATTAATTAATCGCTTGTTGGATGGGCAACGTTGTTGCCCACCAATCATCCTCACCCATTATACCCAGCGTTCATTCTATTGCTGATCTATACTTAGCATTGTCATAAGGTCGCTATTATACTGCACGCGGGCACAATTTAAACTTTTATGTTAGCTGAGCTTTTGTTTTTTTTTGCCCATCAGCCTCATTATGAAAAGTTAAGGGGCGCATTCCCAAAAAAAGGTCATTATCTGCACAAAAGCAAAATAAATTTGGAACGAACAGCGGGCCGCAAAATAAATTTGGAACGAACAGCGGGCCGCAAAATTTGCGAAATGATCCTTTTTTTGGGAATGCGCCCAAAGTAAAGTTTGTTCCCGCGCTGAGTATACTTTTAATTTAAAGAGCCAACAGCCAACAGCCAACAGCCAACAGCGTTTCACTTAACAAGTTTTTGTTTGCCTCAACTTGTTAAGTGAAAATCAGTTGTCTAAAAGCTCAAGTCAGGTGGTGGTGACTAACCCAATCCGAAAATTATATTTCACATTAGCGTGAAATACAGTTTTTGTTTGCCTCAACTTGTTAAGTGAAATGTGAAATGGTGGGCAGTATATAATCGTGGGCAAGCGTTTGGTGAAATTGTAGAGACGCGAGGCATCGCGTCTCTACAGTTCAATGCAGACAGCGATCCCACCCGACATTAATATATAGTCTATAAAAATATCAGGGCCTCGTCAAAGTTTCGGTTAACTGTTTGATTATTTTAGTTAGTTTTTTTTGTCAATTTTAGACGATACAGAAAAACAAAAATTATAAGTATTGTTGTAAATATGTGTTTTTTTGACCAGAATTTGCAAACTGATAGGTGGTAAGTCCGAAATTCATTCATCATTCTGCAACTGCCTTATGCGCTGTGGCATCGGTAACCAAGTGATGAATTTGTAAAATTAACGCATCTTGTTGGAAATTTTCTTTTTGGAAAATAGTTTCTACATGCGGATTTAAAGACGCTTGTTCTGCCGCAGAAAGTTCTTTTGAACTCAAAACCACAACAGGAATAGAACGCCATTTTTCATTTTTACGCAAGTGTTCTATAAATTGAAACCCATCCATGACAGGCATATTCAAATCAAGTAGAATCAAAGCGGGTTTTTTATGTTCGATATGTGTTAAAGCCACTTGTCCATTTTCGGCTGGGAAAACTTGCAAATTTGCTTTTTCTAGAAGCACAGTCATGATATTGCGATGCATTTTATCATCATCAACAACCATGACGATATCGTCATTATTGTCACCAATATGATGTTTCTTTAACAAAACAGGTAATTGACTATGTATAATGGCTTTATCAAGGCAATCTGTCGCACCCAAAACATTGCCTTTTTGTTTATCGACATTCAGTGAAATCATAATCACGGGGATATGTGTTAAACAAGCCTCATTTTTGAGTGCGGAAAGCACCTGCCAACCATCCTGATTTGGCATATTGACATCAAGCAGAATGGCATCCGGCCTGAGTTTATGAGCCCATTTTAGACCTGTTTTACCATCGGTTGCTACGGCCACCGCATAACCCAATTGGCTGAGATCATTTCTAAGTAGTTCACACACATTGGTATTGTCATCAATAATCAGAATAATCCCCTCTCCTTTCAATAATTCTTGTTCTTCTTGTTCTTCGACTTCCCATATCGTTTCCGACACGATGGACTGGGCTTGTACCGGCAAAGAAAGTATAAAAGTACTGCCGTGCCCAAATTCGCTTTCAGCCCAGATAGTACCCCCCATCATTTGAGCGAATTTTTTAGTAATGGCAAGACCTAAGCCAGTACCACCATAGCGACGGGTCATCGAAGAATCCGCTTGAGTAAAGGGCTGAAACAATTTTTTATGCTGTTCGACTGTCATGCCAATGCCATTGTCAATAACACAAAAAGTGAACCATTCACCATCACGTTTGACCTCAATGCGAATGTTGCCCTTGTCAGTAAATTTAGCCGCATTACTCATTAAATTTAACAGTATCTGGCGCAATTTAGTCAGATCAGTATGCAGGTTGCCTAAATGCTCATCAAATGCTGTTGTTAAAGTGTTATACTTTTTCTCAAGCAAGGGTTGAACAGTAGAGACTACTTCATCAAGAAAGCTGTTCAAATCAAACGTTTCATAAAACAAAACCATCTTTCCCGCTTCAATTTTAGACAAATCAAGCACATCATTGATCAGTTCCAGTAAATGCTTGCCAGCACCCTGAATTTTTCTTAAGTCTGGCACACACTCTTCTTGTCCTATCTCTTCGGCATTTTCCTCTAACATTTCGCTATAGCCAAGAATGGCATTTAAAGGTGTACGCAACTCATGGCTCATATTGGCTAAAAACTGACTTTTAGCCGTGTTAGCGGCTTCTGCCATGTCGCGAGCTTGCTCAGCAAGGGTTAACATGCGTGACGTTTCCTGATGAGCCTCTTTGAGATCAAGGTAAAGTTGTAAATTTTCCAAGGCCGACGCACACTGATGAACCATGATATAAATCAATTTTTGATTAGCTTCATTGAGATATTGGGCATCCTCTAGGTAAATAAAACCTATTGGCTTGTTATGCACCTTAAGTGGCATCAAAATCGCACCAGATGGCAACCATTCGTTGGAGTGGAGTTCTAAAATTTGCTCTGAATAGACTTTGATGATCTTTTCTGCCTCTGGATTTTTGCAGGGATTCATAAATCTACCCGTGCCCGCTTGAACCTTTATTTGATTACCGTTTGCCGTGATAAGTAAACTATTGTTGATCGTGGAAATCAAACTGCTTTCTCCTAAATTGCACAAGCCAATAATTTGAGTCAATACCCCATTAAAAAATTGATTGATGGATTGGGGGTGAGATAATTTGGGTGCGGCATCAAGAATCAATGTAAGCCCCTTTCTATTCGTGTCAAGGACACAAAGATCACGGTAAGACTTCAAGGCAGTTCGCATAGTGGTATAAAGTTTCTGTGCTTTCAGTTCGCTTTTGTTCTTGTAATCATCAATATCATAGCAATCAATCACCTCTTGTTCAGGAGCCATACCCGGTTGACCAGTGCGAATAATCAACCGAATCAGGGAATATTTAAGTTCATTGCGAATGAAATCGACTAATTGTAGGCCGGCATCATCTGTTTCCATGACCACATCAATTAAGGCCACCGCTATCTCTGGATCGGCCACCAAAATCTCCCGTGCCTCTATAGCTGACATCGCTTGAAGTAGTCGCAATGATTTACCCGCAAACTGAAAGTCCTCAAGCGCAAAACGGGTCATGGCGTGGACATCAGGTTCATCATCAACGATAAGCACCTTCCAAGGAAGCCGTTTTAACTTGGGTTTTGGTTCTCGCTTTTTTGTCTCTGTGCTGTCTTTGTTTCTTCTTTTCAGTTTCATATCAGTCTTTGGTCAGATTCTGTCAGGATTAATAAAAAATAGGATAATTAAATCAATGTGTTATAAAATTTATAGTTGTATAGGTTTTATAGGTATTTTTTTAACATCGCTACTAATTGACTATGTAGCATCGTTTTGTCAAGGCCATCCGTCGCACCATTTTCATAACATTTTTGTTTATTTATATTCAAAGACATCATAATGACTGGTATGTGTGCTAAAAGTGAGTCGTTTTTAAGTATTGAGAGAACCTGCCAACCCTCTTTATCCGGCATATTCACGTCAAGAATAATGCAATCTGGACACCTTTTTTGGGCCAATTCAATACCTTGGTTGCCATCTGTAGCAACAGCCACGGCATAACCTAGTTTGCTTAAATACGTTTGGAATAATTCACGAAGGTTCTCATTATCATCAATCACGAGGATAATGCCATTTTCTTTTAACACAGTCTCCTGTTCTGCGTCTTGTGCGGTTATTTTGGCTTCTACCGGCAAAGAGAGTACAAAAGTACTCCCGTGTCCAAATTCGCTTTCTACCCAGATAGTCCCCCCTAACATTTGAGCGAATTGTTTGGTAATCGCCAGGCCTAAGCCTGTCCCCCCGTAGGAACGAGTCATGGAAGAATCACCTTGAGTAAAAGGCTGAAATAATTTTTCCTGCTGCTCGATTGTCATGCCAATGCCATTATCCGTCACACAAAAATTAATCCATTCAGCATCACGTTTGACTTCAAGACTAATGTTGCCATTTTCGGTAAATTTAGCAGCATTGCTCATTAAGTTTAACAACATCTGGCGCAACTTGGTGATATCAGTATGCATGTTGCCCAAGTTATCATCAAATGTTAGCGTTAAAACATTATACTTTTTTTTAAGCAGTGGTTGAATCGTCGAGATGACTTCATTAAGAATTGTAGGCAGAAAAAACGTTTCCAAATACAAATCCATCTTACCGGCTTCAATTTTAGACAAATCAAGCACCTCATTGATCAATTCCAGTAAATGCTTGCCAGCACTACAAATTTTTTTCAAATCAGGAATAAAATTGTCTTGCCCTAACTCTTCAGCATCTTCTTGTAACATTTCGCTATAGCCTATGATGGCATTTAAGGGGGTACGCAACTCATGACTCATATTGGCTAAAAACTGACTTTTCGCTTGGTTAGCCGCTTCAAATTGCGCTTTAGCAATGTTAGCAGCTTCGGCTATATCACGAGCTTGTTGCGTAATAATTAACAGTCGCTCTGATTCATGATAAGCATTCTTGAGATCAAGGTAGAGTTGTAAATTTTCCAAGGCAGAAGCACACTGATTAACCATGATATAAATCAGTTTTTTATTCGCTTCATTGAGATCTTGGGCATCTTCTAGGTAGATAAAACCTATCGGACGGTTATGTCCCTTAAGTGGCATCAACACAGCATCAGACGGTAAACCTTCAAATTCGTTCTGTAAAATACACGCCGAACACATTTTGACGATCTGATCAACCTCGGGATTTTGGCTGGGATTCGCAAATCGACCCGTGCCCGCTTGAACTTCTACTTCTTCACCGTTTGCCGTGACAAGTAAACTATTATTGATGGGGGAAATCAGACGGGTTTCACCTAAATTACACAAACTAATAATTTGGGTTAATATCTCATTAAAAAATGGGTGAAAGGTTTGAGGATGATATATTTTCGGTGTGGTATCAAGAATTGAGGTCAATCCTTTTAGACTCATGTCGAGAATGCTAAGTGCTTGGTAAGATTTCAAGGCAAGACGCATGGTGCTATAGAGTTTATCCGCCTTCAGTTCTGTTTTATTTTTGTAATCATCAATATCATAGCGATCAATCACCTCTTGTTCGGGGGCCATGCCCGGTTGACCGGTACGAATAATCAACCGAATCAGGGAATATTTAAGTTCATTGCGAATGAAATCGACTAACTGTAGGCCGGCATCATCGGTTTCCATGACCACATCAATTAAGGCCACGGCTATCTCAGGTTCGGCCGCCAACAGGTCCCGTGCCTCTCTACCTGACATCGCTTGAAATATTTGCAATGATTTACCCGCAAACTTAAAATCCTCAAGCGCAAAACGGGTCATGGCGTGGACATCAGGTTCATCATCAACGACAAGCACCTTCCAAGGCAGTCCTTTTATCGATGGTTTTGGTTCAAGCGTTTTTTTCTCGGTGCTGTCTTTTTTTCTTCTTTTCAGTTTCATGGGTTATCCTTTTAGATAATGGGTAATAGAGTGTTTTATAGATTTTCAGGTAATATAATTTCACAAAGGGCAGACACGCTTCGGGCAGACACGCTTCGGGCAGACACGCTTCGGGCAGACACGCTTCGGGCAGACACGCTTCGGGCAGACACGCTTCGGGCAGACACGCAGGTCTGCCCCTACAAGAC
>Ga0180298_1000403_pt1 | contig 10543 bp, 8 predicted proteins | sample GuaBasSediGuay13_FD_121800 | JGI IMG/M metagenome (GOLD analysis project Ga0180298, IMG submission 121800) | Subseafloor sediment microbial communities from Guaymas Basin, Gulf of California, Mexico - Guay13, Core 4488-10 , 4-6 cm | ecosystem: Environmental > Aquatic > Marine > Hydrothermal vents...
AAAGCCAATGGAGAAAAAATTGCTCGATGTTCTAAATCGATATGGATATAAGGGAGAGAATGTTAAAGCATACATTGAATGTTTTGATCCTTCTTCTCTCAAAAAACTTCGCTTTGAACTGGGTACTAATCTGCCTTTTATTCAACTTGTAGGTAGTGGAGGATCTTTTTCATCTATGTGGACAAAAGAAGGTCTTAAGGAAATTTCAGCATATGCTAATGGCATTGGTCCTTCTAAGTGGATCATCGAGAAAAATCCCGCATATGTGCTTTGGGCACATGATAGTAGATTAGTAGTTCATCCTTATACTTTTCGTGCTGATGATTTACTGCCAGGAGTTTATCAAACATTTGAGCAAGAACTATACCGTTTTTATTTTGTATATAACGTAGATGGTGTTATTACTGATTTTGCCGATAAGGCGGTTCAATTTCTTCGGGCATGTAGAATAAAAAAATGATGAATCAACTATTTCGTGAGCATGTTGTGAAAAGCCTTGTTGGTTCTGGGATAAAAGGGTAATCTCGGGGTGAAATTCCAAAATCTCTTTTAGCAAAGGAGGTAGATATGAAGAAAAAACATGTGCTGATCATTGGTGCTGGGGTTATAGGAACTTGCGTAGCAAGAGAACTATCACGTTTTGAGGAGATTTCAATAGACGTTGTAGAGAAAGAAGCAGATGTCGGTTGGGGTACTACGAAGGCCAATAGTGGTATCGTTCATGGGGGATATACGAGTACACCAGGGACTCTGAGAGCTAAATTCGAGGTTTTGGGTAATAGAGCAATGGAAAGATGGTGTACAGAACTGGATGTACCATTCAAGAGAATAGGTGCCTATGTGTTGGCCTGTAAAGAAAAAGATGTGGAGATATTACATCAATTAAAACAACAGGGGAAGAAGAATAACGTTAAAGGATTGAAGATAATAAGTGGAGATGAGGCGCGCTCTATAGAACCCATATTGAATAAGAATATTATTGCTGCACTCGATGCCCCAATGGTAGGTATCGTTTCACCTTATCTTCTGGCTATATCTGCATTTGAAAATGCAAGACATAACGGTGTCAATTTTCATTTCAATACAAAGGTAATTTCTGTCGAGATGCTCAATGATCATATAAATGTTATAACTACAGATGGTATCTTTCTTGCCGATCTGGTTATAAATTGTGCTGGTATTTACAGTGGCAAGATAGCCAACCTTTTTGGTGATACATATATAAAGATAAAGATCTACAAGGGAGAATACTTTTTGGGAGATAAGGAATTGTGTAAGGGAATAACGAAAGTTAATTTTCCCATTCCAACACCTGTATCCAAAGGTATATTGGTTGCGCCTACAATTGAGGGAACAGTTATACTTGGACCCACAAGTGAAAACATCGATACACCTTCTACTGCAACTACTTACGAAGGATTGGAAAAGATAAAAGAAAGTATAAAGAAGATATATCCCGACATAGATCTATCCCTCGTTATCACGGAGTTCACAGGTTTAAGAGCAAAAGATATATCGGGAGACTTCGTCATAGGATGGTCACCGAAAGATAACAGAGTTTTTCACCTGGCGGGCATACAATCTCCTGGCTTAACAGGGGCTCCAGCGATAGCGGAATACGTTGGAAATGTGTTCAAAAATAGATTTTCAGTTCATACAAAAAAACAATTCGATCCAATACGAAAGGCCCCGAGACGCCTCTCTGAGATGACCCCAGAAGAAACTGAGCAATTGTGGGAAAAAGATCCTGCATACGGTAGGGTAATATGCAGATGTGAGATGGTCAGTGAAGCTGAAATAAGGGAAGCCATAAGAAGAGGAGCTACTACCCTCGATGGTATAAAATTCAGAACCCGTGCCGGCATGGGAAGGTGTCAGGGTGGTTTTTGCACACCGTGGATAATGAAAATACTTGCGGAAGAGTTGAAGAAGCCCATAACGGAAATAACCAAAAAGAGTATTGATTCAGAAATCGTTGTTGGCAATACGAAGGAGAAGACGTACTATGAAGAGAGTGAATAGAGATGTAGTTGTGATAGGAGCAGGTCCTGCCGGTTTGGCGGCGGCTATATCTGCAAGTCAAGCAGGAGCAAGGGATGTTACGATAATCGAGCGAGATGAAGAATTGGGTGGTATACTAAAACAATGCATACACAACGGGTTTGGTCTTCACTACTTTGGGGAGGAACTAACCGGTCCAGAATATGCAGAAAGATTCATAAAAAAATTCAATACACTAAAGAACGTAGATGTAAAACTTAACACGATGGTCCTCGATATAAATAACAACAAAGAGATTCTGGTATCGAGTAAAAAAGATGGGATTTACTATATAAGAGCTAAATCTGTAGTTCTGGCAATGGGGGCTCGTGAGAGAACCCGAGGTGCGATAGCTATACCTGGAACAAGACCAGCCGGTATTATGACAGCAGGGACGGCGCAAAGGCTTGTTAACATAGAAGGTTTGATGATAGGGAAGAAGGTCTTCATTCTTGGGTCAGGTGATATAGGTATGATAATGGCGCGAAGATTGACCTGGGAAGGAGCTAAAGTAGAAGGTGTAGCAGAGATAATGCCATATCCCACGGGTTTGACGAGGAACAGAGTTCAATGTCTCGAAGATAACAGTATACCGTTGTATTTAGGTCATACGATCACAGAGATAAAGGGCGACAAGAGAATTAAATCGGTGATGGTAAGTAGAGTAGATGAAAGGAAAAGACCTATATTAAAAGATAAGTGGGAAACGGAGTGTGACACTTTACTTCTCTCCGTTGGTTTGATCCCCGAAAATGAATTATCGAGGAAAATAAATATTAAATTGTCAAAAACAGGGGGACCAATCGTAGATGAAGCACGTCAAACATCTATGCCGGGAATTTTCGCAGGGGGGAATGTCTTACAGATACATGACATGGTAGATAATGTATCAAGAGAATCAGAAATCGCTGGAGAGAACGCAGCTTTTTTTGCTATGAACGAGTTACAAGAGGAATCCAAAATAGAAGTTAGAAATGGCGAATATATAAGATATGTTGTCCCAAATTATATTAGTGCTTCGAGAGGTGTTGAATTCTATATGAGAAGTACACAACCTCTTGGTAGAGCAGATTTGATCATTAAAGAGTCAGGAAAGAGATTCCCAATTCGTTATGTTACTCCAGCAGAGATGATCGTAAAACGGGTCAGAGTAAAGGACCTCTTATTTGCCAGAGAAACCGGTAGTATGACTTTTGCACTCGAAAGGATAGAAAAATAATGCAAAAAACATTTACCTGTATAATGTGTCCTAAAGGTTGTAGAGTAAAATTAACCGTGGAAAATGATGAAGTGATCAAGGTAGAAGGGAATGAATGTCCTCTGGGGGCAAGGTATGCCATTCAGGAATTCAAAAATCCCCTTAGAGTTGTTACAACCACTGTAAGGATAAAAGGTGCTGCTCTTAAGAGATTACCTGTGAAGACCGCTAAACCTATCTCTAAGTCACTGATAAAGGAATGTCTAAGAACACTCTCTGATGTAGAAGTAAATGCTCCCATTAAGTGTGGAGAAGTAATAGTTAAAGATGTGTGCGAGACCGGGATAGATGTTGTAGCAACCCGAGAAATGCTCTCACTGAATGAAAAAGATGAAGAAATGAAAGATAAAATGCAGTTGTTTGACTTTCTTCTCGGCAGGGTAAAAGAGATCATAGATGTACCGTGTAATAGTTATGAAAAGTTTAAAGCCATTTGTCAATTGTTCATCGATAATGTTGGCCATTACAATTGGGTAGGATTCTACATCCTCGATGAATCCAAAAAAGAACTTGTCCTCGGTCCGTATGTGGGAGAGCCAACAGAACATGTTAGAATATCCATTGGCAAGGGGATATGTGGTCAGGCTGTGGAAAAGATGGATACGTTTATCGTACAGGATGTTTCAAAGGAAGCGAATTACCTTTCTTGCAATCCAGAAGTACGATCTGAAATAGTAGTGCCAATCTTCAAAAACAAAAAAATTGTGGGGGAACTCGATATAGATTCAAATTTCCTTTCTCCCTTCACAAAAGAAGATAAAGAATTCCTTGAGAATGTTTGCGAAATGTGTTCGGAATGTTTTTAGGATATAAAGCATGGGTATGAGACCTTTTCCACAGGATAATCCTGATTATTACTCAAATCTTTCAAATGAAACCATTTCTTCGAGCGGTTTCCTCGATTTGGAGGGAATAGATTTATGCTTTGGATAACCCAGGGTAAGCAAAGCAGCCACTCTTACATCTTTTGGAATATTAAGTATTCTCTTCACTTCTTTCTCGGAAAATGCTCCTATCCAGCATGTTCCCAGACATAAGTGGACTGCTTGAAGAGTCATGTGATCTAATGCCAATCCTATGTCCAATATGGCAGAATCGTACCAATTACCCATAGGATATCCCCTCCTGATTATACAGCCAACGATCACTACGGGAGCCTGGGCTACGAAGGATTGATTCATAGAGGCTTTCATTAACAGATCTCTTGTTTTCTCGTCCCTCACGACCACGAACTTCCAGGGTTGGTAATTATCAGCCGAGGGAGCAAGTCTACCTGCCTCTAACACTTCTTTTAAGATTTCTTCAGGGACCTCTTTGTCTGCGTAACTCCTGACGCTGTATCTTTTCAAAATCACATCGATAAGCATTTATGAGAACCTCCATTCGCAATATGATTTATCATAGTATATCATGGAGTATTTTTTTGTACGAATTGCATCACGAAAAATCTATACACTCGATTCACTGATACCAACTTTTCCCCCACTCTAAATCAACTTTCAATGGGACTTTCAAATGTATTACACTTTCCATAGCATTTTTCGTCAATGTCTTTATGTCTTCCAATTCTTCTTCTGGGCATTCCAGTATGATCTCGTCGTGAACTTGTAATATGATCCTGCTCTTCCATCCTCCACTTATGAGTGCTTGATATAACTTTATGAGCGCTACTTTAAATATATCTGCAGCACTCCCCTGAACGGGCATGTTTATAGCTGCTCTAATAGCAGCTTCGCGTTTCATATGATTCTTACTCGCTATGTCCAGGATATATCTACGTCTGCCGAAGATGGTATGCACATAACCATTCCTTTTAACAAATTCAATGGTTTCATCTATGTATCTTTTTACTCCTGGATAAGATTTGAAATAGTTATCTATGAATGACTGTGCTTGCGAAACCTTTATTCCTGTTCTCCTCGAGAGGCCGTAGGCACTCACCCCGTAAATAGTAGCGAAATTCACCATTTTACCCATCTTTCTCATGTCCGATGTTATGAATTCTTCTTCGACTCCATATATCCTGGCAGCAGTAATAGAATGAATGTCTTTGTCTTTCTTAAACGCTTCTATAAGATTCTCATCACTGCTTATATGTGCTAATATCCTGAGTTCTATTTGAGAATAATCAGAAGATAACATATAATCGTACGAAGAATCTGGAACAAATACCTTTCTGATCTCTCTTCCCAACTCGTTACGCATCGGAATGTTCTGAAGATTCGGATTGCTACTTGAAAGCCTACCAGTAGCAGTAACAGTTTGGTTAAAAGATGTATGTATCTTACCAGTTTCCTCATTTATCATAATGGGTAATTTCCTTATATATGTAGAAAGTAATTTTGCGAGTTTTCTGTAATTTAAGATTAGCCTCGCCACATTATTTTCTCCTGCGAGTGCTTCCAACACATCTGAACTCGTTGAATAAGCACCAGTTTTCGTCTTACGTCCCATTTTGAGTTTCAACACATCCCGTAAGATACGGCTGACCTGTTGCGAAGAATTTATGTTAAATTTCTCTCCAACTAAAGCATATATTTCTTCTTCTATTCGCTTCATCTCTTTTTCATACGCTTTTGAAAGTTCCTCCAACTTATCGACCTCTACTCTAACTCCTACCATCTCCATATCCGCTAAGACTTCAATAAGAGGCATTTCTATTGAATAAAACAATTCTTTCATTCCCAATTCTTCTATCTTTGCATTTAATATCGGATAGAGTTTCATAACAACATCCGCATCTTCCGCGGAATAATCTGATGCCCTTTCTATGCCTATTTTAGCAAAACTTTTCTCTTTATCTTCTGCTCCAAACAATTCTCCATAAGATATCATCTTGTAATTTAAGTACTTCAAGGACAATGTATCGAGATTGTAATGCCCACCTCTACCGGCATCTACAAGGTAGGAAGCAAGAAGTGTATCGAAGTGCAAATGCCTCAAGTGTACCCCATTTTTCCTCATAACTATGTAATCGTACTTCAAATTTTGCCCTATTATATTTCTGTCTTCGAGAATGGGCTTCAATGCATTCAAAACTTCATCCATATCGAGTTGCTTTTCGCTCGTCTCATGATTGAGGGGAATATAATATGCCGTACCCGGTTTAACACATAAAGAGACCCCTATCAATTTCGCTTTTATGGGATCTCTTCCCGTAGTTTCTGTATCGAAAGATATAATATCCGCTTTCTCAAGGTATGCAATGAGTTCGTCGAATGTTTCTTTTGAATTTATCAAAAGATAGTGTCGTTTCAATGGTTGTTGATAAGAGATCTTAGAGGTCAATCGCAATTCTTTCACAGCAGAGAAGAATTCATATTTTTTAAAAAAGTCATATAATTTTTCTTCATTCCAACCAGTATATCTCAAAGATCGAATTTCGATATTCGATAGATCAACATTCGTCTGTAGGGTTGCCAATCTCTTACTCAGAAAAGCCATATCCCTGGAATTCAGCAGCAAGTCTTTTTTTCTCCCTTCTATTTCATCTATCTTCTCATATATTTCCTCAACAGATCTATATTTCGATAGCAAGGATACTGCGGTCTTTTCACCAATACCTCTAACTCCTGGTATGTTGTCGCTTGCATCTCCTTGAAGTCCAAGAAAATCGGCGATTTGAGAGGGTTTTACTCCGAATCTCTCCTTTACTTTATTAATATCGTAACACTCCATATCGGTTATACCTCTGTGAGTAAGGCGAAGTATATTTATCTTATCATCTACCAATTGCATCATATCCTTATCCGATGTAAGAATATATATCTTATCGAAAGAATCTTTAAACTTTGCAGCAAAGGCTGATATAGCATCATCTGCTTCGAAGCCCTCGAAACCAAATGTCTTGAATCCAAATGCCCTGAACATTTCCTTTATCGGTTCTATTTGAGATAAAAGGGCATCATCTGGTTTAGGACGATTAGCCTTATATGTTTTCAATTCTATGTTTCTGTAAGTTGTAGTTTTGAGGTCAAAAACAACCACGCAATAAGATTCATTTTTATTAACGTAATCATTTATGAATCTTATTATCATTTTCATGACACCGAAAATGGCATTCGTAGGTTCCCCCTTACTCGTGGTAAGGTCTTTTATCGCGAAGTACGCTCTATAAACAAGGCCAGTCCCATCTATAAGATACAAGACTTTCAATTCATCATCTCTCTAAGCTGAACGACGGTCCTTTCTCTTCTTTTGAGTCTTACTACTCGTTTCTCCCCTGGGTTTGGCTTTGGAATCTGTAGTGTAAAAACCAGAAGATTTGTAAACAACCGCTACATTTCCTATGAGTTTTCTCAATCTACCTCCACAGATAGGACAGGTCTTTAAGGGAGCATCATAAATATGTTGTAATACTGAAAACTCCTCTCCACAATTGTCACATTTGTACGTGTAAATCGGCATATCTCTTTTTTCACCTCTCTCGTATATTTATACTATATAAATAAGTATGCTTTATTGCCTTTGTAATATTATAGAACTCCATTACACCGGACAGGTCTGAAGACTGTCTCTACGATTTTTCAATTCAGCATCTATTATTCATGCGGTCTTCTTCAACTTTATCAAGGGATGCTCATTTCTCTCGACGCATCCTTTTGTTATCTTGATCTCAGCTACATCCGATCTGTTTGGTAATTCGAAGGTTACATCCAGCATAAGGGATTCCACAACATTTCTCAAAGCACGAGCTCCGGTACCAACCTCTATGGCTTTCTGAGCTATAGCCTCTAAAGCAGGTTGAGTAAATTCCAATTTTATATTGTCTAATTCAAACATCTTTTGAAATTGCTTTATTATCGCATTTTTAGGTTCAGTCAAAATGGAAACCAGGGCTTCCTTATCCAGGGAATGCAAAGTTCCTATTACTGGAAGTCTTCCAGCGAATTCCGGCATCAAGCCATAATGTATGAGATCATCAGGAATCACGTTTTGAAGTAACTCATCAATGTCTTTTATCTTATTATTAGAAACATCTGCACCAAACCCCATTACCTTCGAACGCACACGATGGGCAACGATCTTTTCCAACGAGTCGAAAGCACCACCACATATGAACAAGATATTAGTCGTATCCATCTTTATGAATTCCTGGTATGGATGTTTTCTCCCACCCTGTGGGGGCACATTGGCAACTGTTCCTTCAAGGATCTTCAATAATGCCTGCTGAACACCTTCTCCAGAAACGTCCCGTGTTATAGATGGATTTTCAGATTTTCTGGCTACCTTGTCTATCTCATCTATGTATATTATTCCCTTTTCCGCCTTCTGAACATCGAAATTGGCAACCTGTAAGAGTCGCAGTAGAATGTTTTCAACATCTTCTCCCACATATCCAGCTTCTGTCAATGGAGTCGCATCTGCAATGGCAAAAGGTACATTCAATATCCTTGCCAGCGTCTTCGCCAATAAAGTTTTACCAGTACCAGTTGGCCCTATCAAGAGTATATTGCTCTTTTCCAATTCCACGTCATCTATCTTTGCACCAGATAGGATCCTCTTGTAGTGATTATAAACTGCAACAGATAGGATCCTCTTCGGCTTTTCCTGCCCTATTACATAATTGTCCAGCTGTTCTTTTATTTTCTGAGGTGTAGGCAGGTTTTTCAACTCAAGATTCGACTTCGTTCTATCTTCTTCATGGATAAGTTCATGGAACAGATCTATACATTCATTACAAACGTAAACTCCAGGACCAGAAATCATCCTTTCTACCTTACTCATAGGTTTTCCACAAAATGAACATCTTTTCTCGTATCTCTCTACCATGTGCTTAACCTCTTTCAGTCATTGAAGTAATTATCTTATCTATTATTCCATATTCGAGCGCTTGCTCGGCTGGCATGAAGAAATCTCTATCCGTATCTTTTTCTATTTTTTCCAATTTCTGCCCGGTATGTTTCTGGAGTATTGAATTGATCATACGTTTTATCCTTACTATTTCCTTGGATCTTATCTCTATATCTGCTGCAGGTCCTTCTACTCCTCCCAGCGGTTGATGCAGCATTACAGTAGAATGAGGCAAAGCATATCTCTTTCCTTTTTTACCTCCTGCCAGTAGTAATGCCGCCATCGATGCCGCTTCCCCTACACAGATCGTTGTTACATCACATCTTATGTATTGCATGGTATCGTATATTGCCATACCTGCGGTAACACTCCCTCCCGGACTATTTATGTATAAGTTTATATCCTTTTCAGGGTCTTCGGCTTCTAAAAAAAGCATTTGAGCTACTGCAAGGTTCGCAACATGATCATCGATTGGATAACCCAGAATGATTATTCTATCCTTTAATAAACGTGAATATATATCATAAGCACGTTCGGCTCTTCCAGTGGTTTCAATAACTATTGGTACTTGCTGCATCTTCATGCTCTTCCTCTCCTTCTAACTCTTTCTCCACAATGTTGATCTTACATTCTTTCATGAGAAAATCTTCTACCTTTTTATCTCGTACCTGCTTATCCACCTCAGAAAAGGGAGCAGTCCCCGCATTGTAATATAATTTTGCACGAGCAAGTGTGATTCCTTTCTCCTGAGCAAGGGAAATGAGCTCTCTTTCTATATCTTCTTCTGTGGGTTCAATACTATTCTCTTGAGCAATATAACTATATACGGCTTCATGAGCAAGCAATTTTCGAAACGTATCCCTTAACTCTTCATCGCTGCTTTTCTCTTCTTTTTTGTCCTCTTTGTACCTCTTCAGAAAAAATTCAATGCTTCTATCACTTATATCTACATCGAAATGCTTTAAGATTTCAATTTTAATTTTCATTCGCTTAGCAAAATCTGTATAAAGATCATAAGTGTACTTACTCATATCAAGATAGTCATCTTCCAGGTCTTTTATAGTCTCATATTCTGAATTCTCCCTTACCAATTCGTCTGTCAATTCAGGGAGATCTATATCATATATTCCCTTCACATCGAACATCAACGTTATATCTTCGCCAGCATCGTCCTTTAAGATCACACTGCGTTGCTCACCTTTTTTTGCTCCAAGCAAAGCATCGTATATTTCTTCGTCTATTTCACCCCGGACGAGATCTATATCAACAAGATTGACATATTCGCTATCTTCGACTTTGTAGAAATATCTTTTATATTCTTCCTCCACATCTCTTCTTCTCTTCTTGCGTACATCATACGCCTTTACAACATTTCTGACTGCATTACCTTCCTTAGCTCCATCTTCAATAGGAGTTAAAATAGCTGAGGAACGTCTGAATACCTTTATGAGG